>Ga0208408_1000317_pt1 | contig 33517 bp, 30 predicted proteins | sample ETNtaG_4_FD_185776 | JGI IMG/M metagenome (GOLD analysis project Ga0208408, IMG submission 185776) | Marine microbial and viral communities from oxygen minimum zone, Eastern Pacific Ocean - ETNP201406SV67 (SPAdes) (version 2) | ecosystem: Environmental > Aquatic > Marine > Oceanic ... | reverse complement strand
GAACATCTAGGCAATCAAACCCAACTCTATCGAAAGCTGCTGCCATCTCAACTTGTCCATTTATGCCCTGCTCTCTAAGTATAGCTAAACGAGGTTTCGTTTTATTAATAGAAAAAGTAGAAGGAATCTTAAAAGAAAGAGAGGGTTTAATGCCTCCTCTTGCAGAATCAATATCATATAAATATTCTGATTTAGCGGTTAAGGGGTTATCTCGTAATGACTGTATTTCGTAGGTAACTTTATGCCATTCCTTTAAAAGTGTGCTTAAAGGCCATTGATGGGTCGTTATATTTTCAGCAATTAACTTAATATCTTTGTCTGTATTTAAAGCCCCGAAAACATAAGAATGTTCTTTTAAAGAACAAGAATCTAATGCTTCCAGAACCAATTCCTTGTCTTCTTTAGATACTTGAATAACAACTCCAAGTTCTTCATTAAATAAATCAGCCACAATCTCTTCTGCCTTTGATGGTAAAAGGTCTAGATTTATATCTACTCCTAATCTTCCAGCAAAAGCCATTTCTATTGTTGTAGTAATAAGACCGCCATCAGATCTGTCATGGTACGAAAGTATTTTCTTATCCTTTAATAATTCATGAATCGTGTTAACGAAATGCGGCATCTCTTTTATACATTCAACATCAGGAACATCTCCTCCAAATAAAGAATTTACTTGTGAAGCTATACTTGAACCAAGCCTATGACTACCTTTTGATAAATCTATTAAGATTAATTCAGATTCTTTATCAATTAATTGAGGTGTGACAGCTAAATTAATATCTTTAATTGCTGTAAAAGCTGAAATAATCAAAGAAAGAGGAGAAGTTACAGACTTCTTTTGTCCTTTATCTTCCCATTCAGTAGACATAGAAAGAGAATCTTTTCCTACAGGGATGGCTATCTCCCATTTAGGACAAAGGCCCATTCCTATCGATTCAACGGCCTCGTAAAGATCTTGATCTCCATCTAAATTTTCAGGTGAGCCCATCCAATTTGCCGAAAGTTTTACATCGGATAATTTAGAAATTCCTGAGGGCAATATATTTGTAACCGCTTCGGCGACAGATATTCTTGCAGCGGCAGCAGGGTTGATTATTGCTGCAGGAGTTCTTTCTCCTATGGACATTGCTTCTCCAGAAACTCCTGCAAAGCCTGATCTAGTCATTGCGTAATCTGATACAGGCACTTGCCAGGGGCCAACAAGCTGATCCCTGTTAATTAAACCTGTTACAGTTCTATCTCCAATAGTTATAAGGAAATTTTTACTTGCTACAGTAGGATGTCTTAAAACTTTAAATAGTAATTGTTCAAGGTCATTGTCAGATATCTCTAATTCACCAAAATCTTTTTTCTTAGTGGTGAAAGATCTAGAACTTTTTGGAGGCTTTCCAAATAAAATATCCAAAGATAAACTGATCGGGTAATTATCAAAGTGTTCATCATAAACTTCTAATTGATTTCCTTTTGTTATCTCACCAACTATTGAAAAAGGACATCTTTCTCTAAGGCAAAAATTGGTAAAGGTTTCTATTGATTCTTCATCTATAGCTAAGACATACCTTTCTTGAGACTCATTACACCATATTTCCATCGGGGTCATGCCTAGCTCGGCATTGGGAATATCCCTCAAATTGATCAAACCCCCATGCCCACTATCTTTAACCAGTTCTGGTATGGCATTTGAAAGTCCACCTGCACCAACGTCATGGATAAATAATATAGGATTGTTATTTTCTTCTTGCCAACACCTATCTAGTACTTCTTGGCATCTTCTTTCCATTTCAGGATTCTCTCTTTGCACAGAAGCAAAATCTAAATCGGTGTCTCCTTCGCCCGACGAAAGAGATGAAGCAGAACCTCCTCCTAAGCCAATCAACATAGCTGGTCCACCTAAAACAACCAGTTTTGAGCCTATGGGCACCTCAGATTTGTTAACGTGTTCACTTTTTATATTTCCTAATCCTCCAGCAAGCATTATTGGCTTGTGATAACCAAACTTTACATTCTTGCCTTCGTACAGAAGCTCCATCTCAAAAGATCTGAAATACCCTAAAATATTTGGTCTCCCAAATTCATTGTTAAAAGCAGCTGAACCGATAGGCGCCTCAATCATAATCTCTAAAGGGGTTGCTATCCTATTTGGCGAATCTTCACCCTTTTCCCATTCCTCAAGTAAATTTGGGATTCTTAAATTAGAAACAGTAAAGCCACTTAAACCAGCTTTAGGTTTGGCGCCTACCCCAGTAGCACCTTCATCTCTTATCTCACCACCGGAACCAGTAGCAGCCCCAGAAAAAGGAGATATTGCTGTGGGGTGGTTATGAGTTTCAACTTTTATAACTAGGTGATTCTTTTCCTTAGACGCCTCATACTTACCATTTTTAGGGTAAAACCTAGTACTTTCGTAGCCTTCTAAAATTGCAGCATTATCTTCGTAAGCAGACAAAACACCAGAAGGATTTACCTTATGGGTATTTCTAATCATTCCAAACAAACTATTTTGAGAGGCGCTGCCATCAATGTGCCAATCAGCGTTAAATATCTTATGTCTACAGTGTTCCGAATTTGCTTGAGCAAACATCATTAATTCAGCATCTGTAGGGTTGGAGTTTGTGTCTTTATAATTCTTGTAAAGATAGTGAATCTCATCCTCATTTAATGCTAGACCTAAATTTGAATTAGCTTCTTCAAGTTGTTTCAGCCCTGAAGAGAATATATCTATTTCTTTAAAAGGTCCTGGTTTTTGAGATGAAAAAATAGAAGAAGCGTCTTTTATATTGACTATTACTTCTTGTGTCATTCTATCTGATAGAAGCTTACCTAGATTTAGAAGTTCTTTTTTATTTTTTGACCTTTGCTTGCCTAAATGAAAGCAGAATCCTCTTTCAATTCTATCGACCCAATTTATTCCACAATTATGCAATATCTCAGTGGCTTTAGAAGACCATGGTGAAATAGTTCCTATTCTTGGAATAACTAATAAATGATCTCCTTGTAAAAAATCACATGATTCTTCTACAGATAAAATATTAGATAACTCACCCAAAGACTTATGGTCTTTTGTTTTATTTATATCGCTTAAACAGGCGAAATAAATTTCGTTACAATTAAGCTCTTTTAAATCTATAGCAGTTGATGGCTGGAATTTCGACTTAAAAGCTGCAATCCTAAAATCCGTTAATCGTGCAGAGCCCTTAATTGCTATTACTTTTGAAGAGACCTTAATTACTGACTTCATTAGTGTTGAAGAGAGTATTGTAATAAATGGTTTAACTAAGTAAACACTTTATATAGTGGTCATGAATAGGAACTAACACTATATGTAGTAAAAAGTGTGTTTTTTAGTACAATAAACTTCCAAGAACACTTCTTGGGGGAGAATTGAAGAAAAGCTTAAAACATTCTTTATTTTCATTCATAGCCTTATTGGCCGTGGTAGTTCTAGAGGCTCCAGTTTTAGCCTCCTATTCTCAACAAAATATCAATATTTTTTCTGAAGAAATTGAATCTCTTTGGGAAGATGATCCTGTGGGTCTTTCAATTTTTCTTGAAAGAACTGAAACAAGACTGTCTCATTTCGAACAATCTTTTAAACAATCTTCAGTAAATTTAGATGTCCACTGGACTTTAATAGCTGCTATCAGTTATCAAGAGTCTCACTGGAATCCGAAAGCTATATCAGATACAGGTGTTAGAGGTATGATGATGCTAACCCAAAAAACTGCAAAAGAGATGGGTATAAAAAAAAGAACCAATGCTGAACAAAGCATCCTTGGAGGTGCAAACTATTTTCAAAAGAACTTAAATAGACTTCCAAAAGAGATGCCTAAACTGGATAGAATGTGGATGGCTCTTGCTGGTTATAATTTAGGTTTCGTCAATATTAATTTAGCTAGAGAGCTTACATCGGAAAGTGGAGATAACCCAAATCTATGGTCTGATGTTTCTCTTTACCTTCCTGTAATCCTAATAGAAAGGTACGCCAAAGAAGAAAATGAATTTGCCAAACATTTACAGGCAATAGAGTATGTCGAAAGAATCCAACTTTATTATCAAACCCTCTCTATTCTAAATAGGCAAAAAGAAATGCTTTTGCTAGCTGTTAATTAGCTTTAATTTTAAATCTTCTACTCTATCCCTGTAAGCTGCAGCTTCTTCAAACTCAAGATTTCTAGCATATTTATACATTTGATCTTCCAGTCGAGTCATCTCCTTCTTGAGTTTAATAGGGTCATTAAAATTTTCGATAGGCTCAAAATCAATATTTTTTACCTTATCTAGTTTTCTTTTTGACTTATTCTTGCCTTTGACAGAACGAGCACCTTCCATGATGTCACCAATACCTTTCTTTATGCCTTTAGGTGTAATCGAATTTTTTTTATTAAATTCTTCTTGTATCTTTCTTCTTCTGTCGGTTTCGGTAATGGCTCTGTCCATCGATCCAGTTTTCTTATCAGCATATAGAATTGCTTTACCGTTTAAATGTCTTGCTGCCCTACCTATAGTTTGAATTAGAGAACTCTCAGATCTTAAGAAGCCTTCCTTGTCAGCATCTAAAACAGCCACTAAAGCAACTTCAGGTATGTCCAGACCCTCTCTAAGTAAGTTTATACCAACCAATACATCAAATGCCCCTAGTCTTAAATCTCGAATGATCTCTACCCTTTCTACTGTTTCTATATCAGAATGCAAATATCTAACTCTTGTGCCATTCTCATCCAAGTATTCAGTTAAATCTTCTGCCATTCTTTTTGTAAGTACGGTTACTAATACTCTGTCGCCGTTATCAACGCATTTAATTATTTCTGCTTGTAAATCATCTACCTGATGCGTTGCTGGCCTAACTTCAACTTCCGGATCAGTTAAACCTGTTGGTCGAACTACCAACTCAACTACATTTCCTGAATTTTCTAATTCATATTTTGATGGCGTTGCAGAAAGAAAGATCCTTTGACCGGATAACTTTTCCCATTCATCAAACCTTAATGGTCTATTGTCCAAGGCAACCGGTAATCTAAAACCATAGTCAACTAGTGTCTGTTTTCTAGATCTGTCTCCTCTATACATACCGCCCAATTGAGGTAAAGATACATGGGACTCATCAACAAAGACTAGAGCGTCTTCAGGCAAGTATTCATAAAGTGTTGGAGGTGCTTCTCCAGGTTGGCGGTCAGATAAAAATCTTGAATAATTCTCTATACCTGAACAAAAACCTAATTCTTTTAACATCTCTATGTCATACTTAGTTCTTTCTTCCAGCCTTTGCGCTTCAACCAATTTATTTTCTTTTCTTAGATATGCCAATCTATCCACCAATTCTTCTTTTATAAATTCTATAGCTTGTAAGATTCTTTTTCGCCGTGTTACATAATGAGATTTAGGGTAAATTGTAATTCTAGGAACTTCTCTTATTATTTCTCCTGTTAGAGGATCAAAAGTTTTTAAAGAGTCTATTTCATTTCCAAATAACTCAATTCTTAAAGCTTCCTTTTCTGAATCGGCAGGAAATACATCTATCACATCCCCTCTTACTCTGTACATTGAACGTTTAAATTCAACTTCATTTCTTTGGTACTGCAATTCAGCTAATCTTCTTAACAGAGTCCTCTGATCCACTTCATCTCCTCGATCAAGATGTAAAACCATTTGGAGGTAAGACTTAGGGTCTCCTAATCCATATATCGCTGAAACCGAAGCTACAATAATTACATCTCTTCTTTCCATGATGGCTTTAGTTGCAGACAAACGCATTTGTTCAATGTGCTCATTAATAGAAGCGTCTTTTTCTATGTATATGTCAGTAGTTGGGACATAAGCTTCTGGTTGGTAGTAATCATAATAAGAAACGAAATATTCAACCGCATTATTTGGAAAATATTCTTTGAATTCGCCGTAGAGTTGAGCTGCCAGAGTCTTATTGTGAGCCATGACTATAGCTGGCCTTTGTAACTCCTCAATGACATTAGCCATAGCAAATGTTTTACCTGAGCCAGTTACCCCAAGAAGAGTTTGATTTAAAAGACCGGCGTTAATACCTGCAACAATTTCACTTATTGCTTTTGGTTGATCACCAGCAGGTTTATAATTTGAAACTATATTGAATTTCTTTATCATTATTTTAGAAAAAATATTATACGCTTAGTTTCGACACGTTATAATTACATTATTCCCCGATAGCTCAGTTGGTAGAGCAAATGACTGTTAATCATTGGGTCGCTGGTTCGAGCCCAGCTCGGGGAGCCAAACTCCTAAAAGGCTCGATAAAATATTGAGCCTTTTTTTTATTCTTTTTGATACTATCATTGTCTAAATGCCTGCAAAATTATTTAACCCAGATTCAAAAGAGTCATTTGTTTTAAGTAGATCTAGAATTGATAATTTCTTAGACTGCAGAAGATGCTTCTACTTAACCAATAGAGTTGGAATTGCACGTCCTCCTTCTTTTCCGTTTAATTTGAACAACGCTGTAGACGAATTGTTGAAAAACGAATTTGATATATACAGGGAAAAAGGTGAGCCTCACCCGATCATGGTAGAAAATAATTTAAAAGCTCTACCTTATGAACACCCTAATCTAGAAGAATGGAGAGAATCCTTACGTCATGGAGTCAAACGACACCATGAAGAAACTAACCTTATACTTAGAGGGGGCCTAGATGACCTGTGGATTAATACGGAAACTAAACAAATAATCGTTGTGGACTACAAAGCTACTTCGAAGAAAGGTGAAGTAAGTATAGATGCAGATTGGCAAATGGGTTATAAAAGACAGATTGAATTCTACCAATGGCTCTTAAGAGGTAATTCTTTTGATGTTTCTGATATAGGCTATTTTGTCTATTGCAATGGAATTTCAGAAAAAGATGAATTTAATAACCAACTTGAATTTAAAACTAAATTGATACCCTACAAAGGCAATGACGCTTGGGTAGAACCCACTTTAATGGAAGTAAAAGAAACACTACTGCAAGATTCTCCACCGAATGCAGATCCTAAATGTAGTTACTGTGCTTATGTGAAGAAAACTTTAATGATCTAGTCTACTGGACTTTCCAAGTAGTGCCTTTATCTGTGTCCTCTAATACAATTCCTTTTTCAAGCAATGAATCTCTAATTTTATCTGAGAGTTCAAAATCTTCATCCTCTCTAGCTTGATTTCTCTCATGAATCATAGATTGAATTTCTTCGTTGCTTAAAGTCGCCCCTATTTGAAAATAATCTTCTGTCTTTTGCTGCAGAATGCCTAAAGGTTCAGATAAATGTACCAAGGTAGCTCCTAAAACATTGGCCTCTTTTATATTTCCGTTTTCTTTAGCAAGATTGATTGATTTTACTATTTCAAAAAGGGCAGCAAGTGCCGAGGGCACATTAAAATCATCTTCCATAGCTTCTTTAAAAGGAGAAATGAGATCTGCATCATTAGAATGCTTTTCTTTTCTTAAATCTAAATCAATTAACGAAGTATATAAACGATCCAATGCACTCTTAGCTTCAAGCACTCCTTCTTTCGAATAATTAAGTGGACTCCTGTAGTGATTTGAAATTAAAAAGAATCTAATCACCTCAGAAGGGAATTCTTTTAATGCTTCCTTTATAGTTATAAAGTTATCTAAAGATTTAGACATCTTCTCCTTATCAATTCTTAAAGGGCCAGTGTGCATCCAGCATTTAGCAAACTTTTCTCCCGTTGCACAAACAGATTGCGCTATCTCATTTTCATGGTGGGGAAATTTGAGATCTATTCCACCTCCATGTATGTCAAAATTATTTCCTAAAGCACCCATACTCATAGCTGAACATTCTATATGCCATCCAGGCCTGCCCCTTCCCCAAGGCGAGTCCCAAGCTAGTCCTTCTTCAGCTTTTTTCCAAAGAACGAAATCAGCAGGGTTCTTCTTTTCTTCATCTACATCTATTCTTGCACCAGCAATTAAGTCTTCGGTGTTTCTATTGGAAAGCTGTCCATATTCTTTAAAGGAATCAGTAGAAAAATAAACATCCTTATTCCCAATATAAGCATGACCTTTACCAATCAATCCTTCTATCAAAGAAATGATGGATTCGATGTTATCAGTTGCTCTAGGTTCCAGATCTGGGCTAATCATTCCTAGATCATTAAAATCTTCTTGCATGGATGCGATGTATTTATCGGTTAATTCTGTGGCTTCAGCATTCAAATCTTTTGCTCTAGCAATAATCTTGTCGTCTACATCAGTAATATTTCTTATGTAATTTACTTTATAGCCTGCATTTCTTAGATACCTAACAATTAAATCAAAACACAAAAACGTTCTAGCATGGCCTATGTGAGTATCATTATAGACGGTCATTCCACAGATATACATTCTGACCTGTTTGCCATCCAGAGGAACTAATTTCTCTTTTTTTCCAGTTTGACTATTAAATATCTTCACAATGCTGCTGCTTCTTTAAGTCTTTTTATTACCCTTTCTTGACCCATGACTTCAGTGACCTGATCTAGTTCTGGACCAGAAAGCTGACCGGTTATTGATGCCCTGATAGGCATAAAAAGACCTTTCCCTTTAGCTCCTGTCTCCTCACCGATCAATTTCATTGTTTTAGACCAATCCCCCCAATTATCTTTTACAATTTTTTCAGCCAGTTTAAAGAAGTCAGGTCCGGATTGCTTGATTAGATCTTCCACCTCTTTAACTGTGCTTAAAGAATTTACAAAAAGATTGTCTAAATATTCAACCGCTTCATCTGGAAAAACAATATTGTCCTTAATAAGCCCTACAAAACTATATTTATCTATATCTTTAGGTAGATTCTTTAGGTGAGATTCTAACCAAGAACTTAATTCTTCAATAGACTTGGATTCAATAACATTTTTTTGCCAAAACTTTAATTGATCATGGTCAATTCTACTCGGAGAAGTTGAAATATTATCTACATTAAATACTGAAGATAATGCCTCTAAATCCCTTAATTCATTATCCGGAATAGTGTGCCCTACCCTTGAAAGATAATTAATAACAGCTTGAGGAAAGTATCCTATTTCTTTTAGTTCTTTTATAGAAAGGCTACCGTTTCTCTTGGATAAAGGAGCGCCGTCATCTCCAGTAAATAAAGCTACGTGAATGAATTCTGGAATCTTAAGATTTAGGGCTTCCAGTAAGGCAATTTGTCTAGGTGTGTTGCTTAAATGATCATCTCCTCTTAGGACTACATTTACACCCATCAAAGAATCATCTATGGCATTAGCGAACATAAAGGTAGGGCTTAAATCTTTTTTTCTTACTATAAAATCATCTAAATCACTAGTATAAAAAGACTGTTCTCCCTTCACTAAATCTTGAAAAGTTATTGTTTTGTCTTTAGGCAGCCTGAATCTATATACAGGTTGAGTGCCTTTCTCTAATTCTTTCTCTATTTCTTTCTCAGAAGCATTGGCCCAAATACCTGTATACCTTGGAGGTTCACCAGCGGCCATTTGATTTCTTCTTATTATTTTTAATTCTTCATCGCTAGTGAAGCACGGATAAATTAAATCCTGCTCAAATAACTTATCATAGAAACTTTCATATATTGAATTTCTTTTAGATTGATAATACGAGTCTTCTGGACCACCAATCCTTGGCCCTTCTTGCCAACCAAGGCCCATCCATTCCAGATCATCACAAACCGCTTCTGAAAATTCAGTTTTAGATCTTTCTGCATCAGTATCTTCAATCCTTAATATAAAAGTACCTCCTGACTTAATTGCCAAGAGTACATTCAAAAGAGCTGTCCTAAGATTACCTAAGTGTAAAAGTCCTGTAGGACTTGGACAAAATCTTGATTTATATGCAGGCATTTTCTAATTTAATTGGAAGCTATTCTACAAAGTACGTATTATAGCCTTGTCTAGGCAATGATTATTAAAGAAATGAAACAACCCTTATCTATCATTAGTTCAATGTTAATACTTATTGGACTTCTTTGGCTAACGGGCTGTTCTCAAGACAAGGAGATAAAAGTGATTACGTTCGAAACAACCTTAGGACCTATAGTAATAGAATTATTTGAAGAAGAAGCACCAATAACTTCAAAGAATTTTTTGGAATATGCAGAAAGTGGCTTTTTTAATGGAACCTTGTTCCATAGAGTTATACCTGGATTTGTGATTCAAGGAGGAGGAATGGAATCTGGAATGATCGATAAAAGAGGGAAAGACCCAATCCAAAATGAAGGTAATAACGGTGTAAAAAATCTAAAATGGACATTATCGATGGCAAGAACCAATGAACCTCATTCGGCTAGCTCCCAATTTTTTATTAACCTTGTGAATAATAGTTCTCTGGATCACACTGAAGAAACTATGCAAGGATGGGGATATGCAGTGTTTGGTGAAGTTGTTGAAGGTTTTGAAACCGTAGAAGCTATTGCGGCTATTGCAACTGGAAGTTCTGGCTTTCATCAAGATGTGCCTTTAGAAGAAATTTCAATAGTAGATACAAAGGTCACGACGGAGTAGGAATGGCTTATTGTTTTATATCTGATCTCCATTTACAGGAAGACAGGCCAGATATTACTCAAGCATTTCTAGGTTTTCTAGAAGAGACAGTCTCAAAAGCAGAAAAGCTATACATCCTTGGCGACCTATTTGAAGCCTGGATAGGAGATGATGATCAAAATGATTTTATCTCTGAAATCAGAGAAGCTTTGCTAGTAACAAATAAGACAACAGAAATCTTTATCATGCATGGAAATAGAGATTTCCTAATAAGGCCTGAATTTGCTTCTTCTTCTGGCATGAAACTCTTAAATGACCCCAGTACGGAAGAAATGTTTGGTAACCCGGTTTTACTAATGCATGGGGACTTACTTTGTATTGAAGATGTTGATTATCAATCCTTTAGAAAAACCACTAGAGATCCTAAATGGCAAGAAGAATTCCTGAGTAAATCTTTAAAAGAAAGAAAAGAGATTGCAAAAGACCTAAGGGATATCAGCAAAAAAGCAACTGGCGAAAAAAAAGAAGACATTATGGATGTGGCGCCTTCTGAAGTGGTTAAAACCATGCAGGAATCTTCTGTTAATCTTTTAATCCATGGGCATACACATAGGCCAAATACTCACAAGATTGAAATTAATAATAAGCCTGCCAGGAGGATAGTGCTAGGAGACTGGGATCAATACGGGTGGTATATTTGGATGGATTCTAGATCTTGTGAGCTAAAGAAATTCTCTATTTCTTAACCTCTCTCAATCTCAAAGATAAACCAAACACCAGAAAAACTAATCCTAGGATGAACCTGGGATCACTTAGATATATTTGAACTTCAACCGGATAAGCAATGGTTTTTTCTAAAGCGGCTATTTTAAATTCATGTTTACCAAACATATCAGGGTGGGTAACAATTTCCATAAATGCTCTTCTGCTTTTATACCTCATCAAGGCTGCTTGATCCCAGTTCTCTGCGCCCTCAATTCCAGCTATATCCATTGCAGTCGAAACCGCTTTACCTGCAAAAACTGGGTGGCAAGCTCTTTTAAACAGTTGCGGATACATATGTTCCATATATCGACCGAGTAAACTCTCTGCAGATTCCCCGGGTTCAGCGCCTTCTACGTCTTCTGGGTCTTCATCTATGTCTATAATATTAACCATTAAAAACTGTTTTCCTGAATCGTTCTCCATAAAACTCTTGATGGATTCATACATTTTAGAATCCAAACCACTGTTATTTTCTTGAAGTTTTTCTAAGAAAAGATCAATTTCTTCTGAATCTAGCTCTCCTCCTAAGTCTGTGTACCAAAAGAAAAACCCTAAATAAATGATTATTAAGCTTGCCCAGATTTTCATATTTCTTATCTCCAAATTACATCCTACTTAAATTCTATTAAATGAAAAGCTTTACAAAATTGACCTTTAATTATACTGTATATATATACAGTATTAATTTTACAAAACCCTTATGAAAATTGACTATCTGGGCGATGCTACAGAGGAAGATTTACCCCTCTTAGAAATACCCTATTTTCTAAATACCGTTAGAGTCGGATGGCCGAGCCCTGCTGATGACTATGTTGAGAGGCCAATAGATTTAAATGAGTACCTCATAAAGAATTCTGCTGCTACTTATTTTGTTCGAGTAAGTGGCGACTCAATGATTAATGCAAATATTGGTGATGGGGCTGTATTGATAGTAGATAGAAGTATAGAGCCGACCCATAATAAAATTGTCATAGCATCAATTGATGGCTCTTATGCGTGTAAAAGACTATTACTTAAACCTAGAGTTTGTTTAATGTCTGAAAACTCTAAATACCCTCCTATATTTATTAACAAAGAAGAAGAGCTTGAACTGGCAGGTACAGTCATAGCTGCAATTAACCTCTATTAAAAATGACCTATGCATTGGTGGACTGCAATAGCTTTTATGCTTCATGTGAAAGAATATTCAGACCTGACATAAAAAATAAACCGGTAGTGGTTTTATCAAATAATGATGGTTGTGTGGTGGCTTTATCTAAAGAAGCTAAACAAGTTGGTGTAAAAATGTGTGAACCCTGGTTCAAAATAGAGAAACTTTTTTTAAAAAAAGGTGGTATTGCCTTCTCTTCAAACTACGAGCTCTACGCTGACGTATCATCCAGAGTCATGCAAACCTTGGAACACCTTGCACCTAAAGTAGAGGTATACAGCATAGATGAAGCTTTTTTAGATCTTACAGGCTTAAGAGATTTAGAGAAGTTTGGTCATGAGTGCCGTGAAACAATAGATCAATGGGTAGGTATGCCAGTTTGTGTTGGCATAGGACCAACTAAAACATTAGCCAAAGTTGCTAATTACGGCGCGAAGAAATATCCAGCAACGAATGGAGTTGTTGATGTAACCAATCAAGAGAGACGACGTAAGTTAATGGCAATAATGCCTGTAAGAGAAGTTTGGGGAGTGGGAAGCAGAATAAATAAAAAACTAAATTCACTAGGCATTACAACGGCACTGCAGTTGTCAGAATTGGATACTAAATTAATAAAAAGAAAATTTAGCAGTGTATTAGAAAGAACTGTTATGGAGTTAAAAGGCTATCCTTGCATAGGCCTAAAAGAGCAACCAGCTACAAAAAAACAGATTGTTGTAAGTAGAACTTTCAGCAGAAAGATAACTGATCTAAATTCAATGAATGAAGCCATAAGTGACTACACATCTCGTGCATGTGAAAAATTAAGAAAAGAAGATCAATATTGCAAAATGGTCTCAGTGTTCATGAGAACCAATTATTTTAGAAAGCAGGATAAACAGTATCATGGCTCTATGAGTTACAAATTACACTCGCCAACAAACGATACTAGAGATGTTTTAAGGGCAACGAAAATGCTGTCAGAGGAAGTTTTCAGAAAAAATATTAATTTCATAAAAGCTGGCGTGATGCTTGGCGACTTTTACGATGAAGGCATTTATCAAGGTGACTTATTTAGGACAATGAGCAGCAGATCGGGAAGCAAAGAATTAATGTTAACGGTAGATAAAATAAATTCTTCTGGTATTGGAAAAATAACTTTCGCTGCTCAAGGCATAAAAAAAACATGGTCCATGAAGAGGTTCTTACAGTCCCCAAGATATCTAACCAACTGGGAAGAAATGCCAATTGTTAAATAGAATTAACAACCGCTATGAAATCTAAAAGTTTGTTCTTCTTTATTGATATAAGAAGATTCGATTGCAGCTAAATAATCTAATCTTTCTGAGTAATCTTCTTTAAATATTCCAGAATAAATATCTAGATAAAGATCACAATGTCTCGCTTCAGCTTCATGTAGTTTTGAATAAAATTTATTGAGAGCTGGAGGTAAAAGAGGAATAAGTGCATGGAAACGTTCACACGAACGGGCTTCAATCAAAGCACAGATAATTAAAGTGTCCTTTAATCTTTGAGGTTCTTGATTAGAGGAAGCTTCATACAAGGTTTTGGCGTATGCTCCTGGTCTAATGTTTCTATACTTATAACCTTCTTTTTTTATGACCCTTAAAACCTGTTCAAAATGTAAAAGCTCTTCTCTTGCTAGAGGAGAAAGTTTTTTTACTAGATTCTTATCTGGGTATCTGTGTATTAAGGAAATTGCTGTAGTTGCAGCTTTCTTTTCGCAATGCGCATGATCTATTAGGAGTATCTCTTGAGATTCAAGAGCTTTTCGTAACCATTTCTTAGGTGTTTGAGAGTGTAAGATTTTTTTCCATTTATTAGGCATTTAAATTATCTTCAAGTTTGAAGTACCTCTGATAATGGGCTTCAGAAAGCTCAAACAGCTCTTCTTCTATAATCTTTTTTAATACCAATAAGTCGCTTGTTTCTTTCGAAACTATTTCAAAACCAAATTCAGAAGGGTCGTTGATAGATTCGCTTGCGTGTCTAAACAAGTCGAATACCCAGCAGTAAGCATTAGTGTCTGTATTAAAAACTACCTTTAAACTCTCTAACTGTTCTTTTAAAAGAGTTTCATCCAATATTAAAACCTTTGATTGCATTATCTGAGTTTTAAGAATTTCAAGGCGACTAAGAACAGAACCTTTTTCAGAATCTGAATAAGAATTCCATTGAATAACCTCATGTTGAAAACGTTTACATCCTCTACAAACATCATCACCAAAAACTGTAGAGCAGACACCAATGCAAGGAGTTTTTACAGACTTATTCATTGATTAATATGATATATCTAAGTCACCTCAACGCAACTTTAAATTAAAGTTTTATGTTAAAATGCGGCACCCACATCAAGAACAAACCTTATTTGTCATGCTAAAAGATTACAAAGCACATTTTGAAGAGAGGGCTGAGAAGGGCATACCACCTCTACCTTTAAATGCTGAGCAAGTAGCTTCTCTTGTGGAGCTTATAAAAGAACCCCCTTCAGGAGAAGAAGACTTTATCTTGGATCTCCTAACAAATAGAACGCCAGCCGGAGTTGATCCGGCAGCTTACGTAAAAGCGGCCTTTCTTACAGATATTGCAAAAGGAAAAGCTAGTTCACCGCTTATCAATAAAAAACACGCTACTGAATTATTGGGAACTATGTTGGGTGGGTACAACGTAGAATCATTAATAGAGTTACTTGAAGATGAAGAAGTTGGCTCTATAGCAGCAGATGGACTTAGTAGTACTTTGTTAATGTTTAATGCTAAACATGATGTCATAGAATTATCAAAGAAGAATAACAATGCAAAAAGAGTCGTAGATGCTTGGACAAATGCGGAATGGTTTACTAATAAGCCTGAGTTGCCTAAAGTTATAAAAGCAATTGTCTTTAAAGTAGATGGAGAAATAAACACAGATGATTTATCTCCTGCGCAGGATGCACCTTCAAGACCCGATATACCCCTTCATGCTCTAGCCATGTTAAAGAAAACTTTTAAAGATCCTATTGATACCATAAATAAATTAGAAGAGTCTGGTTTGCCTGTAGTTTTTGTTGGAGATGTTGTGGGAACTGGATCTTCTCGTAAATCTGCTACCAATTCTCTTTTGTGGCATATAGGTGAAGACATTCCTTTTATTCCTAATAAAAGACAGGCTGGGATATGTATTGGTGGGAAGATTGCCCCTATCTTCTTTAACACTTTAGAGGATTCTGGAGCACTAGCTTTTGAATGTGACGTTAGCAAAATGAATTTAGGAGACGTAATAGAAATTTATCCTTATGAGAAGAAGGTAATTTCTTCTGAGTCTGGTGAAGTACTTTGCGAATACGAATATAAATCAAACACCTTACTTGATGGTGTTAGAGCTGGAGGAAGAATACCTTTAATTATCGGTAGAAGCTTAACTGATGAAACTAGAGAAATACTCAATTTGGATTCTTCAGATGTTTTTGTCCGACCAAAAGAAGCTGAAAAAAATACTAAAGGTTACACGCTGGCCCAGAAGATGGTTGGAAAAGCTTGTGGGGTAGACGGCATTAGACCGGGAATCTATTGCGAGCCCAGAATGTCCACTGTAGGAAGTCAAGATACGACTGGTCCAATGACACGCGACGAACTTAAAGAGCTTGCCTGTCTAGGATTTAACTCGGACTTAGTAATGCAATCCTTTTGTCACACAGCTGCTTATCCACTTCCTAAAGATATAGAAACTCAACACACTTTACCTGAATTTATTCAGACTAGAGGTGGTGTAGCTCTAAAACCAGGCGATGGAATTATACATTCATGGTTAAACCGGATGCTTCTTCCGGATATGGTTGGTACAGGCGGCGATTCACATACTAGATTTCCTTTAGGCATAAGTTTCCCAGCAGGTTCAGGGTTAGTAGCCTTTGGGGCAGCCCTAGGTGTAATGCCATTAGACATGCCTGAATCTGTTTTAGTTAGATTTAAAGGTGAACTACAACCTGGCATCACTCTTAGAGATTTAGTAAATGCAATTCCTTATGCAGCGCTTCAAACAGGCCAACTAACTTTGCCCAAAGAAGGCAAAGTAAATGTTTTCTCTGGTAGATGCCTTGAAATTAAAGGGCTACCTGATCTTAAAGTTGAACAGGCCTTTGAACTATCTGATGCCTCTGCAGAAAGATCAGCATCAGGTTGCACCATTAAGTTAAATGAAGAACCTATAAGAGAGTACCTTGAATCTAATATTATCCTTCTTAGGTGGTTAATTTCTGAAGGTTATGAAGATGAAAAAACTCTAGAAAGAAGGGCACAGGCTATGGAGTCCTGGTTGGAGAATCCAGTGTTAATGGAAGCAGATGACGATGCAGAATATGCCGCTGTACTGGAAATAGATCTTAATGAAATTACTGAACCTTTACTTGCTTGCCCAAATGACCCTGATGACATAAAACCTTTATCAGAAGTTGCTAAAACTAATATAGATGAGGTATTTATTGGTTCTTGCATGACTAATATAGGACACTTTAGAGCAGCTGGTAAATTACTTGATAAAGTAACTGAACTTCCTTCTAGGTTATGGATCTCTCCTCCAACCAAAATGGATAAGCATCAATTAACGAAAGAAGGTTATTACGATATTTTTGAGAAGGCTGGAGTAAGGCTTGAAATGCCAGGATGCTCTTTATGCATGGGGAACCAGGCTCGTGTAGAGGCTGAATCAACTGTTGTATCCACTTCAACTAGAAATTTTCCTAACAGACTGGGAGATGGTGCGAATGTGTTTCTAGCTTCAGCTGAACTTGCGGCAATATCAGCAACACTAGGATATATACCTACAATAGAAGAATATAATGAATTTATGTCTGAGATAAACACTATGGGACCGGACGTCTACAGATACTTAAATTTTCATGAGATTGCATCCTATAAAGAAGCTGCGAAGAACGCAGTTTTGCCCACTATTACCATTGAAGAGGTAAATTTAAATTAATTTAAATTGCTTTGTCTTAGTGATTTGGATTTATCACTTCTTAGATCTTCCAGATTTTTAAGATACTTCTCATCAATATCATCAGTTACATATTTACCATTGAAAATAGAACATTCAAATTGTTTAATATCTTTATTTCCTTGCTGAGCGGCTTGGATTAAATCTTCTAGGTTTTGATAAATTAACCAATCTGCATCTATAAAACTTTCTATCTCTTTTTCAGATCTGTTATGAGCAACTAACTCAGTGGTCGCGGCCATATCTATACCGTATACATTTTGAAATCTAATGGGCGGAGCTGCTGAAGCAAAATAAACCTTCTTAGCACCAGAAGATCTAGCCATCTCAATTATTTGTCTGCTTGTTGTGCCCCTTACAATTGAGTCATCCACCAACAGAACTACTTTATCTTTAAACTCTAAATCAATTGCGTTGAGTTTTTGTCTAACAGATTTTTCCCTTTTTTCTTGAAAAGGCATAATAAAGGTTCTTCCTATGTAACGATTTTTTACAAATCCTTCTCTATATTTAATACCTAAAGTTGAAGCAAGTTGTAAAGCTGAGGTAGTACTGCTATCAGGGATTGGTATTACTACATCTATGTCGTGATCTGGATTCTCTTTTAATATCTTATTTGCCAGGTATTCTCCCATACGTAATCTAGATTTATGAACTGAAATATTATCAATCGTAGCATCTGGTCTCGCCAAATAAACATACTCGAAGATGCAGGGAGTTGGTATAGGGTTCTTAATACAAGACTCAATTTCCATCTCACCTTCTGAGTTTATAAATACAGCCGATCCGGCTTCTATGTCATCTATTACATCAAAACCTAATGATTCTAAAACCGTACTTTCTGATGCGATCATATAATCCTTGCCTATCAGGTCACTTTCTTTACCGCCTAATATAAGCGGTCTTATGCCAAACGGATCTCTAAACCCTACAATGCCAATTCCATTTATCATTATTACAACAGAATAGGCTCCCCTTACTCTCTTGTGCAGAGCTTTTACAGCAGCAAAAATTTCTTTAGAAGTTGGATTTATTGAACCTTGTTTCTGGAGTTCATGCGCAAAAACATTTAACAAGACTTCGCTATCTGAGTCCGTATTTAAATGTCTTAGATCTTTCTCCTTTAGTGTTTGTTTTAATTCTTCATGATTAGTTAAATTTCCATTATGCGAGATACTAATGCCAAAAGGAGAATTGACATACATAGGCTGGGCCAACTCCCTATCTTCACTACCGGTAGTTGGGTACCTCACGTGACCGATACCCATCTGACCTCTTAAATTAATAACGTGCTGGTTTCTAATAACGTCACGAACAAGGCCTAATTGTTTCCTAATGAAGAATCTGTTATTTGTAGAGGTTGCAATTCCTGCTGCGTCTTGGCCTCTATGTTGAAGAATAGTAAGAGCGTCGTAGATAATCGGAGAAACTTCCGATTGACTTACAATGCCTACTACTCCGCACATAAAGTTATTTTATATCAAAGATTTAAATTTAAATTATCTTTATTTAAAAAAATTGAAGTACCGAGTTCCCATTCTTTAAGAACTGGTTCTGCTAATTCTACGAATTGAATGGTGTATTCTCGGGTTAAAGAATCTAACCACCACTGTTTTTTATCAAGGAAATCAATGTTGTAAATGAATACACTCGTAAGAACTGCCGCAACCTTTAACGCTCCAAAGCAAAGACCCAAAATCCTATCAACACCTTTCAATCCAATTACTGAAGTAATCTTAGAAAAAGTCGAGCCAGTAAATTTAAGTATCAAAAAGACAGATAAGAAAAGGATTAGAAAAGACAACGCCTTTTTAATCTCTAGTGTTTCTATATAAGGTACCAAAATTGGAAAAAGTAAGGGACCGTAAAACCAAGCAATAGATAAAGAAACTATCCAAGCAGCAGCAGAAAAAACTTCTTTTATGAATCCGTTAAAAAAACCTGTGATTCCAAAAGTAGACAATAAAGCTATAGAAATCCAATCTATCAAAACTAAATTTTCAATCATAGGGAATTATCTTAGGCGAAAATCTAGTCAAATCTGAAATTTTTGTTAGGTTATCTCTTGAATCATCTCTATCAATCGTCGGACCAACATATAAAATAAATTTATTATCTTCGTTATCTTTGTATCGGATATAAGCTTTAAGACCTCTACTCTTGAGAATCCTAAAATCATCCATTAAACTTTCTTTATTTTCGTATTCCTCAACTTCAATAGTCCAACCAGTTATACTTTCTACTTGAGCTGTTAATTCTTTTTCTTCTTCTGATGCTGAAGTGAAAGCCTCTATATCAAATGAAATACTTTGTTTTTTCTGAAAATCTTTACTAAGGCTTTCTTCAGGAATTGTAACGTCTATATCCGATCTAAAATAATTCTCAAAAGATTTAGGTTTAATGACAATAGACATAAGGACAAATAAAGATAGAAATAAAAGTAAAAGGTAGTTCAGTTTATTCATAAATCTATTTGTTTTAGTTTTGATAGAGATTCATAAGCTTCACTAACTGTAAAAAAGGATCCAAAAACAATAACCATATCAGTGTCATCTTCTTTTATGGCTTCTTTAATCGCTAAATCTACTGACTCGAAAGCCTCTACTTTGCCATGAGTCTCATTTAAAATAAGTTCTTTTAAATCAGCGCTTGGCATCGCTCTATCGATATCTGGAGAACAAGCATACCATTCTAAAATAACATGTTTAATCTCTTTTATGATTCCAGTTATATCTTTATCTTGCATTAATCCAACAATAGCCTTAATAGACTTTCCTTTAAACTCTTTATTTATAAAAGAGACAAGGTTTTGTACAGAAGCTAAATTATGGGAAACATCCAAAATAAATTTACCGTTTACGTCACACCTCCCCAGTAAAGTTGTTTTTTCTAAAATTTCTTTATAATCTACCTGACGATCAGTTATTTCTTTATAAGCAGCTACAGAGCAAGCAGCAGATTCCTTATTTAAGTTATTACTCTTTATTTCATCTTCAAAAAAATCTAATCCTAGCTGAAGTGTTTTTGAGTTTAGACCTTGTGCCTTTTGCAGAACAGTCTCGGGCATTTCAGTTGCGCCCATAATGATTGTTTTACCTTCTCTAAAAATTTCAGACTTCTCCTCACCAATTTCTTCTCTTGTATTGCCAAGCCACTTTTGATGGTCTAACTCAACATTAGTTAAAATTGAAATATCAGGATCTAATAAATTAACAGGATCGTATTTACCTCCCAATCCTATTTCTAGGATAGCAACGTCAATAGAATTCTTCTTAAAGATGATAAAAGCAGCAATTGTGGCGTAATCAAAATAAGTTAATCTAACTCCTCCTTTTATCTCTTCTATTGCTTTAAAAGCATTAATAATTTCTAAATCTGATAGCGGTAATCCATTTATCCTAATTCTTTCATTGAATTTAAATAAATGAGGAGAAGTGTATAGACCAACTTTAAAATTTGATTTTAGTAATAAATTGTTCAAGAATTCAGCTGCAGTTCCTTTCCCATTTGTTCCTCCAATAACAACAACTTTTTTTGCTATGGGGGAATCTAAGACTATATTCTTTATTGGCTCTAATCTTTTTAAGCCAAATTGGCCTTCTTCACTTCTGTTCAGGTTTATGTATTCAAGCCAGTCAACCAGCGAGTTAGAATTCATACAATTTTATGATTTTCTATTAGATAAGAGTCCAAAAATTAATCTGTGAATAGTTTCTTTTAAATCTTTTCTATGGACAATCATGTCTATAGCTCCGTGATCTAAGAGAAATTCACTTCTTTGAAACCCTTCAGGAAGTTGCACGTTTAATGTCTGCTCAATTACTCTTGGCCCTGTAAATCCAACCAAAGCTTTTGGTTCAGCAATATTAATATCACCTAACATGGCTAGACTTGCAGAAACTCCACCATAGATAGGGTCAATCATTACAGATATATAAGGCAAGTGTGCCAGATTCATCTTCTCTATTGCGGCACTTGTTTTGGCCATTTGATATAGAGAAATTAGTGATTCCTGCATTCTTGCACCACCACTAGTTGAAAAACACACAAAGGGGAGTTGATTAGATAGAGCATGGTTAACTCCTTCAACAAATTTATGACCTACAACTGAACCCATTGACCCTCCCATAAATCTAAATTCAAAAGCTGCTACAACTAAAGGTAGTTTATTTATAGTTCCTTCCATTACTATAAGCGCCTCATTTTCATTGCTTGCCTTTTCTGCAGAATTTATCCGCTCTTTATACGTTTTAGTATCTTTAAACTTCAACCAATCTTTCGGTGATTTACTTTCAGATATCTCTTTAGCCCCTGATTCATCCAAGAAAAGCTCTAATCTCTTTCTGGCACCAAGTCTAATATGATGATCACATTTCATACAGACATAAAGATTTGTTTCTAGTTCTGGAACGTAAAGTATATTGTTGCACGCTCTACAACTCTGCCATAAACCTTCAGGAATACTAGATTTCTTAATTGACCCCTTTCTTATAAATGAAGGTAATATTTTTTCAAACCAATTGGCCATTGCTATTTAATTGCTGCAGATAACTCTTTTGTTTTTTTAGCTATCTTCGTGATAGTGTCTCCTCCTTCGCCTATCAAATCTACGAATACGCTTCCAGCCACTATACCATCAGCAAGATCTTTTACAGATAAGGCTGAATCAGAATCTTTTATTCCAAAACCAATGGCGATAGGTAAATCTGTTTCACCGCCCAATAACTTAACTTTCTGTTTTACATCTTCTGAATCTAAATCATTTGATCCAGTAATACCTTTGACAGAGATGTAATAAATATAACCAGAAGAGACGTCGCAAATTTCTTTTACCCTAGAAATATTAGTTGTGGGTGCAATTAATCTAATTACATCTATTCCATTATTTTTAGCCTCAGTTGAAAATTCAGTACTTTCTTCAGGGGGCATGTCTACTATCAATAATCCATCTAAGCCTTGAGAAGCTGCTGCTTTACAAAATTCCTTCACTCCCATGGATTCAAAAGTATTCATATAACCCATAAAGACTATGGGTGTTGTTTTATTAGATTTCCTAAATTTTGATACTAAATTTAGAGCATCATTAATACTAGTATTATTTAATAATGACCTCTCATGGCCTTTTTGTATAGAAACTCCTTCGGCCATTGGGTCTGAGAATGGAATGCCTATTTCGATAATATCTGCACCTTCTTCTACCATGCAGTTCATGATATTTAGAGTTGTTTCTAAATCAGGATCTCCTGCAACTATATAAGTTATAAGAGCTTTAGAATCATTTGATGATAACGCATCAAATGTAGTTTTTATTCTATTCATTAAAGTTCTATTCCTTCTATAGACGCTACAGTATTTATGTCTTTGTCTCCTCTCCCTGAAATATTTACGACAATAGTTTGCTTATTCTCCATTGTTGGAGCTAATTTTCTTACGAAAGCTAAAGCATGTGCCGTCTCTAATGCCGGCATAATTCCTTCTACTTTAGTTACTTCTTTGAAGGCTTCTAAAGCTTCATCGTCATCAGCAACAACATACTCGGCTCTTCCTGTATCTTTCAACCAAGCGTGCTCAGGTCCAACTCCAGGATAATCTAATCCTGCAGAAACCGAATGGGTTTCTAAGATCTGACCGGCATCATCTTGCATTAAATAAGTTCTCATACCATGCAAAACACCTTCCTTACCGTCATTTAAAGGGGCTGCATGCTTTCCTGTACTCAACCCTAAACCGCCAGCTTCCACACCAATTAGTTTTACTTCTTTTGAATTTATAAAAGGGTAAAAAAGACCTAAAGCATTGGATCCTCCTCCAACACATGCAACTAGAACATCAGGATTTTTTCCTATTTGATTAATACTCTGCTCTATCACCTCTTCACCAACCACTGCGTTGAAATCTCTAACAATTTCAGGATAAGGGTGAGGCCCTGCAACACTCCCAATAATATAATAAGTGTCATCGACATTAGTAACCCAATCACGCATGGCTTCGTTCATTGCATCTTTTAATGTTCTAGTTCCTGAATTGACCCCAACCACTTCAGCGCCCAAGAGCTTCATCCTAAAAACGTTTAAAGATTGTCGTTTAATATCTTCTTCTCCCATGTAGACAACACAATCTAGACCATGACGAGCTGCCACAGTTGCACTTGCTACTCCATGTTGACCTGCTCCTGTTTCCGCAATAATTCTTTTTTTACCCATGTGTTTTGCAAGGAGAATTTGGCCTACAGTATTATTAATCTTATGTGCTCCAGTATGGTTTAGATCTTCTCTCTTAAGATAAACTTGGGCTCCTCCTAAAATCTCTGTCCATCTTTTTGCAAAATAAAGAGGAGAAGGCCTCCCAACATAGTCCTTGAGATCTTTATGAAACTCACTTAAGAACTTTTTATCCTTTTTAATGATTTTGTATTGCTCGTAAAGCGCATCCAAAGCAGGCACGAGAGTTTCAGCTACATACCTTCCTCCATATACTCCAAAACGACCTTTATTATCTGGTAAGGTTTTTTCAGACATCAAATCTCCTAACGTTTTCTATTAAACTTCTAACCTTTACTGGATCCTTAATACCTGGAGCAGACTCTACCCCAGTACTTACATCAACGCCTTTACAAGGTACAGAAGAAATAGCTCTTTCAACGTTCATTGTATCTATACCTCCAGCTAACAAGAAAGGAATTTTTAGCTGGGCGTCAATTAGATCCCAATTGAAAGGTTGTCCCGTTCCTCCATAAGACCCTTCTTCATACGAGTCCAAAAGCAACATCTTTGCGTCTGCAAAATTTCTATTTATCTCTTCAAAGTCTGTTTCTTCGTTAACCCTTACGGCTTTAACAAAACCTTGAGTAAATTTAGAACAAAATTCTGTGTCTTCTTCGCCATGAAGTTGAGGTATCGCATGCGGAATTTTATCCAAGCATTCTTCAATAAATTCTTGGTCTTTATTTACAAACACAAGAAATATATCTAAATCATTCTTAATTGATTCTGCAATACTTACTGCCTTGTCTATTTCTATAAACCTTTCACTTTCTTCATGAAGAATAAAACCTAAAGCATCAGCCCCTGCTGCTTCAACCATCTGAGCATCTTCTTTTGAAGTGATTCCACAAATCTTTATAAAATGAGTCATATTATTAGTGAATTATAACGTATCCCTACGAAGTAAGACTTTACTAGAGCTGAGGGGTGCTAGGTTTCGGTATATGAAAAATTTTTGGATAACTGGGGCCTACAAAATACAAGCCTGTAGAGTCTACTGTTTTACCAGCAATCTTTCTATCTCTTAGATTCAATATTTTCTTCACTTCCAAAGGACTGATCTCCTTTTTTCCTACCATTATCAAAGTTCCAACAATCACTCTTACCATGTGCAGTAAGAAGGCATTGGCTTTTAAATCAATCAAAATTAAATCTTTCTTCTTTTTTATCTCAATACTCTTCATATTCCTGATGGGTGTTTTTGATTGACATCCTGAACCACGAAAAGAGCTAAAGTCATGCTCTCCAACTAGATATTTAGAAGCTCTGTGCATGGCCTGGTGATCTAACTCCTGAGGAATATAAAGAGATCTCTTAGACCATAAAGCTGAAGGCGTATCATTGTTTCTTATGATGTATCGATAAGACCTATCTAAAGCTGAGAATCTTGCATGAAAACTATCTTCTACTTCTCTAGACCAGATCACTCTTATATCGTGAGGCAAATAAGAATTTACTCCCCTTACCCATTCATCCGTCCTTCTAGAAGAATTAGTTTCAAAATGAATAACCTGCATAAGAGCATGCACCCCACTATCCGTCCTACCACTACAAAAGGATTTTATTTGTTGGTCAGCAACCTTTTTAAGGCCCTTATCCAGAAATCCTTGGATAGTTTGGTTGGTACTTTTTTGTTTTTGAAAGCCAAAGTAATTAGTACCTTCATACTCTAGACCAAGAGCTACCAGGTATTTATTATTTGGCATTGGAAATCTGCTCTAAGAGAGAATTAGCGACGACTGTATTTTCTTCAGATAACCCTTTAGATTTGATAACTTCCATTAATAATTTTTTAGCTTCGGGCTTTTGGTCCATCTCTATTAAACTTCTAGAAAGATTAATTTTTGCAAGATCCTCATCTCCTACTTCGGAAAGATTTGAAGATTCTATTTTTGGATTATTCTTTTTTCTCTCAAACCTTAAAGTTTGAATAATAAAACAGAATAGAGTTAAACCTAATAATAAACCCAGAAAACCTTCCAAATAGGTTCCCGTAAAGAAAAAAAACTCAGTTTCTATATTTAATAAGAAGCTCTCCATTATTTAATCAAATAATAATGAAGCTATTTGGATGCTATTTAAAGCAGCTCCTTTTAATAAGTTATCAGCAACGACCCACAAATTAAGTCTGTTTTCATCCCAAAGATCTTTTCTAACTCTCCCTACATGAACTAAGTGACTTCCGTCCCCGTCAGTAAATGCAGTAGGGTAATCTTCTTCAGATTTTCCATATTTAACAGATAGACCGGGTGATTCTTTTAAAAGCTTAACTGCTAAATCTTCGGGTATAGGTCTTTTAGTTTTAATGTGGACTGATTCAGAATGTCCATTTAGTACCGGAACTCTTACACAGGTTGCAGCAACTTGTATGTTTGGATCAAGAATCTTATGAGTTTCTTTTACTAACTTATTTTCTTCTTTCGTGTATCTATTCTCTTCAAATACATCACAATGAGGAAGAGCGTTATTAGCAATAGGCTTGGAATAAATAGAACTTTTAATTTCTGTGTTTCCTTCGTAAGCATCTATTTGATCTATTAATTCTTCAGTAGCTTTTTTTCCAGTCCCTGATACGGCTTGAAAAGTAGTTACATCTATTCTCTCAATAACAAATTCATCATGCAGTGGCTTCAAAGCAACAAGCATTTGGATAGTTGAGCAATTAGGATTGGCAATAATTCCAGGAAGTTCATAATCATCCAGTACTTTACTATTAACTTCTGGAATAATAAGAGGTATATCGTCTTCGTAACGGAAACAGGAAGAATTATCTACAACCACACATCCTTGAGAAACTGCGATCGGAGCGTAAGTAGATGCTACTGAGGATCCAGCAGAAAAAAGTGCTAAGTCAAATTCAGAAAAATTAAATTTCGATAGATCTTCGACCTTATGATTCTTTCCCCTAAAATTTATTTCCTTACCAGCCGAATTACTGCTCGCTAATAAAGATATTTCAGAATCTTGAAAATAATCCTTTTCCAGAAGCTTTAAAAAACTCTGACCAACCATTCCAGTAGCTCCAGCTATAGCTATCTTCCTAGCCTTATTCATTGAAACCTCTCAAATTCTCTAATATCTTTTGACTTATTTGATCTGTATTTAATTTCATATCTTCAGGACCTTCGAGGTCATTAGTTCTATAACCTTCTTTAAGAACCTTCTCTATTGCTTCTTCAATTTTAATCGCAGGCTCTTCTAGACCAAAACTATATCTAAGCATCATCGCTACTGACAGAATTGCAGCTAACGGATTAGCCAATCCTTGTCCAGCAATATCAGGTGCAGAACCATGTACAGGTTCAAACATGCCTTTATTTTCTGAATTAATAGAAGCTGAAGGAAGCATACCTATTGATCCAGTCATCATGGCTGCTATATCTGAAAGTATATCTCCAAACAAATTACCTGTGACTACCACATCAAACTGTTTAGGCTCTCTTACTAATTGCATGGCAGCGTTATCTACCAACATATGTGAAAGATTTACATCTGGATAATCTTTAGAAAGATCAGATATCACTTCTCTCCATAAAACACTTACCTCCAATACGTTTGCTTTATCTACTGAACAAAGTTTCTTACTTCTTTTTTGAGCAGCCTCAAAAGCAACTCTTCCAATTCTCTCTATTTCTTCATGACTATATATCATAGTGTTAAATGCTTCTTTCTTATCTTCTTTCCTTCCTCTTGGCTCTCCGAAATAAATACCTCCGGTTAACTCTCTGATTATCAATAAATCAAGATTCTCAACTTTCTCAGCTTTAAGGCTGGAAGATGCAGTTAAATGCCCTGAAAGGATGGCGGGTCTAAAATTTGCAAATAAATCTAACTCAGATCTCAATCCTAATAGAGCTCTTTCAGGCCTATATTGATAATCTAAGTCATCCCATTTAGGGCCACCAACTGCTCCCAATAAGATTGCATCAGATGTACGTGCTGCATTTAAAGTTTCTTCTGGTAAAGGAACTCCAGTCTGATCATAAGCCGAACCTCCTACTAAAGCCTCTTCTATAACGAAATCTAAATTATAAATCTCATTGATGAACTCAAGAATGCTTTTTGCAGAACTGGAAACTTCTGGACCTATTCCGTCTCCGGGGAGAAAGAGTATTGTTTTTTTCTTATTCATAAGTATTAAAGATCCAAGGAACCTCTTTAGCTCTATTTAGTTCATATTCTTTAATTGCCTCAGCATGTTTTAAACTAAGTCCAATCTCATCTAAACCTTCTAAGATACATTGCTTTCTAAATGGATCAATATCGAAACTCGTTAACTTATTACCTTCACAAGAAATTATTTGCTCAATTAAATCAATTTCAATCTCTTTACTCTCCTCTGAAAGAATAAATAATTTTGAAATTACTTCTTCCGGAAGTTGGACTGGTAATAAGCCATTATTAAAGCAGTTGTTATAAAAGATATCAGCGAAACTCTCAGCAATCACAACTTTAAAACCATAGTCCATTAGAGACCACACTGCATGTTCTCTACTCGAACCGCATCCAAAATTCTTCTTACTAATTAATATATCAGCTCCTTTATACTTATCTAGATTAAGAACGAAACTATCATTTTTAGACCTATTTTCATTATCTTGGCCTGGATATCCTTCGTCTTCATATCTCCAAGCATCAAATAGATTTGGTCCAAAACCACTTTTCTTAATAGATTTTAAGAATTGCTTAGGAATAATCTGATCTGTATCTACATTATCCCTGGATAAAGGAATAGTCTTGCCAGAATGGTAAATGTATTGGTTCTTCATTAGAACAACTCCCTTACATCAACAAATTTTCCCTCTATAGCTGAAGCTGCTGCAGTAGCAGGGCTAACCAAATGCGTTCTTCCTCCATACCCTTGTCTACCTTCAAAATTTCGGTTTGAAGTTGAAGCACAATGTTCTCCATCTCCAAGCTGATCTGGGTTCATTGCTAGGCACATCGAACATCCAGGCGCCCTCCATTCAAAGCCAGACTCTTCAAAAATTTTATCTAGACCCTCTTCAACTGCTTGCTCAGCCACTAGACCAGATCCTGGTACGACAATAGCTCTTTTAATATCAGATGAAATTTTCTTTCCTTCAACTACCTTTGCAGCCAACCTTAAGTCTTCGATTCTAGAATTCGTACATGAGCCTATAAAGACTTGATCCAATTTAATATCAGAAATCTTCATTCCAGCTTCTAAGTTCATATATTCAAGCGCATGTTGTATAGATTCCGAACTAGCTTCAGGAATTTCTCCATCAACATCTATAACCATCTCTGGAGAAGTGCCCCAAGTAACCTGAGGTTTAAGACTAGATCCATCTACGTAAATAATTTCTTCAAAATTCGCATCATCATCACTTCTTAATTCTTTCCATTGAGATAAAGCTAATTCCCATTCATCTCCTTTAGGGGTAAAGGGCCTATTTTTAACATATTTTTCAGTAATATTGTCGAAGGCAACTAAACCCACCCTTGCTCCTGCTTCAATAGACATATTGCATACAGTCATCCTACCTTCAACGCTCATTGCCTCTATCACAGATCCAGAATATTCAATTGCAAAGCCTGTACCACCTGCCGTTCCTATTTTTCTAATTACAGCCAATGTGACATCCTTGGGGGTAACGCCAGGAGACAATTCCCCATCAATTACAACTTTCATATTTCTTAATTTGGAAGCTTTTAGACATTGAGTAGCTAATACATGTTCAACTTCTGAAGTTCCTATGCCCATAGCAAGAGTAGCTAACGCTCCATGAGTTGATGTATGAGAATCTCCACAAACTAAAGTCATACCAGGCAAAGTAACTCCTTGTTCTGGCCCAACTACGTGAACAATGCCTTGCCTTTTATCTAAAATATCAAATTGAAGAATGCCTAAGTCAGAACAGTTCTTATCAAGAGTTTTTACTTGAAGTTTCGCTACTTCATCTTGTATCCCTTCAATGCCCTTTTCCCGATCTGTTGTAGGAACATTATGATCAGGGGTTGCGATATTAGATGATATTCGCCATGGCTCTCTATCAGCTATCTTTAAACCTTCAAAAGCCTGTGGAGAAGTTACTTCATGTATTAAATGTCTATCAATATATAGCAGAAAAGTTCCATCTCCTCTTTCTGCAACTTCATGCGAATCCCACAATTTATCGTAAAGAGTCTTAGGCATTTTACTTACTTCTTTGAAGGGATATCAGGAGTATCAGATTCTACGTCAGCATTTTGAGCTCTATTCCTTAAGAAATGATCCATTAATACAAGAGCCATCATCGCCTCAGCGATAGGAGTAGCTCTAATACCCACACATGGATCATGACGTCCTTTGACTGTAACTTTTGTTGCTTTACCTGAAGTATCTACTGTATCACCTTCTTTTACTATACTGGAAGTAGGTTTTAGAGCTATTCCAGCTATTATTTCTTGACCAGTACTTATTCCGCCGGCTATGCCGCCAGAGGAATTGGTTTTAAAACCTTCAGGTGTAATTTCATCTCTGCTATCTGACCCTTTAGCACTAACCAAATCAAATCCATTTCCTATTTCAACACCTTTTACTGCATTGATGCTCATAAGTCCTTTTGCTATATCTGCATCTAGTTTGTCGAAGACAGGTTCACCAAGCCCAACAGGTAAATTGGAAGCCATTATCTCTATCCTTGCTCCTACAGAATCCCCTTCAGATCTTAAATCGTCAATTAAAGTTTCTATGCTTTCAATCATTTGAGGGTCTGGACAAAAGAACGGGTTCTGATCTACTTCCGATAGATCAATCTGTTTAATTTTAATGTTACCAATCTGAGATAAATAACCTTTTATGCTTACTCCTAATGAATCTTTTAAATATTTTTTTGCAATTGAACCAGCAGCTACTCTCATAGTAGTTTCTCTGGCAGAAGATCTTCCTCCTCCTCTGTGATCTCTAAAACCGTACTTCTTTGTATAGGTATAATCTGCATGAGAAGGCCTAAAAACATCTTTTAAATCATCATAATCTTTTGATTTCTGGTCTTTATTCCTAATCAACAAACCTATGGGCGTTCCAGTTGTCTTCCCTTCAAAAACACCAGAAAGTATTTCTACCAAGTCATCTTCTTTCCTTTGAGTAGTGTATTGAGAGCTTCCAGGCTTCCTTCTTTCCAAATCCTTCTGTATATCTTCAGCGCTAAGCTCTAATCCTGGAGGACATCCATCAACAATACAGCCAAGAGCTACCCCGTGACTCTCACCAAAAGTGGTCACAACAAAAGATTTTCCATATGAATTTCCTGACATTTTCTTATCTAAATCTTGTTTTGGGGGTGCGATTATAGGATTTTTCAGCTTTTTAGGTATTAAATTTAATATTTATTTAATATTTTCAATATACTGAGCCTCTTAATTTAATGAGAAAAGACATGATTAAAGCAGTATTTTGGGATTTTGGAGGAGTAATAACTAGCAGTCCCTTTGAAGCCTTCAATAAGTACGAAAAAGACAATAATTTACCTTCTGACTTCCTCAGAAAAGTAAATTCAACAAATCCAGATGATAACGCATGGGCTAAATTAGAAAGGAGCGAGGTTAACTTAGATGAGTTTGATCTTTTGTTTGAGAAGGAAAGTGAAACTCTAGGTTATGCTATAAAAGGTAAAGAAGTAATAGCTTTGTTACAAGGTCAAGTAAGACCAGAAATGGTTAAAGCTCTCCGAACAATTAAAGGAAATTTAATTCAAGCCTGTTTAACGAACAATATTCAATCGTTAAAAGAAGAAGCTTTTGATAAAGGAAATGTTTCGGTAGCAGGAAAACATGATGAAATTATGGGATTATTTGACTTTGTAATTGAATCCAGCAAAGTAAATCTTAGAAAGCCAGATCCTGCTTTTTATAAAATGGCATGCGAAAAAGCTAAAATAGAACCATCTGAAGCAGTATTTCTGGACGACTTAGGTATAAATCTAAAACCTGCAAGAATTTTGGGCATGGAAACTATAAAAGTGATTAACTCTATAGACGCTTTGAATGAATTGCAGAAACTGGTACCAATAAAAATTCTTTAAAATTATTCAGCTATCATCAGATTCATAAAATCTATAACTGAAGAGTTTTCCAAAGTAGACTGATCCTCACACAGAGAAAGTATTTCTTTAGTTCTATTTTCGGAGAATTGAGTACTTAAATTTACTTTAAATTTTTCAATTAAAAGAGGTATCCCTTGTTCTCTTCTTCTTCTATGACCAATAGGATACTCTACCTCTACCTTTTCAGTTGAAGACCCATCTTTAAAATGAATCATAATTGCATTGGCTATAGACCTTTTATCTTCTTCTAAATATTCTTTGGTGTATCTTTCATCCTCTTTTATTACCATCTTGCTTCTCAATTCATCTATTCTAGGATCAGAAGCTACATCGTCTTCGTAATCTTCTGCAATAAGATCTCCTTTTAAGAGACCAATAGCTGTCATGTATTGAATACAATGGTCTCTATCAGCAGGATTATTTAAGGTTCCTTCCTTGCTTATAATTCTTATTGCCGATTCATGAGTAGTAATTTCAACGGTTTCAATTTCATCTATTCTTTCTTTTATTTCTTCATGCAAAATCACAGCAGCTTCTACTGAAGTTTGCGCATGAAATTCTGCCGGGAAAGAAATTTTAAATAAAACGTTCTCCATTACATAAGAGGAGAATTCTCTAGGCAAACTAAATTGTTCTCCTTTGAATTGGACATCATAAAAACCCCAGGTAGGTGCAGTTAAAACACTTGGGTATCCTATCTGTCCTTTTTGAGTGAACAAAACTAGTTGAAGTGCTCTACTGGTTGCATCGCCAGCAGCCCAAGATTTTCTAGGACCAGCATTAGGTGCATGCCTATAGGTTCTTAAACTTTGTCCATCAACCCAGGCTTGAGATAAGGCATCTATAGTTTGCTCTTTATTCAGCCCTAACATCGCAGAAATTACGGCAGTAGATGCAACCTTAACCAGAACAACGTGATCTAAACCAACTCTATTAAAGCTATTCTCTAAAGCAAGGATTCCCTGTATTTCATGAGCTTTAATCATATAAGTCAGAACATCTTTCATTGACAAAGGATCCTTTCCTTCAGATATATTCTTTTGAGATAAGTAATCGGCTGTAGCTAAAATTCCACCCAGATTATCAGACGGATGTCCCCACTCAGCTGCAAGCCAAGTATCATTAAAATCTAACCACCTTATTATTGCTCCAATATCCCAAGCACCTTTAACTGGATCTAGAACGTGTTTGGTTCCAGGAACCCTTACACCTCCCGGGACTTCCGTACCCTCAACATAAGGGCCTAAAAGTTTGACGCAGTCTGGAAAAGTGAGTGCTAAAAGTCCACAGCCCAATGTATCCATTAAACAATACCTTGCTGTGTTATATGCTTCTTCGCTTTCTATCTGTTTATCAAGCACATAATCAGCAATCTTTACCAATACGTCATCTGGATTTGGACGTACGTTAGTTTCAACGTTTCCGGACATTATTTTATTCCTTTAAATATTAACGATCTGCCATATCAACCCAGACAGAGTTATCCGGGCCAATGTATTCTTCACTAGGGCGTATGATTCTATTATCAGCTCTTTGTTCCATTATATTAGCTGCCCATCCCGAAGTTCTTCCAATTACAAAAAGAGGTGTGAATATCTGTGTCGGGATACCTAAATAATGATAAGCAGAAGCCATAAAGAAATCGGTATTAGCAAACATACCTTTTTCTTCGTCCATGACTCTTTCTATCTCATCAGACACTTCATATAAGGTTGCATCGCCATCTATTTCCGACAGTCTCTTAGACCATTCTTTGATGATAGCGTTTCTTGGGTCCTCGTTAGTGTAAACAGCATGACCAAATCCCATGATCTTCTCTTTGTTTGCTAGTAATTCTAAAAGACCGGATTTCGCTTCT
>Ga0208408_1000314_pt1 | contig 33602 bp, 37 predicted proteins | sample ETNtaG_4_FD_185776 | JGI IMG/M metagenome (GOLD analysis project Ga0208408, IMG submission 185776) | Marine microbial and viral communities from oxygen minimum zone, Eastern Pacific Ocean - ETNP201406SV67 (SPAdes) (version 2) | ecosystem: Environmental > Aquatic > Marine > Oceanic ... | reverse complement strand
CCTCCGAGGTTCTGACTTGGTTGTGGATACCTGCCTTGGCTATGATGGACTTGGCGATTGCATCCACTGCCCTCCACTTGTTGGTTTCCGATCTTTCTAGGTCTTCAGCCGCCCCTGCTCCGCTCCTGCTGATAGTAATGGTCTGGCCCTTTCTGGAGTTGACAGATGCACTTTCTTCCATTATCGATAGTGGGATGACGTGGGGCCTCTCCATACACGAGCCATTGGTTACTTGCATCGTTGCTAGCCTCCTCTCTGCCCTGGTATGGCTCTCAGCCGTGTTGATTCCAGATTACTGACCAACAGCATTCATCACTATGTTGTTTTCCGCAGGTCTGTGAGTGATTACAGAGACTCAGCAGTCATCATTACCGTAGTGGGACTGTTATGTGCGGCAATCACAGCCTTCCTTGGCTTCTTCCAAGCCCCCTTGGTTGACCCTGACTCTTGGAATGCACCCGGGGCATATCGGATACTCTACTGGCACGTTCCATTCGCATGGTCCTCATTCCTGTCCTTCTGCCTACTCTTCCTTGGTGCCGTTTCATGGTATGTGAAGCGCTCCGAGAGGGGTTGGAGCATGGTTGTAATTGGCTCTGAACTCGGACTCCTCTTTGGTTTAGGGGTGGTGATTTCGGGTCCGATTTGGGGTTCTGTCGAATGGGGTGTCCCTTGGGATTGGGGGGATGTGAGGTTGAACACATACGCCCTTCTGACTTCGGTGGCATTGTTCCTTGTGATGTCAATAAGGAGTCAGCCCGATGGGGAAGAAACAAGGGACACACTAGCAGCCGTTGGTTTGTTCGGATTCATTTTGGTCCCAATTACCGCTGCTGCAACTACAATCTGGAGGAATCGGCATCCGGGAGTCATTCTGAGGGAGTCGGAGGAAACAGGGGTCGATCCGGAGATCCTCCAGGTCATGGGCTTCGGTGCAATTTCATTCATGGTCCTGTTCATTGGCTTGGTATTGCTAAACTACTCAATCTACAACCTAAGGGCCGAGTTAGAGTCATTGAACAGGGAGATTGACAAGGAGGGGATGAATTGACTGGAGAAATCGCCGCTTTAGTTACCTATGCGTTGTTGTCGACCATTCTCGGGTACTATTCCTTCAGCAGGATTTCAATACTCATCAACCTCAAGAGTCAGATCACAGCGAAAACAACTCAAGATGCTGAGTAATGACCTATTATCCTCTAGGAAGCCTTCTAACGGGGCGGGCTGGGCGGAGCACTGGTAATCGTATGTCTGGAGGGGCCTTTTGCATCACGTGCGGAGCAGACCCCCCATTATCCACAGACAGACTATGCGAGTCCTGCCTCAGGAAAAGGACGACACTCTCGAAGATGCCAGACACAATTCAGCAGAGGCGCTGTGCAAAGTGCGAGTCATTCGAAATCAGGGGTGGTTGGTCCATTATGGACAGAGACGGAATAGCAGATCTTAGGATCAGGGAGAACCTAGTACTTGAGGAGAGGGCCAAGAAGGTTGCAGTGGACTTCTCAGTCCAGGAAATAGACCAGAGAACAAACAGGTTGCATGTCGAGATCTCCGGAACCATTGATGGTTACGAATTCCATGACGCCCATTCGCCCCTGCTACAGACTAGCAATGCGGTCTGCACCCCTTGTACGAGGAAGGATGGGGACTACTTCGAGGCAACAGTCCAACTAAGGTCAGCAGGGAGAAAACTGAACGAAGAAGAACTATCCAGTCTCAGATCGACCTTGGACGAGTTGCTCCAGTCGATGGAGCCCAATCCCATGTTCTTCGTCTCAAAGGAAGGTCCGGTTACAGGTGGATGGGATCTCCAATTGGGCTCCAAGAGCCTTGCAAGAACATGGGGGAGGAAACTAACCAGATCGTTCGGTGGATCCGTCAAGGAGAGCTCAACAGTTGTAGGGGTCAATGAGGGAGTCGAGGTTACTAGGCTAACTCTCAGCTACAGGAAGCCTGCTTACTCTATCGGGGACGTGGTCAGATTCAAGAAATCACTTTGGATAGTTGATAGTTGGCAGAAGGACGGCCCAATTCTAAGGAAGGTGGATCGATTCGAGAGGTCCGGGGCGACGTGGCGAGACATGGAGTCTTCCAGTGTGGCGAGTGCGCGTGCCGAACAGAGCACCGTTCAGATCCTCAATCGCGACAGTTCTGCTGCTGAATTCATGGATCCTTCTGACTACAAGGTCTCAACCGTTGGACTCCCATACGATGATGATGGTGAGGCGGTTGAATTGCGCATCGGCTTCATAGATGGGGGATGGGTGGCACTGCCAGTCTCCGGCAAAGGAGGGGGAAAATGAGCGAGCCCAATTTCGAAGAATTGCTTTCCGAACTAGACCCTCGAGACATGGCAGGATTCACTAGGAAGTTCGTAGATGATCTCCAGGCCTCGATGTCCACGGGCCTAGGTTTGGTAGAAGACTCCGACTGGAACGGAGTCCTCTGCCTGGGAATGGGAGGTTCAGGGGCAGGTGGGCTGTTCTTGAAGGCCCTCTCAGATGATTATGGAGGGTTGCCGTTCGTAGTCTGGACTGACTATGGCGTGCCTAGTTGGTGGGGTCCAGAGTGGCTTGTAATGGCGACCTCTTATTCGGGAAATACGGAGGAGACGCTGGATGGCATCAGAGAGGTAATTTCAGCAGGGGGGACTGTTGTTGGAATATGCTCCGGTGGTGAATTAGAGGATATTCTCTCGGAATCCGACGATTCAGTGTGCCTCAATGTGCCTCCAGGACAAATGCCTCGTTCTGCATTTGGGCACATCTTCGGAACCCAATTGTCAGCATGCTGGGAACTCGGTATTCTCCCCAGGCCAAGATCAGAAGAGGTATCCGCTATGCTTGGCAGACTCTCCCAAGCATCCGCAGAATCAGACTTGTCCACCAACTCTGGAATGGCTGCGACACTGTCGCGTTCCTTAGTTGGAAGCGAAATTGGGATCGTCGCACCAACTTGCCTAGGGCCAGCAGCATACCGTTTCTCCTGCCAGCTGAATGAGAATTCAGCTATGTTCGCAGGTGCCACAGAAGTTCCTGAGATGAATCACAACGAGATTGTGGCATGGACCGGCAAGTCCTCCAGAAATCGTGCATTATTGCTATTCTCATGCCAAGATTTGCATCCAAGAACAAGTGCAAGGATGGAGTGGCTGCTTGAAGAGATTGAATCCACACCCTCTTGGGTCATTGAGTGCGAAGGAGAAAGCTTGCTGGAGAGGCTGCTATATGCTGCTCACGTTACAGATTGGGTGTCAATAGCGCTAGCAGTACTCACTGGTGAGGACCCATCTGAAATGCCTGCGATAGAGTCATTGAAGGGACATCTAGCCTCAATTCAGTAGAGTGGGCCTAGAACCAGCCTAGGATCCGGATAGCACCTCAAAGCCTCCCCTCTGTCTTTGGGTGCCACCACTCCTGGGAGGTCATGCGTCTCAGGTTCCACCAAAGATAGTTGAAAGTGGAGATGGGGTTCCCAACCTCCATTTTCATGCTCCTCTCCAAACCAGGAGATAACCTCCCCAGCAACTATCTTCTGGCCTACAGTCTTGTTTTCTATGGATTCAGAGCTCAGATGCCCATATAATGCCCAAAGTTCGACTCCGTCTAAATGGTGCTTGGTGATAAGCACATTTCCATAGTCTCCTGGTTCAGGATTGTATCCGAAGTGGGATATCTCCCCATCCATGAATGCCATGCAAGGAGTCCCAACGGGTGCCCCAATGTCGATTCCCACATGGAGAAAGCGCTCACCATGGAAAATCTCAGTATTGTACATCCCAGGTCTGAGCTCGTCATATTTGCCAATGCTGAAGACGGTCTGCGAGGGGGCCCATTGTCCTGCAGAAAGATCCAGCACCGTGTATTCTTCAGGAAGTATTACGACTTCACTGAACCGGTGCCTCCCCCAGTGAATCATGATCTTCCGAAGCGGCCTCTGGCAATGACTCCTCCTCATCCTCGGCCCTTTCTGCTAGACTCCTCAGCCCACTCTTTTCTCGTAGATCCTTCTTTGTCTTCGCACCTAACTCCTTCAGTATCTCAGTTTGCCTAATCACGTTCCCTGTTCCTGAACTCAGCTGTTCCATTGCCCTTTCATAAGCGTCAGAAGCTTGTCCAAGTTCGTATCCCACGGCGCTGAAAGACTCCAAGAAAAGAACCACCTTGTCATGGAGTTTCCCAGCCCGCTCAACAATCTTTTGCTGGTTATTGGACTGATTTTCTCGTTTCCATAATTCCTGAATCAGCATCAGTGTTAGCATCAGTGTCGATCCACTGACAACCTTTACTCTCCTATTGGCAACTAGGTCTTGGAATAGCAATGGATCACCCCTCATCGCATCGATGAAAGCACCCTCCAACGGGACCACCATGAGGACGAAATCTGGAGTGTTGTAGCCTTCCATTTCTTCATAGTTCTTCGATGCCAGCTTCTTGGAGTGTTCCCTAATCGATCTACAATGTGCCTTCATTGCCGAATCAGAAACTGACTCATCTTCAGCGTTAACATATTCTGTGTAGGCAGTTAGAGAAACCTTCGAATCAATCACTATTTGACGATTTTCAGGAAGTTTCAGAATGAAGTCTGCTCGCTTTCCCCTTTCGCCGCCCTTGCCTCTGTCCCACTCTTGCTTGACATAGTCTCTATCTTTCACAAAGCCCATGCTCTGCAATAGATTCTCCACCACGACCTCGCCCCAGGCTCCTTGAGCCTGCGAGTCCCCTCTAAGCGCCAAGGTAAGCTCCCTGGTTTCATGGGCAAGAGTCGTCCCCAGGGAACTGACATTATCGACCTTCTCGCCGAGTTTGGCAGTCCTCTGAATGTCTTTTTCTTTGGCATCCTGAATCGCAGTAATATATTCGCCAATAGAATTTGTTAGATCATCTGTGGCCTTCTTGAATGACGATTCCTTCTGTTTGTCAGCCGTCTCAACAGCCAGAGAAAATGCCTCTCCAGCGGCCAGTTTGAATCCATCAAGCATCTGCTCTCGAACCTTCTCTTGTGACTTGCTACCCTCCTCTAGAAGTGCCCTGGCACGAATCAACTCCTCCTCTGCGATACTTGACTCTGAGGCGCTTTTTGTTCTGGCCAATGCCCATCCAAAAGAGGCACCAACAAGAAGCCCAAGAACAACATAGGCTAGCCCCAGTACCTCCATATCAAGAGTAAATAATCGAGAGTATTTGAACTATGCATTGAAATCTCATCTTTGGATTAATTCAAACACCTCGGCGTAATGGGGAGTCATGCGTCTCCGCTCATTGGCTATCGAACTCTCAAAGTTGGAACGAATATCGGTGCCGAGTTTGGATTTGGAGCAATATCAGACCGAAGGGGAACTGGCTGCAAGATGGATGTTCGACATCAGAGCATTCGACGATTTCACCGAAGGATGCCGGGTGGTTGATCTGGGTTCTGGAAACGGAATATTAGGAATTGGCGCCATCTTGATGGGAGCAGAATATGCGACACTTGTTGAGGTAGATGATGAGTCTTGCAAAGTCTGCAGGAGGAATGTGGAGTCCCTAGGCCTTAGTGAAAGGGTAAAGATAGTAAATTCCCAAATTGGTGAAAAAGGGGACGATTTCTATGAAGCGGATCTTGTTATCTCGAATCCACCATGGGGGGCGCAAAGATCAGCAGCAGACAGGCCCTTTCTTGAAACAATACTTTCAATCGGGACAATCGCACATATTATGCACAGTGCCGAGGCAACTCACATTCCGAACTTCTTCAGCAATATCGGTTGGTCTTCGGAGAAATACGGAGAATGTGACTTTGCCCTTCCCGCAACCTACGGGCACCATGCAAGTAAGAGGGGTAGAACTAGGGCATCATTATGGAGAATCTCACCCCCATGAGGGGGTCCCTTTAGGTAGCCGTACCGTTCATAGGGGGTCTTCGGCTCGGCGAGCCGATGACAGCATCGGTCGGTGACCAAGTAACCCCTGGATATTCTGTTGAAGTTGGCCCAGGAGAAGAATTGGGACATGGCCTCCATATGACGGATAGGGGAGCTGTGGCTGTACTTTCCGGCAATCTCGTGAGCAACTCTGGAGTTATTTCCGTAGACTCATCAGCACCTCCAATCAATACCCCCAAGATGGGCGATGTGATTATCGGAGAGGTGAACCGCCTCAACGAGAAGACCGCGGAACTCCGCGTTTTACACATTGAGACCAACGAGGGCGGGCACAGAGCCGTCCCTGCTCTGAAGCTATTCGCAGACGTTTTCGTCTCCGAAATAGTGGACCGCTTCATTCCTTCGGCGGGCGACACGATGAGGAAGCGTGACATCGTTCGTGCTAAGATAATCAATGTCGAACCGATGCTGAAGGCCACCACCAAGGGAGACTCTGAACTAGGTGTCCTCTATGCTGCTTGTCCGCCTTGTGGGGAGGATTTGCTTCCAAGCGAGACAACTCCAGACTTCAACGTCGAGTGCCCTCGCTGCGACTACAGGGGCTTCAGGGCCCTCTCGAACGGCTTCGGACACGGTTTTGAAATCCCCTCGGGTTCAGATATCCAGAGGTTAAACCGCCCCGGTGAGCGCTGGTCCAGTGAAGCAGAGTCCATGCTGGGTCATGACGGAGCAAGGCCATACTTGTCCCCAGTAGCCGATCACAGGAGGGGGTGGTCTCACGAGATCCCAGAATCAGCTAAGAGATCGCCATCTTCGAGAGGTAGGGGAGGTGGAAGGCCACAGAGGGAGATGCATCCTGCAAAGTGCACCCTTTGTGGAACACAGACGAAGGTCCCATTCAAACCAACTCCTGGAAAACCACTCAGATGCCGTGATTGCATGGACAGGGTGGAGTCTGGAAAGGCAAGTAAGGAAGACCTAGCCAAGGAGAGGGAGGTCATGAAGAAAGCAAGGGGCAAGGCACAGAAGGAGTTCGGAGTAAAGCTGTTCATCGGTGGCGTGTCTTACGATGCCACGGAAGATGAACTAAGGGAGGCCTTCTCCGTACATGGTAAACTGAATGACGTCCATATGGCAATGGATAAGGAAACCAAGAAGCCAAGAGGTTTCGCATTTATCACATTCAAAGACAAGAATGAAGCCAAGGCAGCAATCAAGGCAATGAACAAGTCGGAATTCAAGGGAAGGCGAATTTCCGTCGAGGAATCCTCCTCCGGAGGACGAGGGAACAGCAAGAGAAGACGAAGAAAGTAGGGCCTAGAACAGAATCAGACGTAGAAGTCAGCCGAAGCCTCGTGTTCCTCCATTGCAAGGTAGTCCTGAATAGAATCATCCCCTCCAATCCTCTCCATCAACTTGGCAGCGGTCTCCTTAGTGGTGTCAAGGTCTAGATCCAGCGGTACTTCGAAGGCCTGCTCAATCCACTTGGCCATCCTGTCCGCTGCGAGGACATCGGAGCTCGCCCCGACCGTCTCTGCGATGACGCCGAGTGAGGGCACCCCCAATGTCGTAGACAACGATAGTACCATGCCAGCAACTCCGATCATTCCGCCCTTTGGCTGGTCCCTACTTACGACAATATCATCCTTCTCGAGGTTCTTCCGGAAAACTTTGTCAGAGCAGACTGCGTAAATCGATCGGCATTCGGGTTTCGCAGCCAATCCCGCTAGGACAAGTAAACGACTCGCCTCGGAATCACTCGCTAATCCGAGAATCGCCTCCGCGACCTCGAACTGCCCGGGAGCAGTCATCGGCTGCATGACTCCCGTGATGATACAGACTTTCTCGCCATTAGGGAGAATAACCGCAATTATATCCAATCTAGGTGGTCCAATCAAACCCTCATCAGATAGTGTCGCATGAGGGGGGAAGTCCGGGTGCAGAATCCATCCGATGGTTCTTGAGGGGTGCTTATCGATCAGTCCGTCAACCATAATCTTCCCCACGTTGCCCACCCCAGGCACTGCTTCTAGCACCATGGTGTGCCTAGGGAGGCTGTCTCCCTCAAGCCAATGGACTCTTGTCCTATTCACGAATCATCACCCTTCCTGGGGCTTGGGAGGGATTTGACCCATTTCTCGCTACCAGCATCCTGTCGTTTCCTACGCCTAGCCCCCTGGGGGTCTTCCGGGGAGAACTTCAGAGCCGTCGCTGACTCCATCTTCCCGCCACACTCTTTGCACTTCGCTCCAAGGCCAAATGTCTTGCATTTGGTACAGCGTTGTAGTCTAGTTCTAGCCATGGATGAAGACGAGCCCCTCGATGAGGTTCATGAAGTATCTTCCCATATTGGTTCATTCAGAGCCTTTCAATGGCTATCGAGCCTTCTACGGACCCGATCTTCTTCGACGCTGCCTCTTGGGCTGCTTCCCACACCGCCTCTGCCGAGGGGTAATCTGGTGCCTTGATATCAACCCTGTAGTTGGGCGCACCATCATAATGGCAAGTAAGGGTGACTTCATCCTCTCCATCCGCGCAATCCTCTGCAGCCTGTAGAGCGCCACTAATCGCCTCTACTCCTTCGGGACCCCATACCCTGATCTCAAACAAACCTCTAATTTCCACGAATGGCGGAACAATATTCTCGATTGCCAGTTCTGTTACAACTGCTATCCAAGCCCCCTCGAATCCAGATTCCTCTAGAGCACTCTCAGTTATGGCGCACTCCTCTAGAGCCCCATAAAGGGAGCCAAAAGACTCCTTCATCTCCTCCGAGACTGCAGTCGTCTTGACTCCGTCCCAACCAATCCTCTCTGCGGCCACCCTCATTATCTGAGATGCTCGTTGCTCGTTCTTCCAGGACTGAAGTGCATCCCTCCTCCGCTCCTCAGAAACGGATTTAATTGAGAGGTTTACACTGTCCCTTTCTCTCCTTATCCCGATTACCTTGGCCACCACTCTCTGGCCCTCTCTAACATGGGCCCTGATGTTCCTGACCCATCCGGTAGCGATCTCTCCAATGAATACGAAACCCTCCCTCTCTGGATAGGAATCTAGGTTTAGATATGCCCCGTTCTCTTTAACGCTCTTCACGGAGCAAACGACCAACTCGCCTTCTTCAGGCCAGTCATTCGCTAAATCCGCCAAGATGCCGCCCCTCTAGTTCAGAACCTCAACAACGGTACATCCGATGAGGTTGGCAAGCCCGCCAGCTGGTTCTGCTAGGGTTGATCCGCAAATTGGACAGACCACTGCAGTCGAAGCCCTATCGAAGAGAGTGGCTTCGTTTCCGCAGTCTTTGCAACTCACTCTCAGGAATTTTCCGGCCAATAGTTCACCTCAGTTATCCACAAGTTCGAACTTTCTAGCTCTCTTGCCCTTTGGGGAATGGGCCTTCCCAGTCTCAGTACATCTGAATACCAGGTTTACTCTCTTTGTGGGCTTCTCTCCCGATGGTTTTGGCCTGGGAAATCCTCTGTACCCAGCCGTGACTCTCCTAAACCGCCTCTGGCCCCACTTTAGTTCACTAGCCCTCCTCTTCTTGACTCTCTCAACGGTGTGCTCAGTGTGCTTTCCGGCAAAGGGGCTGTAACGCATAATTTTCCTCGGCATCTTGACCATTTTTGCGCCACCTCACTTCTTGTGCGCCGCGAGCCACCGATGACCCGTATATGAATCTAGTCGAGTGATTCGGCTAGATGCGCTGGCCACACACAAGAAAAACACAAGAATCTAGTCATTGCCCGCAATTCATGTTTGGAGGCGAAGGGATAATCTGGCTGTCCTTCTTGATCATGGCAATAGGGAATAGCTTTCATCGAATGGGCCCTTCCTTTGAGAGGAGTCGATTCGGTTTTCCATTGATACTCTTGGGTCTGACTTGCCTGATCCTGCTGCCGGATGAATTAACCGAAGGAGGAATCGAACTTCATGAGTCGATTCTACAATCAGTTTCCATTGCCTTCCCCTTTGTAATCGGTGCAATGATTATTCTTCGCAATTCTCCGACTTATGGTGAATCCAGTATGCCAGGACTTGTTTCTGGATGGCTATTGGTCGCAGTTTCTTGGACGGTCCTTTTCTATGTGAGAAACTCATTTTCTATACTGGGTATTACTAGAGGGGCTCTGTCAATTCTGGGAGTTTTATCAAGCCTAATTGCAATCATCATTGGGTCGTCACTAATTGAGATGACATCAGGATTGAGGAATGAGTCAGACCCACTCTCGAATGAGGAAGAGGTTCTTGTGAGGACGATTCTAGAAAGGCGATTAGGAGGGGATTAGTATGGGCGTAGGATTCTCCGAAGCCCTGCTGCTTGTTTCAGGAGGTGGTCTCCTTTTCTCCTCGTTCGCATTAATCCATTTTGTCTCGTGTTATAATCGATACAACCGCTCACTTGCTTTTTCTTCTACAATTGTCATCGGAACCGTCTCCTTCTATTCAGCCATCAATTCCACAAACTACAGTAAATCGGAATCCTTGGAAATAGCCATGACTTTGGCAATAATAGGTTTGCTCGAACTATTACCCATCTTTTTGGTAGTAACTACATTGGTATTATTCAGGATAAGCCTCTTAACAAATCGGTCGGTGGACGCGTCGTCTTAGTAGGGTGAAACGCATGTCAAAGGGTACACCGAGTATGGGCAAGAGGCAGAAATCCACCCATATTCGATGCAGGAGATGTGGCCGTCACTCGTATCACAAGCAAAAGGGCCAATGTGCAAGTTGCGGGTATGGCGATACAGCCAGACTTAGGAAGTTCAGGTGGAATAAGCGCAATAGGTCCATGTCTCAGAAGAAGTGATGCATGCCGGAAACGCCTAAGGCTTGGTCGCACACCAGGGAATGATAGCCGATGTGCGGAATCATCGGAATAGTTGGCACCCCCGGAACTCAAGTCGCTACTTCTGTCTATGACGGCCTTATCGTTTTACAACATAGAGGCCAAGATGCAGCTGGAATAGTAACCAGCGATTCTGATAATATCTCTCACCGGAGAGCAAATGGATTAGTCCGTGACGTCTTTCTTGAGCGCCACATGAAGAAATTAGTCGGTTCAATGGGGATTGGACACGTTAGATACCCAACCGCAGGGTCCAACTCTTCCGCAGAGGCACAGCCATTCTACACCAATACCCCATTTGGAGTCAGTCTAGCCCACAATGGAAATTTGAACAATACTCCTGACATAATTTCTGGCCTCCTAGAATACGATCATCGTAGAATTAACACTAGTTCTGATTCAGAGGCCTTGCTCAACCTTTTCGCCGCAGAAATCCAGAGATCAGTAAATGGCCAACCAGGTGGTATGGATGCTCTGGGTGAGGATGACGTCTTCCGAGCAGTCGAGAGGACTCACTCGAGGGTAGAAGGAAGCTACAGTGTAGTATGCCTAATTACCGGCTGGGGGATGGTTGCATTCAGGGATCCTCATGGCATACGTCCACTATTTTTGGGGAAGAGAGCAGTCGGCAACTTCACGGAAAGGCTAGTATCTTCAGAAAGCGTCGTTTGCCAGTCAATCGGCTTCGAGATGGACAGGGACGTAGATCCAGGAGAAGCAGTAATCGTCAGGATGGATGGTCGGATTATTTCAAAGGCCTGTCATCCCAAAGTTACTCACACACCATGCGTTTTCGAGCATGTTTACTTTGCCAGGCCAGACTCTGTAATTGATGGCATCTCAGTCCACAAGGCAAGGTTGAGAATGGGGGAATCCCTTGCAAAGAGAGTCGCAAACTCATTCCAGGAAAATGAAATCGACGCGGTGATACCAGTCCCAGATAGTGGAAGAATCGCTGCTCTAGGGCTTTCTAGCGCATTGGGCATCCCCTATCGGGAGGGTTTTGTGAAGAATCGTTACATAGGGAGGACTTTCATAATGCCGGGGCAGAAGATGAGAAAGGACTCGGTTAGGAAGAAACTGAATACAATCGATGAAGAGTTTGAAGGGAAGACAGTTCTGATTGTAGATGATAGCATAGTCAGAGGGAACACATCTAGGAGAATCGTCCAGATGGCGAGAGACGCCGGAGCAACAAGAGTGCTGTTCGCTTCATCATCCCCGCCAATCATACATCCGAATGTGTATGGCATCGATATGCCGGCCAGGGAGGAATATGTCGCTTATGGCAAGACAAATGAGGAGATTTGCAACTCTATAGGGGCTGATTGGCTGATCTATCAGGAACTAGAGGACCTTGTAGAGTCCTGCACGAGTGCAGGTGCAGACTCTCCAGCGGATTTCGATTGCTCTTGCTTCAATGGGATATATGTTACTGGAGGGGTTACCGAGGAGTACCTCAGCAGGATCGGACGAATTAGGGCCGACTCCGAGAAGGAGCAGGCATCAGTTTGACAGTAGTTCTGCAAGATGGTCTTTCAACACTGGCAGTGCATCTTCCCATGTAGACACGATTCCGTAATCCGCGACACCAAAGATTGGGGCTTCCGGGTCCTTGTTTATTGCTAGGATAAATTTGCTCGAACGCATCCCAGCGAGATGCTGGATTGCCCCACTTATCCCAACTGCGATGTATAGGTTAGGAGTTACAGTTTTCCCGGTCTGGCCGACTTGCATGCTATGCGGAATCTCATCCCAAGTATCCACTGCAGCTCTGCTCGCTCCAACTGCAGCCCCAAGTACGTCTGCGACTTCGTAAAGGTGGGAGAAGTTTGCTGGGTTGCCCATCCCCCTCCCTCCTGAAATGATAATTTCTGCCTCTGAGACATCGAGCCTTTCACTCGCCCTTGCCAGTGCTTGTTTGACTGCAACGGAAACCTCCTGGCTGACATCAATAGTGGTGATTTCTGCATTTCCGCCCTCTCCTGCAGATTCGAATGAATTAGCCCTTAGGCTGATTGCGCAGGGGGACGAAATAACAACTTCCTCAATCGCCTTCCCCGAGTATATCGTCCTAGTCACCGAAAAACCATCTGTTAGGCTAATCACATCTTGTACGACGGGGATGCCCTTTGATGCAGCTATTGACGAGATCAACTCCCTACCAATTGCTGATGATGAAGAGAGGATAAGATCCCCCTCGACCAAGGGTGACAGGGACTTTGACCAAGCCAAGCAATCGTAGGTCTCGAAGCAGTCGCCTTCTACTGAGATTACCTTTGTAACGCCAGAAATATGTGATGCATCGTAGGACCCCACGCCTCCAGGGCAGATGACTGTGATTGGCCCCCCTATGGGGGATGCAGCTCCGACTAGTTGTGCTGTAACTGGGTGCAAGGCACCATTGCTAGACTCTGAAATAACAGTCGTTCTCACCTTTCCACCTCTAGATTACGTTCGCTTCTTCCCTCAGCTTGTTAACCACCTCGGGAACCGATTCTGAACCAACGAATTTCTGCCCCGGTTGCTTCTTTGGCGGTGAAGAATGAGATGATATGCTGACCCTTGAATAACTTTCATCAACTCCCAAATCATCGGGCGTGAGGACATCTATGGGCTTCTTCTTGGCCATCATTATTCCTCTGACATTCGGCCTCCTCAGCTCCGAGTCTCCTTTGTCAAATGTGAAAACACAGGGCACCCCAACTTCCACCTCCTCCATACCTGACGGGCCTAGACGAGTAGCAGAGGCTACTCCTCCGTCCATTGACACTCCTGTGACTCCGCCTACGCAGGAGAATCCCAAAGAGCTAGCCAAACCAGGTCCCGTGGAACCGCTGTTGGTGTCTGCTGCCTGCTTGCCACACATCACCACATCGCACCCGGACTCCTTTACAGCTGCAGATAGGAGAGATTGGACTTGGATGCTGTCTAATGAGGACTCAGTCAGGATATGGATCAACCGATCCACCCCCACTGCTGCAGCCTCTGTGAGACATTTGGCGGCCCGTGCAGGGCCACATGTAATCGCCACAACATCTCCGTAGCCCGACTCCTTCAGCTTGATAGCGTTCTCCAGGGCATACTCGTCATACGGGCTAATTGACCACTTTGTGATCGAGGACTCATCTACCCTGCCCCCACTAATGCCAATCTTGGCAGTAGTATCCGGGACCTGCTTAAGCAGAACTGCTATTCCCATAATGCTACCCAGTTCACGGGGCCGGAGGAGGCTCTTTCAATATTGGGACGATAGGCTCTTGCGGTTCAAGGCTCCCTTGTGAACGACTGAATGCCCGTGATATGCCTTCCCAGTATCAGATTGTGGATGTCATGTGTGCCCTCATACGTCTTGACCGACTCTAGATTGGCCATATGCCTCATCACTGGGTACTCATCGAGAATTCCATTGGCACCATGGATGTCCCTTGACATGCGGGCGATTTCAAGAGCCATGTCGACGTTATTCATCTTGGCTAGGGAAATCTGCTCTGGAATCCAACTACCATCGTCTTTCTTCTTCCCAATGTGATATGCCAGTAATTGACCTTTGGTAATCTCGCGTAGCATCCACGAGAGTTTATTCTGAACGAGTTGGAATGAAGCAATAGGATGCCCAAATTGTATTCTACTTAGGGCATATTCTCTCGCAGAGTTGAAGCATGACTGTGCAGCCCCAACAGCTCCCCATGAGATCCCATACCTGGCATTATTGAGGCAACTGAATGGACCCCTGAGGCCCTTTACGTCCGGTAACATCCTATCCTTCGGAATTTTGCAGTCTTGGAAAACCAATTCGCTGGTAACACTCGCTTTGAGTGAGTGCTTACCCTTCATTTCCGGGGCACTGAAACCTTCATCCCCCTTCTCAACAATGAAACCACGGATTTCCCCTTCGAGCTTGGCCCAGACAACAGCCAAATCTGCAATTGTTCCATTCGTGATCCACATCTTTGCTCCATTCAGAAGGAAGTAATCCCCCTTGTCTTCCGCACGAGTGATCATGTCTCCGGGATTGGAACCATAGTCTGGCTCAGTAAGTCCGAAGCACCCGACCAAATCACCTTTTGCCATCCCAGGCAAATACTTCTCCTTCTGTTCTTCGCTTCCGAAGTCCCAAATGGGGTACATAGCTAGAGAGCCTTGGACGCTGGCAAATGAGCGAACACCACTATCTCCACGCTCCAACTCTTGACAAATTAGTCCGTATGCAATGTAAGAGAGGCCAGGACAACCATATCCCTTCAAAGGAGCCCCAAGGATGCCCATCTCTCCAATCTCAGCCCTCCACTCGTCTGGGAAAACCCCATCTCTGCACGCATCCTCAATATTCGGCAGAATCCTTTCTTCCACCCAGTCTCGTACCATGTCTCTAACCATTTGCTCTTCCTCGGTCAGCAAGGAATCGATGTCGTAGAAGTCTAACGCCTCGTATGCCATGTTCTCAGCCCTTCGCGAGCAAGTTTACACATGAATTTATGCTCGTCCTTTTTTCCTCGAAAGAAGCCTTTCTTCCCTGATCACACTTTTCCGCTCTTCTTCACTACCGATCTTTTTCGTAATCCATCTGCTAAGTCTTGGAGAAGAACTGGTAAGCAGCGAGACTATCATCAAAGTTGTCCCTCCAAGAATGATTATTCCAATCCAGATTTCAAGCATTCCACCTCCTTCGCTTTGAGTAACCGTTGTGAATGATACGATGGTTCCACTATCGGTAATTATCCATCCATCAAATGCCCCAGTGCCCCATGTTGAAACAATCCTCTGTCCCGAGATTGAAGTATCGAAATCCGCCGCGTCAGTATTATCCAACCAGTGGAATGACTTACTTTCACCTAGGTCATGTTCGATTAATCCAAAGGGAGCCAGTGAAATCAGGGAATTCCCATCTGTTTGGATGTCGATTCCAGTCAAAATTCCCTCGAATCCTTGCAATTGTACGATATCATTGTCATAAATCGTAGTTTTTGATGAATCTTCAATGTCCACCCTGATCCTAGCAATGGTCAAGTCGGAGGAGATGACAACACATTCCATTGTGATACTTGAGGGGCACGTGACGTCAACCCAAGGATTACCATACCCTCCAATCCAGAATAATTCATGTTCTTGATTTATCACCCCAATTCCATCGACGCTTGAGGAAACGATACAGATGTTGTAACCCCGAAGGCAAGAAATTGCATTCACGTCGCTTTCACCCCTATTTTCGAGAGGTATGGCCTCCACACCCCCTCCATCCAGGCTCCTGAATCTCCAAATCCAACCATCTTCGCCACCAATGTAGGCCCAACTACCATCCCCATTCCACGAAATAGCCTTGAGTTCAGTGCTCCCGAAGGTCGAAGCACCACCTGCGTTCTCGATGGTGTTATTGGTCGAAATAAACCTCAATACAAGACCTTCCTCGCCAACTAGAAGTGCAGTATTGCCACTAGGGTGGAATGAAGCATCCATTAGAGTTTCACTCCCAATAAAATCAACTTTCGAATTGTTTCTTGGACTCTCAGAATCCATTACGAATATCGCAGATTCGTCCCCATGGGCTAGAATGGATTTTCCATCTGGAGAAACTGTCGCCCCCTCTATGCCAAGATCACCCTCGTCAAGAATAACGACGCTTTCCATTGTGACCACCGACTGTGCCACTACCAACGGCGAAGAAAGTAGGACAAAGATTACCATTATTGCCTGAAAACTCCTCTTGCCCATGGGCGTCGGAAACGCTCCGCCTGTTTAGCCCTTGTACTGGTTCGAGATGATGTTCTGGGTCGGCAGTATTGAAGAGACCCTGTTCATTCGGAGGGGCATGGAGCGATTCGACATTCGCAGGGGATTAATCAAGGAAGTAGAGGCCATCGGCGGACTGGGTGCTCTTGCAAAGGAGTTCTTCGACCACGTCGAAAGCTCTGCGGACAATTCTTTCGAGGCTTCACACGGGGTGATGACATCTATTGAAGCCAGATATGAAAATGGAGCAATGATTGTCGATGTCACAAATGTTCCACCTGACTTCGAGAACCCAACTGCAATGAAGTCAGCCATGGAAGATAGGAAGAAGTGGACTGCCTTCTTGGACAAGGCCACTGGTTACAATTCTAAAAAACGAGGCGATAAGGCGAAGGAGTGGGCAAAGAAGGCCTCAAAAGCAAAGTCAGCAATCTCTGCAGCAAAGCATTTCATGGAGATGTCAGAAAGTACTCCAGAGGATAAAAAAGAACAGGCAGAGTCTCTAATTAGAGAGATCGAAGCACTCCTCGAGGCCAATGACAATACTAAGGCGAAGGGCAGGGCTGAGAAACTCAACAAACTGTTCAACTAGGTGGCCAAATGACCGAGGAAAAGTCTCTGGAAATAGACTCGGAATCCCGGGAACGAATCGAGAGGATGTTTTCTGGGTGTCAAGAGGTCGTTGGGATAAGTCATGTAGAATCCGTACTTTCCGGAGGATCAAGTCACTCTGGCGACCGTGAATTGGTAGCTTATGTAGGATTGGAGCCAAGTGGTAAGGCTCATCTCGGTTGGATGATACTTGCTGATACAATTAGAAATTTGATTGACGAGGGCGTTAATGTAATCATTTTGCTCGCCGACTGGCATGCGTGGGTAAATGACAAGTTTGGAAGAGACATGGAGAAGATTGCCATAGCTTCTGAGTACATGTCTGAGATGTTTAGGGCAATTCTAGGAAACCCCACAGAAGGCAAGGGTCCAGGGGAGATACAATTTGTCCGGGCCTCTGAGGTTATGGATTCTGGAAAATACTGGGAAAGGGTGCTCAGATGCTCAAAGAACATGAGCCTCTCAAGGGTTCGCAGAACATTCAGCATAATGGGCCGCGATGAGGATTCATCGGACCATGATCTAGCAGCATTCTACTATCCTGCTCTACAGGCTGCAGATATCTTTGAGTTGGGAGTCGACATCGCATTCGGGGGAATGGATCAGAGAAAGGCGCACATGTACATGCGTGAGGTCGCTGAGAAAAACCACTGGATCAAGCCAACTTGCATCCATACTCCGATGCTATCCGGGCTAAAGGGGCCCGGAGGGAGGATGGATTCTTTCGACCACAAAATGTCCAAGTCCGATCCTGGAAATGCAATATTGCTAGATGATGACATTGAAACAATTAGGTCCAAGATGCGCAAGGCATTCCTAGAGGTCGGGAACCAAAAATCTCCAGTTTTCGAGATTTCCAGACATGTTATCATTCCCAAAATAGGAAAGATCACCGTTTCCCCAGATCCCAAGTACGGGGAGGCTTCGGAGTGGGACGATGCTCAGTCCTTCATCGACGCAGTCTCAGATGGAACAATTCACCCATTGGACGCTAAGATGGCAATTGCCGATGGGCTCTCAGAAGTTTTATCGCCAATTTCTGACCATTTTTCCGGGCAAAAAGAACTTCTGGAATCGATTAACAATATCACTGGTGGAAACTAGTCTCAAGCCTAATGTGCGACTAGAGGGACGTTATTCCACAGGTATGATAATGTAGGCCAATCCGGAAAGGGAGGAATATACGTGTCAGAAGTAGGAATCGATGACATCGCCTTGCACTTCCCAAGGCTCTACTTTGCCATGCAGGACTTCGCCAAATTCAGGGGAGCCGACTATGGGAAACTTAGCAAGGGATTGGGGCTGGAGGCAATGGCAATTCCAGATGTCCACGAGGATACTGCAACTATGGGGGCAAATGCTGTTTCTAGATTGATTGACAGGAATTCTCTCGACCCATCTTCAATTGGCCGAATTTATCTTGGAACTGAATCCGCCCTTGACGGGGCAAAACCCACTGCGACCTACATCATGGATATGCTGGAACAGCGATATTCGCCAAAGTTCGGTGAAAAATGCTTCAGAAACTGCGATGTTGTTGATATGACATTCGCTTGCATTGGAGCGGTGGATGCGATGCATAATACCCTTGATTGGGCGGCTAGGGGGGGAGAGGATCGAAATCGAACAGGGATTGTCGTTTTCGCTGATAACGCAAAGTACGACCTTGGGTCTTCTGGAGAATACACCCAGGGGGCTGGAGGGGGGGCAATACTAATTCGCCACAACCCCAGATTATTGGTAATCCCAGATATCTGGGGGGTCTCCACGATGCCAGTCCATGATTTCTTCAAGCCCCGGAGGGAGGTAGAAACAAGAACAGTGGTGGAGAATGTCCTAGAACTTGCAGAGGAATCTGGAGCCAGCATCACTTCAAACCTGGCTGAGAAGATTCTCAAAATGCTACCTCGTTCCAAGAAGAAGAACGACGTGATTTTTGAGAATGAGAAGATAATGATACACAAGGATACTCCAGTTTTCGATGGCCAGTTTTCCAATCGATGCTACTCCGAGTCGGTAAAGCAGGCTTTCATCGATTTCCGTCGGAAGGCAATAGATGAGGGGAGATACGAACCCGATTCTGATGAGATTCTGACCAATCAATGGAGTCGCATCATCGTCCACCTCCCATACGCATTCCAGGGTAAGAGGATGTTTCCTGACGTTTTCCGTCATGACCGTCGAAATCTCCCGATGTGGTCTAAGATTGTAGAAGAGATAGGTCCGGAGCCGTTGCCATCGGACTATCCAGATACTCTCGATGGAATCGAGGAATTCGAGAAAGCAAACGACTCCTACCGTAGACTGATTTCAAAGACCGACGAGTTCCAAGTCTTCGTTCATGAGCGTATTGAGAAGACTCAAAGAGCTTCAAGCCTAATCGGTAACCAGTACACTGGCTCTATCTTCCTTGCGTTGATGTCTTCTATGGAATCAGACTACCTGGAGAATGTAGAAATTGAATCTAATAGGATCGGACTGTGCGGGTATGGGTCAGGTGCAAAGGCCAAGGTGTTCGAGGGAATTGTTCAGCCTGGATGGAGGGAGATTGCATCCCGCTTCCATCTCTTTGAACGCTTATCCACGCGACACGCCATCAATAAGACGGTGTACGAGGCATTGCATAAAGGCAAGAGGAAGCGTTCCGTTGTCAAACCAAGCACTGAATTCGCTTTGGTCAGCGTAGGCTTGGAAGGGGATTTAGAAGGACAGAGAAGATACCAGTGGTTCGAGTGACTCACTCTAATATTTCTGCAACCGATTCAACAAAGAAATCAACTTCCTCGATTGAATTGTAGTGCAGAACTCCTACTCTAAGGACCCCTTCTGGCTCTAGCCCCAGGGCTTCCGTAAGCTCCAGAGCGTAGAAATTACCAGCCCAAACAAAAATTCCTCTTTCTGCCAATCTTTCTCCAATTTCCTTTGCACTCATTGATGGATGTGTAAATGAAACAGTTGGAGCCCTCTCCGAGATCCTGCTTGGTTCGGTAATCCCCCAAACCTCAATCCCCTCAATCCCCCCTAGGCCTTCTAGCATTCGTAGGCAAAGGTCCTGCTCGTACTTCTCAATAGCCCTGAATGCCTCGATTAGGGCTTCCCTCCTACTTAGATTGGGATTGTCACCGACCTCTCTCCCGACCCATGCGATGTGTTCGATAGCGGCTTTTGTCCCCGCCATCCCCTCGTGACTCTGAGTCCCAGTCATCCACCTGAATGGTAACTCCTCAGTCGCAACTCTCAACTTTGCCACAGGAAGATCCTCCAAACGTTCCTTCTTCCCCCACAGTAGGCCTTGGTGGGGCCCGAAGAACTTGTATGGAGAACAGAGCAGGAAATCGCACCCCAAATCAGAGACGTCAATCAGTGCATGTGGTGCGAAATGGACAGCATCAACGACTACCTCAGCACCAACACCATGTGCAATTTCTATGATCTTCTTAACATCGTTTATCGTCCCCGAAAGATTGGAAGCAGCACCTACTGCTACCAAAACTGTTCGTTCCGTAATTGATTCATACGCTGATTCCATGTCTAAAGTGCAGTCTTCTGACTTAATCCCGATTTTTCTTAGGGTGGCTCCCGACCACTCTGCTGCTAGAGTCCATGGACCAACGTTTCCGTCATGGTCTAGCCTAGTTACTACCACCTCGTCTCCAGGACCCCAAGTTCTGCTAAGAGCACCAGCTAGTTGGAAGTTCAGACTCGTCATATTTTGCCCGAAGACAATCTCTGTTGGGTCATCACAACCTATGAAATCGGCACATGCCCGTAATACGTCCGAAATCAACTCATCAGTCTCCAATGATGTCGCAAAACTCATTCCAGTATTGGCATTGCTACTCAATAGGTAATCGCTCATTGCATCAGTAACCGAAGAGGGGACCTGACTGCCCCCCGGGCCATCAAAGAAAACTGCCTCTCTTTCTCCAACAATTCTTCCTAGCGATGGGAAGCAACTTCTGATCTTCTCTATTGGGAACACTTGATCAACCACTACTCCGGGGAAATGGATCTATTGATCACAATTCTCTGGACTTCTTGCGTTCCCTCGTATATTTGAGTAATCTTGGCATCTCTGAAGAACCTCTCTACTGGGAAGTCAGTTGTGAAGCCATAACCACCCAGGACCTGGACCGCTCTTTCAGAAACCCACATCGCAGTGTCCCCAGCGAACAGCTTTGCCATACTGGCATCCTTTGTATGGCGAGGGCCACCCTCTCCGTAATGTCTTTCTTTGGCCAATGCAGCTTTGTAAACCATCAGTCTAGCAGCAGTGGTTTTTGTGGCCATTTCTGCAAGATAATTTCCAATACTCTGGTGATGCGCGATTGGTTTGCCGAATGCAACTCTCTCATGCGCATAGTTCAGGGCTGCCTCGAAGGAACCCTGGGCGATTCCAAGAGCTTGAGCCGCGATTCCAATCCTTGAGTTATCCAAAGCATTCATCGCGATCGGAAAACCTTCTCCAGGCCCCTTGAGTACATTCTCAATCGGGACTCTGCAGTCTTCAAGGACCAATGAGCAAGTATCACTTGACCGGATTCCCAGTTTGTCTTCTTTCTTACCAACCGAAAATCCTTCGAACGATTTCTCAACAATGAATGCAGTTGTTCCGCCATGTTTCTTCTTTCCATAGTCGGGATGGTCAATGTCCTTAGCGAAGAGTACGTAGATATCTGCACTAGATCCGTTCGTAACCCACATCTTCTCTCCATTCAATAAGTAGTGCATGCCATCTTCGCTGATTTTCGCTTTACAACCAAGTGCCGCTGCGTCTGTACCTGCACCAGCCTCAGAAAGTGAGTAGGCGCCGATTTCTTTTCCGACCAATCTAGGCAGGTACTTCCTCTTCTGCTCTTCACTGCCATGCAAAGCAATGGTCATAGAGCATAGTCCGACATGGACACAGTACATCACCGAGAAAGAGGGATCGACTCTTGCCAACTCTTCAATGATAATAGCTTCGGAGACAGCATCTACCTCGCTACCTCCATAATCATCAGGAATGGTGACTCCTTGGAGGCCAGTATTTTCGCAGAATTCCAACCATTCTTCGATTGGTGCACGCTGTTCCTTGTCCCTTTCTAGGCACGTTGGGGCCAGCTTCTCTTCTGCGAAAGCCCTCACCATCTCCCGAATCATGCTCTGCTCATCAGTCTCTTCAAAATCCATGTTCCCGACATCCCCGATGAAGAAGATATTGTTAATCCCTCTGAAACAAGAATTTTCTCTTCAATCGAATAGTTCAAATTGGAAACTGTCCCGCGGGCGGACGATACTCAGATGAATAGCGGCGATTATTTCGAATTTAGCATAGCCCATGACAGAAAATATACCCTGGATCACTTATGGATCCAGACGCTTGACGACGACGATGAAGAAATGACTGTAAAGATCGGAATCAGTGAATTCATTAGAGCCGAATATGGCGATATTGTTCGAGTAGTACTTTCCAAACCAGAGGACGATAGTGAATTCCAGATTGATGTCGGCGATGGCGAATCACAAAACGACGACGATGCACCCCCTTCCCTACTCTCAAGGGGGGACGAATTGGACGTGGATGATTTGATGATTACTATCAGGACCAGTGAAGATAGGGTTCTCATCAATGCACCATTCCCATGCAAAATCATCGAACTCAACGGTGATGTCGAGGATAATCCGGACATGGTAAACGAGGAGGCTTACCAAGACGGATGGTGTATGATCGTGAAACCTCATGATTGGGACGAGGACCTGTATCTGGATCAATCAGAATACATCGATTACCTAAACGAAATTTGACTCACGGCCAACTAAGAACAGGCCAATCCTCGAATTCAGACCCTTCCCATCCGATTTCGTCCACCATCGCGATTAGCGACTCTCTGTTTTCTATATCTTCTTCCACTTGTATTCTGTGTAACCAGTCTTTCAACCTACCAAGTTTCCTCCCAGGCTCTATTCCAGTAATCCTAGAAAGAAGGTTTCCATCTATCAATGGAGCGTTTCCGGCACGCAACTCCACAGCACTTTGGTAGCAAGCCTCGAATTCCTCTGTTTCCACTCCAGCACCCGAAAGATAGTCCAGGATCCTCTTCCTGTTCAAGTTTGGAATGGTGGCCATGAATCTCCTGACGCTTTTGATAGAGACGTCTAGCTCCAAGTCTCTGAGATCATGTAGAAGACATAGGGCCGAGGCTTCCTTTCTAGAGAGTCTCAAATCTTCAGCAAGCTTCTCCGATAATTCTGATCCGTACGACGTTTCAGAACTGCACATTAGTGCCAGATTCACCATATGGTCTCGAGAATGACGAACCCCAAGGTTCACTGAGATTCGGGGGAGAATCTTGCCCAGAACCCCATGTTTATGCATCATTTCTACTATCTCCTTCGAGTGATGCCCGGCCAGGATCCTACTCAGCTCGTCCCATACTCTCTCTTTCGAGACCCTTTCTAGCATTTCCAGATTTGACGAAATCGCATTGCTCAGATCAAGATCTAGCTTCCTGAGCCCCCCCTCGCCTCTTTCTAGGAATCTGAATGCCCGAATAACTCGCAGACCGTCTTCACCAAGCCTCTTCTCGGCGTCCCCAACCGCCCTCAGTAATCCAGCATCCAAGTCCACTGCGCCTCCATGGAAATCCAGTAATTCACCTACAGGTTCGCTATTTCCGATCATTTTCCCACTGATCTCTATTGCCATTGCATTGATTGTGAAATCCCTCCTGTCCAGGTCATTCTCTATTTCTTCACCAAAGACAACGTTTTCTGGCCTTCTACCATCTGAATAACCCCCATCTTCCCTGAGGGTCGTTACTTCGCACTCGTACTCAGCATTTTCAGACTCTTCAATTCTAACTATGACAGTCCCGAACTTCTCACCTACCATGATTGATCGGGGGAAAATTGACTTCACCTCATCAGGCCTTAGATTAGTTGCAATGTCAATATCGGTAATTTGATCTAGAGAGAAGCCAGAAAGTACGTCTCTAACCCAGCCCCCAACAATCCACGCATCGCCAACTCCCCTCAGTCTATCGAGCACAATCATGTCCTCATCCCTAAGGAGGCTGAGGTTTATTTGCCTTCGCGCGCCCTCCATAATCTCGCTTCCAGAGGAGCAGATATATTGAACCACGGCCCTTCCGAGGTCTGTGCAGGTAGATTTAGTGCCAATGGAGATTCTGCGGCCTCACGAGCTAACTCGTCCAAAGAAGGTCGATGAATTAGAGAAGATGACAAATCGATGGAACGCCTATGTCCTCCCCCTAGTTGTTGACAAGAATACTGGAGTTATATTGGATGGACATCACCGACACCAAGTCGCACTAAGGTTGGACCTCCAGTGCCTCCCCTGCGTCCAAGTTGATTATCTGGGGGATGAAACTGTAGAACTCGATGTTTGGCCAAACTGTGGCAGGGAGTCAATAACAAAGGAAGAAGTTGTCCAAGCCGGATTACAGGGTGATCTATTCCACCCCAAGACCAGCCGTCACAGGCTCTCAGACCACCTTCCCCCCATCTCTGTGCCACTATCCAGACTAATGCAGCCTGCAGTCTGACTTGAACGCAATTAACCGTTTAAGGAACTAAGTCTTCATGACCACCTATGAAATCGGGCATTTCTTCCTCTGATCCGGGGCTCGCTATATCGATAGACAGAAACTCGCTGAAAATTGGCCATAGTGGTCCCAACCAGTCAATCTCGGACATTAGAAGGTCTACCACTGGGTGCTCCATTATTTCCTCCTCTGTAGACTCCTCATCGATGAACGGCAGATCAGTAGGCATTTCTCTAAGGGCTCTAATTAGGGCCCGGACTCTTTCGGATGTGTCTTCCTCTATTTCGACAAGTCCCCCAACGAGGTCAAAGGCATCCTCGATGTGATTTGCAAGTGAATTTGGATCCAAGGGTCCGGATTCCGACTCTCCCACATCCATCGGCCCAAAAACGACCCCTCCCAGATCGGTATCGAACCACATGTCTCCCTGCCTTTCCCTTTTCAAAAGCCTTTGATGGACCGGGCCACCAAATGGTCCCAGAACAAAACCACCATCAACTACCATGTGCTCGATTGTTTCGGGTATTTCCCTCACTGAACCAGTTATCAGAATTCTTCCGAAACTTCTTGAACTCTCATCGCTGCTCTCCATGTCATGTGGCCTAAGCACTCTAATCATTCCAGAAGATTGGTGTATGCTAAGCCTCTCTTCGGTGTATTCCCTGACCTCTTCGTGCGGCTCTATTATCGTCACTGAACCATCTTTGCCTACCATTCTGTCTATTATTGCTGCCAGATAACCGCCCTTAGAACCAATCAGCATGATGTCTTGGCCCTCAATAATCTCAAGGTTATGAAGAAGGGTTGCTATCATATGTGGCGCGGAAATCGTTCTCGTCGCTCCAAAGCCAGTGAACAGGAATGGTACCGGTCTATCATCCCAGAAGGGATCCAGATCGAAATCAGTGAAGTTTGCCGGATCGACGTCTTCCATTGCAAATTTTGTCAAATCATCCAGAGGCACTCCTGCCGCCTCAAGCCTCTGGATTAATTCAGACATTGGCATGAATGTAACTCCCTCTAGTCAGTGATAACCACCATAGAGGATTTGAATGCATTGCCTCTCGGACCTCACAGGGTCCGTGGTCTAGGGGTTATGACGTCGCTCTTACAAAGCGAAGATCGCAGGTTCAATTCCTGCCGGACCCACCAAGAAAAACTATCATCGAATCGTGCCAAATTCTGTCATTTTCTTCACTGAAAAGGTCAATAGTGTGTGCTGAGACAGAATTCCGTGGTAGAAGAGGCTGCGGCCTTGGCTTCGAGACTGAAGCATCGCCTGACAAAGAAGGATTGGACAATTTCCACAGCCGAATCTTGTACAGGCGGGCTAATCTCATCACTGCTAACTGATATTTCAGGGGCCAGTACATGGTTCAAACAAGGCTGGATAGTATACTCAAACGAATCAAAAATGAGGGAACTGGGAGTTGAAAAGTCAGCTTTCGACAACGATGGCTCGGGCGCAGTTTCCCACAAGGTCGCAGTTCAGATGGCCAGAGGTGCAAGATACAAGTCCGGTTCTAACGTCGCTATTGCGGTCACAGGAATCGCTGGTCCCGGCGGGGCAACCGGGGACAAGGAAGTCGGACGCGTTCATGTTGCAGTTATTGCGGAGGACTACTTCCTAGTTAGGAGGATGGACTTCGGCGAGAACGATCGTTTGGATAACAAGAGATCTTTCTCATCATTCGCTTTGAGGTTAGCTTTGGAAGCAATAGACAGGGTCGAGGAGGGGGCAAAAAGAGAAACCTCGCTCAGTAGCGACCCTGTGGGGGTCAACAAGGACGAGGAGCCAGGAGGCAAGGCATCTTTGCAGGGTACTGAGGAATGGGAAGGTGGAATTTCATGGGGCTCGGAGAAGAAAACAGTCTCTCAGTCGTTAAAGAAAATAGACCTAGCATCACTGACTGATTGGGATGAGAAATCCTGAAATTCCATTTTACTCATCGATACCATGAAGGGCGTCCACATACGACGTCCAGCGCATGCACTCGCCTAATTGGGAAGAGACATACAATCAACTCGTCGCAGCCGGGTTAATCGTTCAGTCCAGTGCCGTGGAGAAATTGGAGAACCTCCAGAGTGTGATTCCCCTAATTGAGGCCGCCAACTCATCCGGGGTGCGACTCTTGGATGCGGGTACCGTTGATGAATTACTGGCAATTTCGCCCGTAGAACCAGTTTCATCAATCGAACCTAGCAGTCGGCATTCTCAGACCACTCTACCTAGGCCCGAGCAATCGTCTTCCCATGGGAGGGTATTGGCCCCAATTCGGACCTCTGAATCTTTGCCACCTCGCCCTCGGGCGTCGTCTGGATTCAACACCTCCGACTTCCCAATGGATGCTTCAGAGGTAGAATCAGATGTGGAGATCCATTTCGACATCACTGGCAACTCTTCCACAGAAGGAAAGCTTTCCGACATCCAGTCTTGCTTCAGGAGCCGTCTTGCGCAGATTAGGAGCATGATGATTTCTCATGGTGTACTCCCAAGACGCCCGATTAGCAATTCTGAGGCTTGGCAAAATAGAAAGAGGTTCAATACGAAAGACCTCGAATTCACAATTGTCGGGCTTGCTAGCGATGTTAGATGGACACAGAATGGCTGGATGAAGTTTGTTCTGGAAGACGAGAGCACACAAATCACTTGCATGCTCAAACCCCCATCAGACGCTTCTCCTTTGCACCCATCTCTGGATGGTCTAATGAACGATGAAATCGTTGGGGTCAGCGGAAGCTTCTCTTCGGGAGAAAGAGATCCGATTATGTGGGCTAATGATATCCACAAACCTCCCCTTGTTCAGCACTCAAAATCTCAGGCGGGCGAACATTCGGCGGTTTCTGCCGCATTCTTATCGGACATTCATTTCGGTAGCAAGACTTTCCTAGGGCCTCAATGGGAGAAAATGATTCACTGGTTCAAGAACGATCCTTTGGCAAGGACCGTGAAATACTTCGTTCTGAGTGGAGACGGGGTTGATGGGGTGGGGATTTATCCGGGCCAGGAAAGGCACCTGACGATAACAGACCTCTTCAACCAGTACGGGGAACTGGCAAGGATGCTGGAAGAAGTTCCCGATTGGGTCGACGTAGTGATGCTCCCGGGAAATCACGATGCTGTTCGCCCAGCAGAACCGCAGCCAGCACTAGACCCTGAGATTCAGCAGGATTATTCCAACACAACATTTGTTGGAAACCCCTGCGACTTCAGTCTACATGGGGTCAGGGTCTTGTCATATCACGGCAAGAGCATAGATGACTTCGTAGCCACGCTTCGTTCGGTAACTTATTCCAAGCCGGAGATGGCAATGCGGGCCATGCTTGAGCGACGGCACCTCGCCCCATCTTGGGGCGGCAAGACCCCACTTTCCCCAGAACCAGAGGATCGATTGGTTATCCCAGTTGTCCCCGATATTTTCGTAACCGGGCACGTCCATGGTCACTTCGTCGGCGATCACAAGGGGACATTGATGGTCCATAGCTCCACTTGGCAAGACCAGACAGACTTCCAGAGGATGTTGGGATTTCAGCCTAAGCCCTGCATTCTCACCGTAGTCAACCTGCATACATTCGCCACTGAGTCGATCAGCTTCATCTAGTCAGAAAGTTTCTCGCCCGGGAAAATGAAGGGCCAAACCAACCTCAGATCCTTTTCCTCGACTATTGGCACGCCCGCATCTTCGAATGCTGACTTAGCCCTCTTCCTTCTAGGATTAAAACCAACGAACTGAGATCCCTCAATCATCATTGAGAGGTCAGAACTGGAATCTCCTATGGAGATGATATCGGAAGCATTGAATCCATTTATTCTTGCAAGCTTCTCCACCATCAACCCCTTGTTGTGGGACAAAACCCTCGTCGGAAGACCCTTCACTAGCCAACCATCTTCATCCCATTCGAATCCATTTGCCACCCAATCATCCACTTTCAGCATATTCGCTATTGCACCAACGAACATATCTACGCCAGAAGAAACGATTGCCACGAAAACTCCCCTAGTTCGTAATTCCTCAATTACTGATCTCGCCCCTCTAATTAGCCCCACTCCGCTATAGCACCTCATGATGTCATCTCTGTGAATTTCCGGACTGACCCCCTTCCAAAGTTGAATGTCATGTGCGACAAAATCTTCCTCGGAGATTTTACCATCCAAGAACATCTCTAGTTTCTCCTGATGCTTTCCCCCATCATTCCCCCCGGTTCCAAAATACTCGTGAATCATTTGCCACGATGATCCGTTATCGGACAACACCCCGTCGCAGTCGAAAACCACAGCCCTAATCATCTGAAACGCTCCAATTCAAGGAAGACGGCTATTAATTGGGCAGGTGGCTTGATTTGTCTGATTCCACAGGACCCTTCATGGAGGATCAAGGAGAGTCCAACCGTGCTATCAAGGTAAAGATGCTAATGTTCGGACCACTGGCTGAGAAAATGGGAACTAGGGAAATTGATGTCTCACTCATAGACGGCACTTCCCTGAATGACCTAGCAATGCAATTTGAACTAGTAGAAATGCTCTCCTCGGGGCTAAGGGTAGCAGTTGACGGGCATCTCGAAACGGATCTCTCAAGATTGCTCCATGACGCGGCCGAAGTGGCCTTCCTGCCCCCAGTTTCTGGTGGTTGACCGATAAAGATGCCAAAGCATTTGAAGAAGGGCCTCACACAACGCTCTGATAGCATGGCACTGGGCTCAACAGAAATCGTCATCTTGGTGGTCTTCGGCATCTTCCTTTTCGGAGCTAATAAGATACCACAACTGGCAAGGGGGGTTGGTCGAGCCAAGGGCGAGTTTCACATGGGGATGAAAGAGGCTTCAGAGATGTCTGCAATTGAGGATATGGACAGAGGGGGGATGACAGACGAAGTCTCCTCGGAGCAAGAGTGACTACTTCTTCTTGACCGATCTCAATTCAGATCCGCATTCAACGCATCTTCCTAATTCCTCGCTTGCAGGTCTGGTTTTCTCCGAACCAACTGCTACGGTTCCACAACCCCGGCACCTAATTTCCCAATTCCAGACCTCTGAGATTCCTTCGGATTCTACGGAAGACCACCTGATGCCAACTGAACTACAGAGGTTTTGTAGCCTGTAGTCATCGGTGTGCATGTGCCCTTCCAACTCGATTGCGAGGGCGAATAGGTGCAAATCGGTCTCTGAGAGGCCATCCAAATCCCCAGTATTTCTTGCGATAATGGTTGATTCTTGCACTGACTTGGGTGAAGGTGAACTCCAATTCACCCTTACTGCTTCTATTGACAACATTCTTTCGGGCGCAATTCGCTCTACTTCGGACCTCTGGCTATTGACCACAAAACTCCCCTCCAATGCATCTATTGGCCAATTAATTAGTGCCGAAGTGTCAAGAATGTTGGGTCTAGACATGGAATAGTCCCCCAGAGGCGATTAGAGTTCTGTTATCGGTTTTGCCCACGGCGGAATGAAGTAATGGTTATGCCATCACCTTTCGACGAATCATCATGCTCGAGCAGATAACTGCCTCTGTTGTTGACTGGGGGAGCGGGTTCGGACTTGCCGGACTTGCTGTGGTTTCTGCCACGGAGGCAGCACTCCAACCAGTCCCACCCGACCTTCTTGTCATCCCTATGTCACTTGATTCAAACAGTGAGTTCGAGCTTCTGGCGATCTTCTTGGTTGCCACACTGTTTAGCGTCATAGGGTCACTGGGGGGTTATGCAATCGGACTTTACGCCGGAAGGCCGGCGGTCGAGAAACTTGCAAAACCCTCACTATCTAGGAAGCTCGATGAACTGATTTCGAGGTACGGGGATGCCGGTGTTTTCATCGCTGCAGTCTCCCCAATTCCATACAAACTCCTGGCATGGATGGCAGGAGCCGGAAGAATGGATATTCGCACTTTCATTTCAGCTGGTATTTTTGGAAGGGGTATCAGATTCGGAATGGAGGTGCTGATTGTTGGGTACTGGGGGGAAGAATTTGTCCAGATGCTCGAAGAGCCCCTATTCTGGATTGTAGTTGGTGTGTTTTCAGTCGTGTTATTCGTACCATTGAACCATTGGTGGAATGATTTGGATCGCCCAGTAGACGAGCATCCACAATAGAACTGATTATGAGAAAGTAGCAACTCGGAAATATGCCGCTCCTGTGGTGTAGTTCGGTCCATCATTCCGGGTTTTCATCCCGGCGACCCGGGTTCAAATCCCGGCAGGAGCACCATTTTTGAAACAAACATCGCCTAACCGGCATCACACGCGACTTGAAATCACATCACCATCTGGCAGTATTGGGTGTTGACGTGCCACTGGACGTAGAATCTATTCGTGCCGACTTCCCAATTCTAAGCAGGAAACTTCCAAACGGGAAGCAATTGGTCTACTTCGATAACGCAGCAACATCTCAGAAGCCACAGTGCGTGATTGATGCAATGTCGGAATACTACAGCGAGTACAATTCGAATGCCCACAGGGCAAACCACACTCTGGCCGATGAGGCGACCACTGCCTTGGAAAACGCTAGGAGATCCATTTCGAATTACTTCGGGACCTCTCCCGATCAGATGGTTTACACCAGCGGTGCTACTGAGGCGATCAACCTTGTTTCGTATGCATGGGCTAGGGAGAACCTCTCTACCGACGATGTGATAGTTCTAACCGAGATGGAACATCATGCTGATATTGTCCCCTGGCAGCAACTATCGAAGGAGAAAGGAGTCGAAGTCAGGTATGTACCGATAGACACCAATTCATTCTCTCTCGACATGGATGCCTTCGAGATCGCCGTTAAAGGGGCATCATTGGTCTGCGTGGTCCACACTAGCAATGTTCTCGGAATTAGGAACCCAATTGAGAGAATCATCGAGCTATCCCACTCCCAGGGTGCAAGGGTTCTGCTTGATTGTGCCCAGGGAGCTCCTCACGAGAGAATCAGATTCGATGATTCTGGAGTCGATTTTGTGGCAATTTCTGCTCATAAGATGGGGGGTCCTACCGGGATAGGGTGCCTCCTCGTTAAGAAAGAAGTCATGAGCCAGATGGGCCCTTTCATGACCGGTGGTTCGATGATCAAGACAGTCAGTATTGACGGTTCGACCTTCCAAGAGGGCCATGCATTGTTTGAGACGGGGACGCCTAGGATAGCAGAGGCAATAGGTTGGGGCGCTGCAGTAGAATGGCTGGAGAGGTTCGACATGAAAGAAGTTCATTCCCATATCAACAAGATAGCCTCATGGACCGCTGAGAGAATTTCTTCGATTGAAGGGATCACAGTTTATGGGGATCCAAGCAGAAGCGATAGCAGTGGGGCCGTCTCCTTCCTTCATGACTCAATACAGTCCCAGGACCTAGCCCTCCTACTCGACGAAGGGGGGTTCGCTGTCAGGACGGGCCATCATTGCGCTCAACCCCTGATGGATGCGCTCGGGGTCCCTTCCACAAACAGGGCCTCATTCTGGCTTTACAACACCATGGACGAGGCAGAGGCCTTCGTAAATCATCTGGACTATGTTGTAGGCAGATTTTCAGACAAGTGATGAGCACTTTCAAGTCGGATAGTCTCGACGCCATTTCATGACTGAGTCTAGGGACTGGCCCGCGAAGCTCGACCCAATAGTGGAGGAGTTCTCGGCCTGCTTTGACTCAATGGAGAGGTATGAGCTTCTGTTCCAATATGCGAAAAGAAACCCCTCGCCATTGCCTCCAGAGGAATGGGACGAAGGCAACCAGGTTCACGGCTGCCAATCCCGAGCACATGTTTCCTGCTCCCTTGACGAGGAGGGAAATTTCATCCTCAGAGGGGGTGCCGATGCCCAGATAGTACAGGGATTGATGGCAATAACATCCATCGCAGTAAATGGGATGACTCCTTCCTATGTGTCAGCAATGTCCCCAGTTTTCGCAGAGGAGATGGGAATCAGGTCATCCCTCACCCCCAGTAGGGCCAATGGATTCCTGAATATGTTCAAGAGGGTCAAGGACGAGGCCACCATACTTTCCGGAGGGCAATAGATTGACCAACGAATCCGCAGTTATGGCATCTCTATCCAATGTGGAGGATCCCGAATTGAAACTAAAGGTGACCGATCTGGGACTTATTTACTCTGTAAGGATAGAATCGATGCATGTGGAGGTGGATATGACTCTGACAAGCCCCGGTTGTCCCGTTGCACCCGAGTTGATGGCTGCGGTACATAGGGCCGCACTAGCAACGGATGGGATAGAAACCGCCCATGTAAATCTGACATTCTCCCCACCTTGGGACCCTCGCGTCCATGCCTCAGAGGACGCCAAGTTCGAGATGGGAATCTTTGACTAATCTGCCTGCCATTCCGCTGCTCTCAATGTATTCCTCATCAGCATGGCTATGGTCATCGGACCTACTCCCCCGGGGACGGGAGTCAACCACCCTGCGATCTCGGACACCTCTGGCGAAACATCACCTGCTAGCCTACCCTCAACTCTTGATATCCCGACGTCAATCACAAAGGCGCCAGGCTTAACCCAATGTGCCCCAACCATGTGAGCGGATCCTACGGCCGCAACTAGTATGTCCGCCTCACTGCAAATCGCCTCTATATCGGCAGTCCTAGAATGCGCGATCGTAACCGTAGCATCACTCCCCTTCTGTGCTAACATCAACGCCATAGGCATCCCAACTATCCTGGATCGTCCAAGAACCACTGCTCTGGAACCCTCGATATTCACACCACTGGCTTCTAGAATTCGCATTACCCCAGAGGGGGTGCATGGGAGCAAACCCCCCGAATCGCCTTGAACTAGGCGTCCAAGGTTCACCGGGTGAAAACCGTCAACGTCCTTTTGAGGAAGTATGGAGGATGCTATGGCCAACTCGTCTACTCCATCCGGCGCAGGGCTCTGGACTAGGATTCCGTGGATGCTAGAATCAGAATTCAGTCGTTCAACAACTTCGACAATTTCCTCCAGAGTCGAGGTTGCGGGCATGTCCACCCTATTGCTTAGTATCCCACAACGCTCACACGCCCTCTCCTTGTTTC
>Ga0208408_1000309_pt1 | contig 33757 bp, 26 predicted proteins | sample ETNtaG_4_FD_185776 | JGI IMG/M metagenome (GOLD analysis project Ga0208408, IMG submission 185776) | Marine microbial and viral communities from oxygen minimum zone, Eastern Pacific Ocean - ETNP201406SV67 (SPAdes) (version 2) | ecosystem: Environmental > Aquatic > Marine > Oceanic ... | reverse complement strand
CTTCAATTAGACAGAATCGTTGGGAGGATCATAGCATTCGATTGTTTGCATTAGCAGGTTCAGCTATTCCTATTTTCTGGTTTGCTTTATTTTTACAGTATTTTTTTGCGATAACTTTGAATGATTATATGCCAAAGTTAGATTGGCCAATTAGTTTACGTTATGATCCTATTCTTTGGGAAATTACAGATCCCATCGAAATTAAAACCAATTTTCTTTTGATTGATGCAATTGCAGCAGGTTCTTGGCCACATTTCAAGGACGCTTTACAACATATGATTCTTCCAGCTACAGTTCTAGCCTATGGTTCTATGGCTACAATTATTAGATTAATGAGAGGAAATATGCTTGATGTTCTAGGTCAAGACTACATAAGAACAGCAAAATCTAAAGGTTTGACCGAGAATCAAGTCACTTACAAGCATGGGGCTCCTAATGCGATGATACCTACTGTGACGTTATTAGGAATGGGTTTTGCAGGATTAATAAACGGTTCAGTTTTGACTGAAACAATTTTCACATGGCCTGGATTAGGTGCTTGGGCTATTACAGCAATGAGGGATTTGGATGTCTCTGCAATTTTAGCTTATACTTTGTTCTCGGCTTTTCTGTACATAATAGCTAATCTTATTGTAGATATTCTCTATGCATTTTTGGACCCTCGTGTTGAACTAGGTGGGCACTCTAGTGTAGCAGAGATATTGGTTGTTTCCCTATCCATATTGTTGCTTATTGTAACTTACTTTAGTATCACGACAGCAGTTTGGTTTGGATTCATAATTTTGATTTCTTTATCATCTTTATCTGTTTTTTCAATTGCTAAAAGATTAATGCGCAATCCTGAAGATTTATGGATAGTGTCTTTGCTTTTAGGAACACTATTTGTTGTTTGGTCGATTCTATCAGGATTTTTTATGACTATAATTTACGTTTCAACTTTTGTTTATATTTTGTATATTGGATATAGTTGGAAGGATGTTAAGGTGGGGTTAGCTCCAAAGTTTGATGAATTCAAGAGAGCTACTTATCAAATCAAAAGAAATCCATTGACAATATTAGGACTCTTCTTAGTTTTATCCTTACTTTCGATTGCTCTTTTCGCTCCTTTCCTAGCACCACCTTCTGAATCCCAAAGAGATCCTATGGCCATGGAAGAGCATTTTGATTTCAATAATGATCATCAATCACCTTGTATTAATTGGTCTATAGATCCATTAGATGATTGTGATTTAGTGGGAATGCATTCAGAGTCAGTAGCAGCTACTGCAACAATTACCCTTGATTCTAGTAAATTAAGTGATGGTGAAACTATAACACTTATTTCAGCAAAACCGAAATCCGGTACGAAGACATATACTGCTATCGTAGGCCCATCTAATTTCTCATCTAACCAATTCAGTATTGATGGTAATGATTCCGCTGTGGGTTCTTCATTAAAGATGGCAATAGAAAGTCCTTCCGGGCATGATGAAAGAATTATTATATTTCATGATGGCGCTGGAGTTCTATTATTAATTATTAATGATTCAGGTGACACTGGTAAAGAGGGCAATACAATTGAAGATTATCCTGAGAGAAGCAGAATAATTGAAAATTCTTCAGGTGTAATATCCACAAATTTCACTGGTGGAGAGAACAAGAAGTTTATTCTTGGAAGTACGGATAGAGGTTACGATATTTATTATGGAATTGTTTGGGGTAGCCGTACTTCATTAGATGTTGCAGTTAAGGTTGTAATTACAGGTACATTTATTGCAGCAGTAATCGGAGCTATATCTGGTTATTATGGTGGAAGAGTAGATGACATTGTAATGAGAATTACAGATGTTTTCATTGCGATACCAGGTTTAGTATTGGCTTTGGCAATTATTGCTGTAACTGGCGATAATTCAATTGAAATGCTGATGTATTCTTTGATTATAGTTTGGTGGCCGGGTTTTACAAGGGTGATTAGAGCAGAGGCCCTACGAATCAGAAAGTTGCCGTATATTGAGGCTGCAAAGGCTGCTGGAGCAAGTGATTTTAGAATAATATTCAAGCATGTTCTTCCAAATTGTATAACTTCAATAATTGTAATTGCAACAATGGATATGGGAGGAATTGTCCTTTCTTTAGCAGGTCTTGGATTTCTTGGTTTTGGTGGAGGTGCAGATCTTGCAGAATGGGGTAAACTTGTTTCTTTTGGTCAAGATGACATATTAAAAGGAGAATGGTGGGGTTTCTTTTTCCCCGGACTAGCTATAGCTCTTTGGGCTTTAGGCTTTTATTTACTAGGAGATGGAGTAAGAGATATTCTTGATCCAAAGCAGAGGAATTAAATGTTAGAGATAGAAGACTTGAAGACGAATTTTAATACTTATGATGGTGTTGTCAAAGCTCTTGATGGTGTAAATTTATCAGTTAAAGATGGCGAATTTTTTGGATTAGTAGGAGAAACCGGAAGTGGAAAGTCAGTAACCTGCTATTCAGCATTGAAACTACTTCCAAAAACAGCAGAAATTGTTGGTGGTAAAATTAGTTTGAATGGTGAAGATATAACACATGCTTCAGAAGATAGATTAAGAGAGATAAGAGGTGGAGAAATAGGTATAATTTTTCAAGATCCTTTATCTGCATTAAATCCTGTAATGACTGTAAATGAACAGATTGGGGAAATTTTAGTTCTTCATCAAGATGATGAGATAAATAAATTGGCAGAGGAAAAAGAAATTTCAGTTTACAAAAGTGAAAAATGGAAGGGTTCGCCCGGTGTTGAGTTTACAATTATGGCCTTTTGCATTTCATTTATTTCTCTTTTTGTTATGCTTGGACAATTTACTTTTAGTTTACCATTTTTATTTGTGATTGGAATGATGTTTTTGAGAGATTATTTACAGAAAGACATTCCTGAATCTGCTCTTGATTTAATGGTCGTAGAGGCTTTGTCTCGAGTTAAATTACCTAATCCTAAGCAAATTGCCAGTTCATATCCACATGAACTAAGCGGGGGTATGCAGCAAAGAGTCATGATTGCTATGGCCTTAGCTGGAAAAGCAAAGATGCTTATTGCAGATGAACCAACAACTGCATTAGATGTCACAATCCAAGCTCAAATACTTCAATTGATTAAAGACATTCAAAAAGAGGAAAATATGTCTGTTCTTTTGATTACTCATGATTTAGGTGTTGTTGCAGAAACTTGTGAAAAGGTTGCAGTTATGTACAAGGGGAAAATTGTCGAAGAAGCATCTGTGGATGAAATCTTTACAAATCCTCAACATGATTATACTAAGGCGCTATTGAATGCTATTCCTAAAGGTGGAAAAGAAAGGTTGAAAGTACCAGATATAGGAGAACCAGGAGCAATATGAGTGAAACGATAATTTCGATTAAAGATTTGCGGAAGCACTTTCCTGTAAAGAATATTTGGGGAACTGATATTGCTTTGGTGAAAGCATTAGATGGTGTAAATCTTAAAATTGAATCGGGAAAAACTTTTGGTATTGTAGGAGAAAGTGGTTGTGGTAAGACAACATTGATGCGTACATTACTAAGGTTAGTTGAGTCAACATCAGGTTCCGTGGTTTTATCCAATGAACTTACTCAAAATAATTATTCAAGTAATAAGTTAGAAGATTTGTCAAATAATGAGTTACGTAGTTTCCGTAGGCAAATAGGAGTCGTTTTCCAGGATCCAATGGGTGCATTGAATCCTCGAATGTTAATCAAAGATATTGTAAGTGAACCATTGGTAATACATGGAAAAACAGATAATGTGCGTGAAAGAGTTATTGAATTATTGGAAAATGTTGGTCTTGGTGAAGAACACTTGTATAGATATCCGCATGAATTTTCAGGTGGACAGAGGCAAAGGATAGTAATTGCAAGGGCCCTTGCTTTAGATCCAAAAATATTAGTTTTAGATGAACCTACCTCTGCTTTAGATGTATCTGTCCAAGCTCAAATTCTTAATTTATTAAACGATTTACAAAAGAAATACAATTTGACATATATTTTTATTTCCCATGATTTGTCAGTTATAGAATATATGTGTGATCGTTTGGCAGTTATGTATTTGGGCAAAGTTGTTGAAGAAGCAAACACAGAAGAATTATTTTCTAATCCACAACATCCTTACACCAAAGCATTGTTGTCAGCAACTCCTAATTTTGAAAAAGATAAAGAAAAGATTATGATTCTTGGAGATGTTCCTAGTCCGATAACATATTTAGATGAATCAAAGTCTAAATTAGGTACTGAACTAACAGAACAAGAACGCTTAGAAATTGAAGCTATAAAAGGTAAAGACATTGACTATATTGTTAGATCTAGTCTTAATGAGGCATTACCATTGAAAAAAGTAGCAAATGAACACTATGCGCGAGTAAAATAAATGACAGAGCAAGCACCAATTTACAGATTGATATCACATATGAAAGAACATCGTTCTACAATGTGGTTAGCTACTTTGTTTTCTATCTTAAACAAAATTTTTGACTTGGCACCTCCATTGTTGATTGGAGCAGCAGTCGATGTCGTGGCTAGGCAAGAAGAATCGGTATTGTCGAATTATGGCTATCCAGATCCTAAAGAACAATTAATAATTCTTTCAATTTTAACTGTAATAATTTGGGTTCTTGAATCCTTATTTGAATATATTTATGGAGTATTGTGGCGTAATTTAGCACAAACAGTCCAACATGAATTAAGACTTGATGCTTATTCACACATTCAAGAATTAGAAATGGCTTGGTTTAGTGATCAATCAAAGGGCGAGTTGATGTCAATTTTGAACGATGATATTAACCAATTGGAAAGATTCTTAGACAAGGGAGCGAATGAACTATTACAAGTGGGAACAACGGTTGTTGCCATTAGTGCCATTTTCTTTTACATTTCTCCTGAAATTGCAATTTATTCTATTATTCCTATTCCAGTCATAATATGGGGTTCGTTTAGATTTCAGTCAAGAATAGGTCCACATTATGCAGAAGTTAGAAAAGAAGTGGGTCTTCTGAATGCCCTCCTTTCTAATAATTTGAGTGGTATAAGCACAATCAAAAGTTTTACCAGTGAAGAACTAGAGGTTGAGCGTGTTAGGGCAGCTTCACAGGCCTACCGTGAGGCAAACCGTAGAGCAATAAGGCTGAGTGCAGCTTTTGTTCCATTAATTCGAATGGCAATTCTAGTAGGTTTCACAGCTACTCTTCTGCATGGGGGTTTGGTGACTCTTAATGATGGAATGGAAGTTGCATCATACAGTGTTATGATATTTATGATGCAAAGATTACTTTGGCCTTTAACAAGATTAGGAGAAACGTTTGATTTGTATCAGAGAGCAATGGTTTCTACAACTAGAGTTTTGAATTTACTTGAAACCGAGATAAGTGTTCAAGAAGGTGACAAAGAATTAGATATAACTAAAGTTAAGGGAGAGATAAGATTTGAAGATGTTAGTTTTGCTTATCCTGAGCGAGATGAGGTAATTAGTAACTTAAGTTTGGCAATAAAGCCTGGCACAACACAGGCGATAGTCGGTTCTACAGGAAGTGGAAAAACAACATTGATTCGTTTGTTACTTAGATTCCATGATTATTCTTCAGGAAGTATAGCATTAGATGGGTTTCAAATTAAAGATTTGAAAATAAAAAGTCTAAGATCTTCTATTTCATTAGTAACACAGACAATTATTTTGTTTCCAGGGACCGTTATGCAGAATATAGCATATGGTAAAGAGGGAGCAACCGACGAAGAAATAATATCATCTGCCAAAACTGCAGAGGCTCACGATTTTATTATGAGTTTACCATTTGGATATGACACCCAAATCGGAGAGGGTGGGCACAAATTATCAGGCGGTCAGAGACAACGTCTTTCAATTGCCAGAGCAGTTTTGAAAGATGCACCAATATTAGTTCTTGATGAAGCAACATCATCTGTTGATAATGAAACTGAGGAGGCACTTCAAAAATCTCTTGAAGTTATATCAAAAGATAGAACAACTATAGTAATAGCCCATAGATTATCAACGATAAGGCATAGCGATTCAATTATTGTTTTGGATGATGGTAGAGTGATTGAGTCTGGAACTCATGAAGAATTATTGGAGAATAATTCGCAATATTCCAAGCTTTGGAATGTACAAACAGGAAAACGTTAATCTCAGATAGTTGTCCTTATCATCCCCTCTCTCTGATTCCTATCATCGGGCCCGTAGATCAGCCTGGAAGATCGCCTGCTTTGCAAGCAGGAGGCCTCGGGTTCAAATCCCGACGGGTCCACCATTTTTCTAAAGATATTTTTTTAATGGACGACTAATACCACAATATGCGTGTATTAGTTGCAGTGATGGTTTCCATCATGCTCTGCCTCCAGCCTATGATTTCTCTGAATGATGATTCAAGTAATAATTATGAGATTGTATCTTTTTCTTCATTACAAGAAGCTTCAGTTTTAGATAAATGGTGGGAAGATACTAACATGGATAAAGACAAGAATAGGATGCATGACATGCTAGATATTGCCCTCGAGCAAGGAAAATATGTATTCGATGGAAAAATTTCGGTATTAGTTGATTTTGATCATATGCCAACTGAGGCCGATGAACAATTGTTGATTGATGAGGTTGATTTCGTACCATCTTGGAGATTTCATCATATACCTATAATTGCAGGTACAATACAAACGGACTTACTTGACGAATTGTTAAAGGTTGAAGGTGTAGTATTCTTAACACTTAATGGTGAAATGAGAATAGCTCTCGATAACGCAATTGGAATTCATCATGTAGATACTGTTTGGGATTTTGGTTATACTGGAGAGGGAATTAGTATTGCGATAATTGATACAGGGATAGATCCTTTGCATGTAGGTTTGAATGACTTTGATGATGATCCTACAACGAATGATCCTAAGGTTGTTGCATTTTATGATGCTTTAGATGAAAGCGATGATGATGGTAGTGGTGAAACAGAACCTTATGATGATCAAGGACATGGTTCGCATTGTGCAGGGATATCTGCAGGCACAGGGGCTGTTGATGAGAATCCAGTGGGTGGTGACAATTCGAAACCATACAGAGGAGTGGCCCCTGATGCTTGGTTAGTTGGAGTTAAGGTTCTAGATAGTGGAGGCTCAGGAAGTTTTGCAGAAGTTATGAAAGGAATGGAATGGACTATAGATAACAAAATAAAATACAACATCAGAGCAGCATCTATGTCGCTTGGAGGTGTTTGGTTAGTTGAATTAACGCAAGAGCAAGAAGAACGTATTACACATCTTGCAAATGAGATGGTTGCTGCAGGTATTTCTCTAATGATTGCAGCAGGAAATAGCGCAGGATACGGAACAATAGGTACTCCTGGTGCAGCTAAAGATGTGATTACAGTGGGTGCTACGGAAGATAGCAAAGACTTAGCAGTGTACTCCAGTAAAGGACCTACACATGAGGGTCAAATTAAACCAAATGTGGCTGCAATAGGCTCTGCAGTTATGTCAGTTGAGGCAAACAGTGGTAATGGTTATGCTTCATACTCTGGTACAAGTATGGCTACACCAATGGTGGCCGGTATGGCTGTTTTATTGCTTCAAGCAAATCCCGATTTGCAACCTTTAATGATTAGAACTATTTTGGAATCAACTTCTGAATTTAAGTGGTTAACTCATCCAGTAAGGCCTAACAATGATTATGGTTGGGGTTTCGTTTTAATGGATGCAGCTTTGGAAGAAGCGATTCAATATGATGCATCACTTTCTATTAACATAAGTGCACATACTTCTGTTATTTACTATGAAGGAAATGAAACAGATGGCGGAAATGATACATCTTCACGATTCTTTGTTCATGAAAATGAAAATTTATATTTTGATGTTGAGGGCAATGCTTCGTATATAGAATGGCGAAACATCCTAATAGAAGACATATGGCATAGTGTAGATTCTCTATCTGAGATTGATGTTATGCAAACTCAGTTAGGTATTGGAAACCACACAATATGGGTTCGGGCAGTAAGTTCAGAAGGTATTAGTTATCCAGTTACCGTTCCGTTAAATATTGATGATGCTAGATCACCTAAAAATGAAGATTCACCATCCATACCTTTCAGTTTTGTTGTATTTACATCATTGCTGGTTGCAGTGTTTAGATCTAAAAGAACATAATTGATATATATGCCCTTGACAGGGAAACATTATGCAAGAATTCAATGTATCTTTAACTGATAAGCCTGGCGAATTAGCAGAGGTAGCATCTGCCGTCGGCGAACAAGGAATCAACATACTTGGTTGTGTAGGCATGGGTCGTTCTACAGCTTCAGTAACAATGGTCACAGATGATGAGGATGCTACATCTAAAGTTTTGAAGGATATGGGAAGAGATTTTGAAGTTAATGAATTAATTCTAACTACTTTATCGAATAAACCAGGAGCACTTGCAGATATGGCAACCCAATTAAGCGATGCAGGAATAAATATAATTTCATTTTACATAATGAAAATGGAAATGGATGCTGCAGATGTTGCTTTAACTACAGATAATCCTTCTAAAACAAAAGAGATTTTAGGAATTTAAGTTGAATGAAGGTTGATCTTCATGGTCTACCTTTTTCTGAGGCAAAGTTAAGAGCACAAATTTCCGTGGGTGAAGCTTGGGCAGATTCGTTGTCTAAAATTGAATTAGTACATGGTCATAATTTAGGAACTGCAATCAAGGATTATATTCAAAATAAAAATGGCCTTAGCGAGGACATGGAAAGAATATACCCTGAAATCCCTTCTTTGATATTGCGTGATAAAGGTCTGGGTTCAACAATAGTAAGGTTTAAACGACCGTGAATCATAGAGATATATGGATTTTCCAGCTTTACTAGGAGTATCATTAGTTTGTGCCATGGGGGCAATGTCTCCGGGACCAAGTTTAGCTGTTGTTTTACGTAATACAATATCAGGTGGTCGTACACAGGGAGTAATGACCGGCATTGGTCATGGTATTGGTTTTGGGATTTACGCCCTGCTTGCAGTTACAGGTCTTTCTGCAATTCTTATAGCAGATGAATCAAAATTTGAATTACTCCAGTGGGGAGGTGCAGTAGTTTTGTTATGGTTATCCTACAATATGTTAACTTATCAGCCTTCAGGGGAAAAAGAGGAACATGTAAGTAGTGGACGTAGAGGTTTTGTTGAAGGTTTTATGATTGCCTTCTTGAATCCTAAAATCTTAGTTTTCTTAGTAGCTGTTTTCAGCCAATTTTTAGATCCAGAGATGGATGATATTGATCGTATGATAATGGCCTCTATTGCCGGATTAATTGATACTATTTGGTATGTTCTTGTTGCTACAGTTTTATCAGGCACTGTAATAATTGATAAATTGAGAGAAAATTCTACTTTGATAGATAGGATGATAGGGACTGTTTTGTTGATTTTAGCTTTTGTTTTAATTAGTAAATCTTTCCTTTAGGTATTTTATTCTAATAACTTTTTTTCAAATATATTCTATTTTGTTATTATAAAATAGTTAATTTAATATCTAGTGAGCACTAGATAGATTATGTATACAACTCATCGAATTGACTATGGTGATTCCTCATCGTTAAAAGGTATAGTTGATGAGTCTGTTGATTTAGTTGTTACATCACCTCCATATCCTATGGTTTCTATGTGGGACAATATCTTTGCTGAATTAGATTCACAAATTAAAATTTTAATGGATGGAGGGAAGAATGATGAGGCATTCGAACTCATGCACCAAAAGCTTGACAGTAATTGGGAGTCTATTTTCCGGGTCTTAAGAAACGGAGGTATATTATGTATAAATATTGGAGATTCAACGAGAACATTTGATAATATTTTTAAAATGTATAACTCTCATTCTCGAATCTTATCTTCTTGCATTTCTATAGGATTCAGTTCCTTGCCATCTATAATATGGAAGAAATCAACAAATTCTCCGAATAAATTTATGGGTTCTGGCATGTATCCTGTAGGGTCTCACGTTACTTTAGAGCATGAGCACATATTAGTTATGAGAAAAGGCGAAAGACGTAAATTCAAGACTAAAGAAGCTAAGCATAATAGGCATGAAAGTGCATTTTTTTGGGAAGAAAGGAATAGATGGTTTTCAGATACTTGGCGTGGAATTCAGGGTAGATTGCAGGACATTGATGAAGGAGATAGAGAACGTAGTGCTGCATTTCCATTTAAGTTAGCTTATCGTCTAATAAATATGTTCTCAGTAAAAAATGATTTAGTTTTAGATCCATTTTTGGGGACTGGCACTACTACAAGAGCTGCAATTTGTTCGCAGAGAAATTCAATTGGAGTTGAATTATCAGATAGTCTTTCAGGAGTTATTACAGACCAAGTAATGAATTCTAAGATATTTTGTAACAAATACATAGATAATCGTTTTAAAAATCATTTAGAATATATTAATGACCGTATTAAATCAGGTAAGGAAGTAAAACACAAATTGAACAATCATGATTTTCCTTGTATTAGTTATCAAGAATCAAAAATTTTGATAAATAATATTTCTTCGATAGAAAAGAAAGATGATTTGTTTAAAGTTAAATATGAAAAATTAATCGATTGATTGACTTTTTTCCATAGAGTTAATTGTTTTCCAGACCCAAAGAGGTCCTACAATTGCAGACACTCCAATTGAAATAGCTATAGAATACCAGATCCACACAATTTCGTAGTCATTAATTGCGAAGTAGTAGGCTAAAGGTGCTGAAATCAATAAAACTCTCAAAGCAGTAATAACGAGAACAGGAAGCCCCTGCCCTAAACCCTGCATAATCCTTCCACATGGCATAGCAATTCCGACAAAGGGGTATGCAAAGCAAAGAGTTCTTAATGCACCTTTGCCTATTTTCTCAATATTTGGATCGTCGGTGAATAGTCCCATAATATATGGAGCCGAAATAAAAACAATTGATGAAGCTATAGCTACAATGAAAAAAGCACGACTTATTCCATAAATAATAATACTTCTAACTTTATCCATTCGTTTTGCACCAGTAAACATTCCGACAGTTGTTACAAGTCCAGTTGCAATACCCATGATGGGTAGAAACATTAGCATATCTAATCTACCAGATATAGTGTAAGCTGCAACAGCATCAGAGCCGTAACCGTCAACTAGAATATAATTGAAAATACCTTGGCCAAAAGACATGATAATCATTGAAATTGAAGAAGGTATTCCTACCCATAATATTTCTTTCATTAATTCAGTAGAAAATGTGAAATTTTTCAAATCAAAACTTATGTAAGCATGATCTTTCCAGAATAACATATATACAAAAATTGAAAAAACAATTGTTTGTGATACTACACTGGCTAATGCAGCTCCTTCTACTCCCAATCCCAATCCAAAACCTCCATATTTCTCCAAATTAAAAATAAAAATAGGATCTAATATAAGATTTAAAACAGTTCCTATAACGGCTACCATTACGGGAAATTTCATATCACCTTCACCAGCCAGTATGGATCTAAATATAATGGCGAAAACAATGAAAGTCATACCATAACATGTAACTCTTAGGTAGTCCCATGATTCTTCAAGCATTTCATCAGGAGCCCCTAATGTAGAGAGAACTTTCTTACCCAATATTAATCCAAAGACTGTCAATGATATTCCTAAAAACAAACCAAGTAATAATCCGTGATTAGCAGCATTGTCTGCTCTTTTCTTTAAATCAGCACCAATTGCTCTTGATATTGAAGAAGTTAGTCCAGTACCTAATCCAAAAGTTATTCCCATTACGAAAAAGTAAAGAGGCATATTGAAAGCAACAGCAGTAATTGAATCTCCACCTAATTGTCCAATGAATAGCATGTCGACTATTGAATACATAGTCTGTATAGCCATTCCAGCCATTACAGGGAGTGCTATGCTCCATAGTGCTCTTTCAGGTTTATCTAAAAAATCTTGAAGGCGTGACTCGTCATTTTCTTTCACTAACTTACACTTTATTCCTTGCTATTTAGCATGATTGATGCTTAATTAGATAATCTTTTTTCCAATAAATGAGTTAAGGTATCAGGATTACCCTCGCAACTATCGAGTTCTTTTTTTGATACGAGCATTACATAATTAGTACTAGTTTTCCCAACAATACATGGGGTTAAATTTCGAGTGTATTCTTGTAAATTTTGATTTCTTTCGTTTAAGTGTACGAAATCAATAGGTATACTCAATTTTTGTTCACATTTTTTCCAAGTATCTTTTTTCCCAGTGTTATTGTGTGTGATATCGCAAAGTGAACAGTGGGCACTTCCAAAAAATTTCCCAGCCATATACTTCAATTCCCCCATAATTCCACCGTTGGCGTGGTACACTCCTATAATCTTATTTATTCCTGGCACAGTTTTTTGATTATTTTTCATATAATAAGTATTACCCTATAGTGCCTAACGTACAAATTGCGATATATAAAATGCAAGCTTTAGAATTACGCTTAAAGTTATATTCCACATTCACAACACCCATTTGTGAATTCTGATAATGTTGATGAAGATGTAAATCCTCCAACTGAATTGTATGCGTATCACGCTACAAGTTCATTTGCACACGATACAGCTATGCCCTATCTTAGTTATTTTGCAGTTAGATTAGGGGCATCCTTCGAGCAGATAGCAGTGATGCAGTCTCTGATGAATTTGCTTCCAATGTCCTTACAACATTTTTGGGGATGGATATCAGATAAGAAAATGGTGAGAACCTATTGGATTATTGGAGGATCAGTTCTAGCATCTTTAGCCCTTTTTCTTCTTTCAAAAGTTCATAATCCAAATGAAATGATATTTTTGATAATATTGTATTCTGTTGCACATTCTATTATCATACCAACATGGTCGGCGCTTCAAGGAGATTGGATGAATCCATCCCGACGAGGGAGTACTTTGAGTCGCTTTCATGTAATGGGTGGTTTGATGGGACTCATTGGTTCTTTCATTGCTATTTATGTGGTACATATTACTCCTGAAAATTCACCAGATTCCTTCAGACCTTTGTTTGTTATTGCTGCATTTGCGACTTTTCTTGGAGGTCTGATTCTAATCAAAGTACCATATCGTGATCCTACTAAAATACCTGACCGAATTCTTACGGACCAAGACAAAAAAGAGTATTCTGATACTTTCAAAAGTTATGTTCGAGCACAATCATTTTACACACTAAACATGTCTCTAATCTGGCCATTATTTGCTATAATATTGATAAAAGTCTTAGAAGTAGATAATATGGTGCTCGTTGCTTTCAGTGCGATAGGCGCAGTATCTGAGATGGCATTTCAGCCTATAATGGGTCGTTTGGTTGACCGTGTAGGGCCATTACCAGTTCTAATTATGAGTAGAATAGGTTTTGCGATTCTACCATTTATCTATGCTTTTTTCCCAGATATAAAAGTCATGCTTGCGCTACAAATTGCCATTCTAGGTCCATGTTTCAGTGCTTTCTTGATAACATCTAATGCTATGGTTCTAGACCTTGCACCCAATAAGGAGAGAGCTGCATACTTCAGCTATTACAACACCAGAGTAGGGATAACTACTTTCATTGGAGCATTGGCAGGAGGTTATCTTGCAGGACATATAGAGGATTTCACAGGTGCAATCTTTGTTATTGACAGTTTAATGAACTTTAGTTTGATTGACAACACAGATTATACTTGGCGTGCTATTTTCATAATATTTTTGATATCTGGAATAGGAAGAAGTATTGGGACAATTCCATTCCTAAGATTGAAAATGCCACGAAAATATCCCGGTTCAATAAATTTCATTGATAGGCTGATGGAGTTTAGGATGTTCAAGCGTCGTTGATAGGGGTCAAAAAGGGGTGGGTAAAATCACTCATCCAATAAGAACGAATACAGAATAATTATTGGTCCTAATAGAGTCATAAAAAAACCTAACCAGAGATAGGCATCACTCCACATTTCGGCAAAAAGATAGAAACCAATTCCGAATACCACAAACCCTATTAAAAACACATCTTTTTTTGAAAAGTGCTCATTTACAACCTTCGCTGGTTTCCAACGGGGTTCTCCACAATTAGGACATTTAATTGCCCTTGACCCCATTGGTTTGGAACATGCTGAACATTTACTCAAAGAGGCCATAAGCCTCTATACCTTTCGATTATATATCAATTTCCGAAAATTTGTAGACCTTAATTATAATATTTTTGTAGCAATAAATGGAAATGATGAACTCCAATTTCTCTTTTAGGAGAATATCTTCCTCTATCATAAGAATTAGATTTAACACCTTTTTGAACAGATTCTACAATTTCTTCATCCTCAAGTTCTACTTTGTCCAAATCAGCCCCAGCTCCTTTTTCCATTAATTCTTCTTTCCAAACATAAGTGAAATATTCTATTTCAGTATATTCAGAAGACTTAGGTTTTACTACATTTATCGACATTCCCCAGGGATAAAAATTGAACATCATATTAGGAAACAAAAAGAAGTAATATGCTGAAACATTTTTACCATAATCCTGATGTTCCTTTGGCAAATCAAAAGTATTTTCATTATCTTTGCCAATACCTATTTGCAAGACTGTATTGTCAATTCCTTGCGTAAAATAGTCTTCGTATTCCAATTCCTTGTTCAAATCTTTGTGGACGAAGGGGATATGAAAACCTTCCAAATAATTATCACAATAAAGTGCCCAATTCGCATTTACCTTGTAAGTTCTAGATAGTTCTGCTTTGTATACAAATTCACCAACAGGTAACCAATCTAATCTTTCAGCCATTGGTTGAATAAGTTCAGAAAGATCACATTTTTTATCATTTATAACAAATAGCAAATTTTCCCAAGATTCCATCTCAATTTCAGGTAGATTATCATCATTATTTGGAAAGTTTTCTACATCATCAAATTCAGGCATGAATTTCATTTTTCCGTCAATACTAAATTGTCTGCCATGATATCCACAAACCAAAGTTTTGATGTTACATGAGTCATTGCAAACGATGTTTCCTCTATGGGTACATACATTGGATAAGCATCTAATTTCTTTGTTTTCTTTTGTCAGAATATATGGTTCATCCACCATTCCTTCTAGTAAAATTCCAGGATGTGAATTATTTTTTTCCAATAAGTCCGTATCACCAATAAATTGCCAACTTCTGTTAAACAATTTTTTTAGTTTTCGGTATACCTTCTTGCTATGATAAAATTTTGAAGGTATTGTTTTTGCTTTATTTATATCTGAATCAATTTTAATTTTCATTTAACGTCTTCGGCCGCCACCGCCGCTTCGACCTCCGCCGCCTCGGCTTCCACTACCACTTCGTCCACCACCACCGCTTCGACTTGTGCCACCACTCCGTCTTGTTGCTCGTCCCCCACCTCCGTGGTTTCTTCCATCAGATCCAAAAGATCCGCCGAAGGGTCCCCAACCTCGTCTATTGTTGTAACCTCCCATTCCTGTAGCATTTTTTGCCCAGCTCATAATGATGCCAACAATGACTATAGGAATACATAACATTCCTCCACAACACATGAAAAAGTATCCAAAGAATCCTAATGGATCACTAGGCAATTCCACAAATTCGCTGTATGCATCTTCATGTTTTTCTGGATTATAGATTATATCCACTGTAGAATTAAGAGCTACGCGTTCATCAGTTTCGTTAATGAAGTCTTGGAACATTTGTTCTTCTCCCTCACGTTTTATATCATCAACCCACGCGCCTTCCCAAAATTCAATACGTTCATTTATAGTATAGTTTCCGCTATCTAAAGTATAATTATAAACTAAACCTATTTCATATACAAAATCTTTCCAGCATTCCCAATCATCTAGATATCCATCATCATTCTGATCTTCACAATATTCTTCAGTTATGAATGTATTCACATCATATTGCTTAACTATAATTCCTTCAGTTGAAGGCCATTCAGAAGGTGTCGTGTCAGATTCAGAAGATGATAACATAGCGGCAAAAATAGTTGAAGAAATTAGTGCAAAAACAACAAGTACTGCAATAATAAGTGGCCAATTCAAATCACCATCAAGCCACGATGTTCTACCTCCACTATCGTCTTCTCCAGGCAACGCATATTTATCATTTTCAGGTATTGTATAAGTACCACTTTGGGCTCCAGTTTCAGAGGGAGCTGATGATGACGCATATTTGTCATTATCATTCCCACTTCTCCACTTGCGGTATGCATCACTGTCCTGTTCTAGGTCTTCGTCTTCAGCCAAATTTATCCATTATTTTATCTAAAAACGATGGTTTCTCTGAGTCTAGTTCCCTCAGTTGCTCCCAAAGTTTTCTAGTTTTCCCATTAGGTTTGGGTACTTTAACATTTATCCTGACATGTTGACTCCCAATAATGCTAGGTCTTGACATATCAGGCATTCCTTTTCCCTTTAATCTAAGAACATCTCCTGTTTGTGTTCCAGATGGAATTTTTAATTTAACTTTTCCAGATAATGTTGGAATTTTAAGATGATCACCTATAACTGCTTGAGCAGGTGTAATTTCAAGATCTAAAATAATTTCATTATTTTGTCTTTTGAAGATTTCATGTTTTTGGACATTGACAACAATATACAAATCACCTTTTGGTCCATTGTTAGGTCCAGCCCCGCCTTGCCTGCGCATTCTTAATTTAAAACCATGATCCGCACCTGGGGGAATTTCTAGTTTAATTTTCTTTTTTACAGACATTATTCCTGAACCTCTACAATCTCCACATGGTTTGTCTATAGTTTTCCCACTTCCTTTACAATTAGGGCATGTGTCTGTGCTCACAGTAGACATAAATCCACGTCTCATTACTTTTTGGACCATTCCTTGCCCTCTACAAGTATTACATGTTCTTGCAATACCACCTTCCGCAGCTCCTGAACCAGAACATTTTCCGCAGCTTCCATCTCTTGGAATTTCAACTTCTTTAGTCATTCCTTTGTAGGCTTCTTCCAAAGTCATTGTAACATCATATCGAAGGTCATCACCTCTATTGTTAGGGCCATTTTGAGAACCTCCAAAAAATTGTGAGAAAATATCTCCCATTCCACCGCTTTGCCTACCTCTAAAGAGTTGTCCAAATATGTCTGAAATATCAGCACCATGACTAAATTGGTCCCATGAGAATCCACCACCATCAAAATCAACTCCTTCATGTCCAAATCGATCATATCTCGATCTTTTCTCTTTGTCAGCTAAAACTTCATATGCTTCGGAGATTTCTTTGAATTTCTTTTCTGCAATTTCTGGTTCTTCAGAACTTGCGTCTGGGTGGTGAGTTCTAGCTAATTTGCGATATGCTTTCTTTATGGTTCTTTCGTCTGAATCCTTTGATACTCCCAGAATTTCATAATAATCTCTCTTAGCCATAAGTATTTGTCCTATTTTGAGCTTTTAATAAAACTTTAGAATTGTCTATTTGCTAATCCTCTCGACCCTATAATGAGTGCAACTATAGCTACTATAAGGATAACTATCATTGCAATAAGTGGCTCGGTCGCTATTATTTCTTCTTTGCTATTAATCAAATTATAATCACTTGCTTTTACTTTCCACCCCATTGCTTTCGTTGAATCAAATAATATTGAATTCAAATAATGTGTTATAGTTATTTTTTGATAATTTTGTCCCGATACAAAACCTTCCCACACAATCCAATAAATTATTCCTATTAGGAAGGGTTTTTCGAAGTATATTGCAAAAACGCAAAAAACGGCCATAAATGCAATGCTCTCAAATATTAAAACCTTCAAAATTGTTAATAGAACATCCAAATTTTCAAGAATTCCATGCGTACCTGATTGTATCATGGTTGTATAATAAAATAATATAGAGTGTATTCCTAAAATTCCAAACATACATATCACGCCAGCTAAATAGCGATGTAACAAAATTTCAAATGAATGTATTGGTGTTGTTCTTAGTAATTGCATAGTTTTGTTTTCATATTCCTCATTAATTAATTCTGAACTGAATAGTATTGCCATTATGATAGCCACAAAACTTATCACAATCAAATTAGATTGATATTCGTAATCTTCTCTTTTCTCCTCATGTATCAAAGCACCATCATTAGTGTAGTATATTTTCTCCCCATCAATTTCTTGGACTTGTCTGTCATTATTAGTTTCATAATATATTACAAGACCTAAGATGCATGGAAGTAATAGTATAGCAATTATTACCCAAGTAACTTTGTTTACCAAAAGTCTGTGGGTACAATCCTTTGCAATTGGCGGGAATAAATTTACAGATCTTTTCGCAAGACTTTGAATTGTAGCGGGCATTTTGGATATTTCCCCTATTATTTCCATTGTGCACCCTCCACTAATTTTGCATATAATGAGTCCAAAGAGTCATCTTCTGAATATATTTTTTCAATAGTTATCTTTTCTTTTTGAAGAATTCTAGGTAATTCCAAATAAACTTCTTCAGTTTGATTTGTTTCTACAGTTAATTCGTTATTTTCTTCATCAATTGTAGTTCCTTTTGTCCATTCTTCATCTATAATTCGTTTAGCTAGTTTTCTTAGATTTCCTTTTTTGACAGGTACTATAGTTATTGGTCTTGGGACATTAATTAGATTTCTTATTTCATGTCTATTCCCATGTGCCAACATTTTTCCATTATTTACCAAAGCAATATTATCAGTTAAACTCTGAACGTCATGAAGTATATGACTTGAAATTAGAATAGTTTTTCCTTTTTTAGCCCATTCGGTCATTTTTTTCATCAGAAGGCCTCTAGTTGTTGGATCTGCACCTTGAAAAGGTTCATCCATGATCAGTATTTTTGGATCAAATACAGTTGCTCTTGCAACTTTTGTTTTTTGTCGCATTCCTCTAGAATAGGTGATTATTTTTCTTTCCATCGCATTGTTTAAACCCAATTCAGATAATGCTGTACGGGCCATATTTTCAGCTTTATCTCTTCCGATATCACGTATTCTCAAGAAGTACATTACGAATTCTAGGCCAGTCATATGTTCATAGAAACAGTCATATTCAGGAACAAAACCAAAGTTTTCCTTTAATTTCCAATCTGAAAAAGGATCTTTCCCATCAACTGTAACTCTACCTCTTGAAGGTCTAGATAGTCCTAAAATAATTTTCATTGTAGTTGACTTACCAGCACCATTAGGCCCCAATATTCCAGTTATACCTGAATCAACGTCTAAACTAATATTAGAGATACCTTGAACATTACCATAATTTTTGGTTACTTGCTCGAGTTTAATTTTCATTTATTAGCCTCCATTTGTAAAATCATCCAGTACATGAATCCACTACAACCTGCAAAAATAAAGATGAAAACAGCTCCAATTTCCCAATTACCAATATCTACCTCTAGTGGTAATCCATAAGTAGAAACATAGTATGTTGTATCAAATATAGCATAGCTAATAAGATCTAGCAAATGAATAATGGAAAGTAAAAGGACATACTCTGAACCTTCTACTTCTAAAATTTCAAGGAATATAAAGAAAGTTTCGGAAATTATTGACGTTCCATATACGAATAAGAAAAAAGCACTTGAGGCTGCAGCCTCTTTTTTTAGAAGTGTTGAGAATGTTAAGCCAATTATCGAGTAAGACGCAGAATAGAATATTCCTTGTAATATGATATTTATTATTAACCATGGATGGTTGTAAAGCCACTTAGTTTCCAATCCATTCTCAGACCACATCGAAGCTAAAATTATTAAGTTTGGAACGAACGTTACTAACATAAGCAATAGGAAAACAGGGATAAATCTTGCAATTAGGTAATCTAATCTGCTAATTGGCCTTGATAAGTAAAGATGTATTGTTTTGTTTGTCATATCATTTCCAATTACCCCTCCACTAGCTATTGCAGCTAGGCCAACTAAGAATAAGCGGATTCCTCCAATTCCTGTAGCGGAAGCAAAATCGCCATAAAAATCAAGTGGTAAACAACGCTGTGATTCTAAAGTTTCAATGCAAGGATAATCTTCAAAATTTGTTAACAATATAAACCTAAATAATGTTAGAATATAGATGAATGTAATCAAAGCCCAAATACCCCAACCTGTCCAAGTTTTGATACTTGTTAATTGACTAAATTTTCTAAGTCCCATTCCTATTACAATCCAAGGTCTTGTTGTTAGGTTTGCATCAAAATCTCTGAAGCGTTCACTTACTTGAGCTCCTTTCTTCATTCAACAATCTCCTGATATACACTATCCATAGATTGTGAAGTTCTTTCCATTTCATATAGCGGACATTTACTTTTGATTGCAGCATCAATAATTTGGTCATAAGTTGAATCATCTTTGTATGGAACAATTAGAACACGTCCGTTATCTTCAGCAGTGATTTTTTTTGACTTAAGTTCATTTATGAAATCTTCACTTTCTCCTCCAACTCGGATTTGGATAAAATTACTTTTTTCACCAATAATAGCTTTGACATCTTCTTGCATTTGCAGTTTTCCATCTTTAATAATTATAACAGAATCACATACAGTTTCAACATCTTGAAGAATATGAGTGCTTAGCAAAACTTTAGTATTGCTTACATCAGTTAATCCATTAATTGTTTCAAGCATTTCTCTTCTTGCATTTGGATCAAGTCCAGATGTGGGTTCATCTAAGAAAATTAGCTCTGGGCCATGAATTAGCCCCTGTGCTAGTTTTACCTTTTGACGCATTCCTCCCGAATATTCACTAATCAATCTGTATTTTTCTTCTCCCATTCGAAGGTGTCCGAGAATTTCATGAGTTCTTTCTGTAGCGCCAGCTAAACTCATGCCTGATACCATTCCCATTTCAATCAAAAATTCTACACCAGTCATTTCGTCAGGGATGCAATCGTGTTCAGGCATGTAGCCAATACGTTTACGAATATCAACTGTATTCTTAGTCAGTGTTTCCCCTAAGACAGTAATTTCTCCACTAGTTGCAGTTAATAATCCAAGAGCAATTTTAACAAAGGTACTTTTTCCAGCACCGTTTGGACCTAAGATTCCAATTTTCCCTTCAGGAATATTTATAGAAAAATTATCGAGTGCTTTAAGTGCCCCATATTGCTTCACTACATTTCTTGCTTCTATCAAAGTATCAAATGATATTTTAAAAATAACTACTTAAAGGCTTTTGATAGAATAATTTTGAATAATTTTATATATCCCTATGTTTGCGAAGGAATACCGTAGAAGAGATGTAATCTCGCTTTACTACGGAGGTGAAACCATCGCATCAAACAAAGTAAATCAAGTAATTGAGGATGCTCTCCAAACAGAGAGAGAGCGCAAGTTTGTGGAGACTATAGAAGTTGCAATTAATCTTCGTGATGTTGATTTGCAGAATCCTCAAAAGAGAATTAATGCAGAGGTAGCACTTCCACATGGTAGAGGTAGACCAGCTCGTGTTGCAGTATTTGCGCAAGGTGAAATGGCAGTTATTTCTAAGAAAATAGTAGATACAGTTCTTGGTCCCGATCAAATTGATGAGCTTTCTGAAAATAAGAGAGAAGCTAGAAAATTAGCAGATAAATTTGATTTCTTTGTTGCTGAAACAGGATTAATGGCAACTATTGGTAAAAGTCTTGGTGTTGTTTTAGGTCCTCGTGGAAAGATGCCACGACCTATTCCCCCTCAAGCAGATATTGAAAGAATTATCAATAGTTTAACTAATTTGGTTCCAGTGCGTTCAAAAGACCGCCCAACTTTTCATGTTCCTTTTGGAAATATAGCTATGACTAAAGAACAATTAGCAGATAATCTTGAAACTATTCTGAAGCGTGTCGAGTCTAATCTAGATAGGGGAACAGAGAACATAGCTTCTATTTGGGTTAAAACTACAATGGGTAAGGCGGTGAGATTAGGATGAAACCTGAAGCCTTTGTAGCCGATTGGAAGCGTAGTGAAGTTTCAGAAGTCCAAGATTTTGTTCAATCAGCAGATGTAGTTGGTTTAGTTGATGTTACTGGAATTGGAGCTAAACAGATGCTTGCAATGCGTTCATCATTAAGAGATTTAGGTGTTAAACTTAGGATGTCACGTAATAGACTTCTAAAATTAGCACTTGGTGGTGCATCTAAAAACAAAAAGGGTGTTGAACAAGTTATTGACGCTTTTGCACCTAAACAATTAGCATTATTATCATCTCATGAGAGTCCTTTTAAAATATTCCAAATGTTGATGGAATCACAAACGCAAGCACCAGCTAAAGGTGGTGAAATTGCATCATATAAAATAGTTATTGAAAAAGGGCCTACTGCATTTCCAGCAGGACCTATTGTTGGTGACTTTCAGAACGCTGGTTTCCCTGCAGCTATTGAAAAAGGGAAGGTTGTAATTAGGAAAAAACATACTGCTGTAGCAGAAGGTGATGTAATTAGCGCCGATGTAGCTGCCGCACTTACTAAACTTGAGATTTATCCGATAACTGTTGGAATGCAGTTGTTAGGGGCCTTTGATGGAGAGACATTCTATCTTTCAGATGTTCTAAACATAGATATGGATGAGTTCCGTAGCCAAGTTAAATCTGCTACGGGCCAGGCATTCAATCTTGCATTCAATACACGTTATTTCACAGGATCTGTAGTACGACCATTGCTTTCCAAGGCTCATAACGAAGCTTTGGCAGTTGCATTGTCAACCTCATATCCCTCTGAGTCAACAATCAAGGCTCTTCTATCCAAGGCCCATGGTGCAATGCTTGGTGTTGCAGGGCATGCAGGAGATGGAGTTGATGATGACTTGAAGGAAATGTTAGGTAATGTAGCATCAGCTGCAACAGCCGCACCAGAACCAGTGAAAGAAACCCCATCTGAGGATGAGGAAGACGAAGAGGAAGACGAAGAGGAAGCATCTGATGAAGATACTGCCGCAGGTCTTGGAGCGTTATTCGGATAAAAAAAGGAGGCAAAAAAATGGAATACGTCTATACGGCAATGTTACTGCATTCAGCGGGAACAAAAGTTGACGCTAAGAGCGTCGAGAAAGTCTTGAAAGCCGCAGGCATCAAGGCAGACAAATCAAGGGCAGAAGCTCTTGTAGCTTCTCTAGAAGGAGTCGATATTGAGGAAGCAATGGCCACAGCCGCCGTCGCCGCACCAGCTGCAGGCGCCGCACCAGCTGCCACTGCATCTTCAGAAGAGGCCCCAGCTGAAGCAGAAGCCGAAGAAGAAGAAGAAGAAGTAAGCGAAGAAGACGCTGTATCCGGACTTGGTGCACTTTTCGGTTGAGGTTGACGTGGGTCTAAACCCCCATATGAAGTTCAATGGATTCCGAGCAGGAAAATCAAGCCCCTGCAGCAACAGAAGGCGAGCAGCCTTCTAATGAGAGTGAAAACTCTGCAGAAAACGCCATAGATTACAGTGATTTAACAGTAAATGAACTGAAAGAGAAACTGAAAGAGTTAGGTTTACCTTTATCTGGAAAGAAATCTGTTCTTATAGATAGATTAAAGGCCTCCAATGAAAAGGTAGATGATAATAAGGAAGAAAGTGATAGCGAAAAAATTGTAAAACCCGTTTTTTCTACTGAAGAATTAGATAATTTTTCAAGAAATCAATTGAAAGAATTGAGAAAAGACTATCATAAAAAAGCAGAAGTGCTTAGGGTAAAAAGAGATGAGTTGAACCTTGAATCACAGTCTCATGCTTCTGATCGTAATGATTTAAATGTCAAAGCTAAAGAGCATATGGATAATGTTCATCTCTTTCGTGATAGACGAAATGGTTTGAATGTTGAGGTTGGAGAAATAAGAGATGAGCGTCGTGAAGTTTCGAACCTTGTTAATGAGCTCAAGGATAAATTTTTAAGATTGAAACGTAAACGTTTTTCAGGTCGTAATTTACCACCTGTTTCCCGTTTGAGGAAGCAAATACAAGAATTAGAAATTAAGCAGATGACGACTCCTTTGACAACAGACAAGGAGAGAGCTTTAGTTGATGAAATAGGTTCACTTCAGAGCAAAATCAAGGAACATGATAACCTAATCGAGACAGATACTGAAGTTTTAGAAGCACGGGATAAATTCCGTGAGGCTGAGCAATTACGTAGAGAATTGGGTAAGAAAATGCAGAAGAGCAGACAGGAAGCGCAAGCATCCCACCATACAATGAAAGATTCTCTAAGATTGAATAGACAGACACGTAGGAAGGCTGATGCAGCTCAAAGAATGTTTGTTAAGGCCAAAGAAAAAGCAGATGTAGTTCATAATGAGTATATTGAATTCCTAAGAGGTATGCAGGAGATAGATAGAATGACTGCCTCTCAGGGCAAAGGTGGAAGTTTTGTCGACAAGAAAGCTAGTGCCGCCAATGCTGAAGATTTATTTGCAAAGTTCTTAGCTGGGGAAAAGTTATCAACAGAGCAGTTAATGGTAATTCAAAAAGCAGGAATGCTTTAGATTAATATTCAATCTATTTAACTACCTTGTTTTTCAGTGTTTAATGTCTAATATATTATGGAATCCTTCCGAAGAGAGAAAGAATTCTAGTTTAGTACAAAAATTCATTGAGCATACTAATTTAGGTTTTGATAATTATTTCGATCTTCACAATTGGTCGATAAAGGAGGTTGAGATTTTTTGGGAAGAGTTTTGGAAATTTTCAGGTATAGTACATTCTAAAAATTATGATTCAGTTTTGACTAATCCAGTAATGCCTGGAGCTAAATGGTTTGTGGGTTCTCGTCTTAATTATGCAGAAAATCTTTTGTCAGGAAATTCTGACCAAATTGCTATTATCAGTACAGGTGAAGGGCGTGACGATGAAGTTTTCACATTTAAGGAATTGAATAAGATTGTTGCTTCAGTTCAAAAAGGATTGAGAAAATTAGGGGTTAAAGAAGGTACCAGAGTTGCAGCCTTTGTTCCTAATTGTGTTGAAACAGTAATTTTGATGTTGGCAGTTGCAGCGTCAGGAGCGATATGGACCTCCTGCTCACCAGATTTCGGTTGTCAAGGAGTAATAGATCGCTTTGGTCAAGTTAAACCTTCGATATTGGTAGTTGCAGATGGTTACAATTATAATGGAAAAGTATTTGGATTAGAAGAAAAGATAAATGGAGTTTTAGAAACAATTGATAGCATTCAACATGTAATTTGTATTGACTTTGTTTCTGTCTCCTGCAATCTTATCCATAATTCAATTGTTAATTACAAAGATTTATTGTCTAATTCTACAAATGTTCCAAATTTTGCTCAATTACCTTTTGATCATCCTTTATACATAATGTACTCTTCAGGTACAACAGGCCCTCCAAAATCTATTGTTCATGGAGCTGGAGGGACATTAATACAACATATGAAGGAGCATCAATTACAGTGTGACATCCAAAGAGGTAGAGATACTTTGTTTTGGTTTACAACATGTGGTTGGATGATGTGGAATTGGTTAGTATCTGGTTTGGCTTCTGGAGCAACTATTGTATTGTATGATGGAAGTCCTAGTCATCCAGATATGGGGAATTTATGGCGGGTAGCTGAAAGAACAGGCATTACACATTTTGGTACAAGTCCCAAATTTCTGAGTGCATGCAGTAACATAAATCAAATTCCTAAAGATTTGGCTAACCTTTCTGCTATCAAATCTGTTTTGTCCACGGGATCTCCTTTAGTTTCTGAGCAATTTGACTGGGTTTACGAAAATATAAATTCAGATATTCACTTAGCTTCAATATCAGGTGGTACTGATATAATTGGTTGCTTTTTAGCAGGATCACCTATTCTTCCAGTTAATAGGGGTGAAATACAGTGCCCTCAGTTAGGTATGGATGTTCAATCGTGGGATGAGGATGGTAATTCAATTACAGGCGAGAGTGGCGAATTAGTCTGTGTGAAACCATTTCCATCAATGCCTCTTAGTTTTTGGAATGATGAAGACGGTAGAAAATATCATTCAGCATATTTTGATGAATATCCTGGCGTTTGGACACATGGCGATTATGTTGAGATTACTAAAAATGGAGGAGCCATAATTTATGGACGAAGCGATACTACTCTAAATCCAGGAGGAGTAAGGATTGGTACTGCTGAGATTTATAGGGCTGTAGAAAATATAGAATCTATTGATGAAGCTATAGTTATAGGTAAACCTAATTTAGGAGATGTGGATGTTGTTCTCTGCGTTAAATTGAGCAAAGGTGTAGTTCTTAATTCAGATTTAGAAGACAATATTAGGAAGATTATAAGATCCAAGACAACACCTAGACACGTCCCAAAATATATATTTTCAGTTAATGATATTCCTTATACTATTAGTGGGAAAAAAGTTGAAAAAGCAGTATTATCAACTATTATTGGAAAAGAAATAAAAAATAAAGATGCTTTAGCAAATCCTGAATCTTTAGAACAATATTCAAAGTTATCATTCTGAAAGGCTTTAGAACGCCCCTCTTCTACAAGTTCATGAAAGCCTATATCGTGGCTACACTCCTCATCAGCACAATTTTGTTGAGTTTTGTAGATACGAGCTTTGATTCGGCCTCAAATTCTACCACAGAGAGGTATGTAGATTATTCACCTTGTGGTCCTCAGACATTTTCTTCAAATGTTAAATCAGCCTTTCAAAAGGAATCTAATTTAGATCAATATAGTGCCTCTCAAGTATATTTGAGTAATAGATGGGTCGTTTTACTAAACCATCCTTTTTGTAATCAAGATTTAGAAGATTTAGTGAATTTAGATTTAGTTACAGACATACAACAGTTTAGTATCCTTAGTGGTACTTGGATTTTTACATTTCAAACGGGAGATATTGCTATTTCATATTTATCTGAAATAGATGAAGAAGGCTATCTTTGGAATTACTATCCATTGATTGAAAAAGAAGTTAGTTTGAAGTATACTCCTAATGATTCTAATTTCTCCAAACAATGGTATCTTGATAACAATGGACAAAATAATGGGACTAGTGGTATTGATTTAAACATTCAGAATGTTTGGCCAGATTATACTGGAGATGGTGTGGTAATTGGAATTGTAGATGATGGTATTGATTATAATCATCCAGATATATTACCAAATTTCAATAGCGATTATAGTTATGATGTTTGTGAGGATGATTATGATGTCATGCCTGCCGATTCTCTTGATGATGAGGAAGATATCATAGATTGGCACGGAACTGCCGTTTCAGGAATAGCAGCAGGTAAAGGTAATAATGAAATAGGTATTGCAGGAGTAGCTTACAATTCTAGCATAGCAGGGATAAGGTTAGTAGCGGGAGATTGTAATTATTCTGTCGAAGGGCAATTTACATTGAATGATTTAGCAATATCACAAGCTTTGTCTTACCAATCAGAAAATATAGATATTTATTCAAATAGTTGGGGCCCTAATGATGATGGAAAAACATTGGCTTACATGGGGCCATTAACAACAGCCGTTTTAGAAGCTGGAGTATCGGAGGGAAGAGGGGGCCTTGGTTCAATATATTTATGGTCAAATGGTAATGGCTTAGCTAACAAAGATTATTCTAATAAAGATGCTTATGCAAATAGTAGGTATACTATTGCAGTTGGGGCGATAAATTGGCAAGGTAAGCAAACATCATATTCAGAGTTTGGACCTAATATTCTTGTTTCGGCACCTTCACATAATAATTCAGAATTGATAGATGCAGCAGTTTATTCTACAGATATTGTAGGTGAAGAAGGAAATTCTGTTAATAATTATACTTCAGTTATGGGTGGAACTTCAGTTGCAACACCTATGGTTGCAGGAGTAGTAGCTTTGATGCTTGAGGCAAATCCTAGCTTAACATGGAGAGATGTACAGCACATTTTAGTTCAAACATCCAAGAAAGTTGACAATTCGCATGATGGTTGGTTTAAAACTAAGGCAAATCGAGATTATAACAATGCATATGGTTATGGTTTGGTAGATGCAAATCAGGCAGTTAATTTAGCTAAAACCTGGGTTAATGTTGAATCTGAAATAAAAGATTTTACTGATAAAGTTGAGGTCAATCAGATAATTTTAGATAATAATAATGAAGGTGTAACTTCTAGTTATTTCATGCATAATAGCATGAATATTGAGTCAGTAGAGATTTCAGTTAATATCACACACGGAACTCGTGGAGACGTGAATGTATTTCTTATATCACCAAGTGGAATTGTTTCAGAACTTGTTAGAGACAATAGTCAGGACCTTGGCGACCATTATCACGATTGGACGTTTACTTCTATGGTACATTGGGGAGAGAATAGTTTTGGAGAATGGGAAATTAAAGTGAATGATACTATAGCGGCGGGTGCTTCAGATCGTACGTTTGATAATTGGTCATTGTCTTTTTATGGTACTTCTGAACCCGATTTTGATGATGATGGTTTACCAGATTATGTAGATAATTTACTTGGTACTGGCGTTACAAATCCAGATTTTGATGCAGATGGTATTTTAGACGGGGCTGAATATTATGGATGGACTGATTTTGTAGGTAATATACATCAAACAAATCCAAAAGCGCAGGATACGGATAACGATGGTTTAACTGATTATGAAGAAGGATTTAATGAAATATTTACGACAAATCCTAATAGTAATGATACCGATCAAGATGGTCTTTTTGATGGTGAAGAATTAAATGAATATTTTACAAATCCTCTCAATGTAGATACAGATAATGATACTATAACAGATTATGAAGAAATTCATGCGTATGATTTATACGGCCGTTATCCGAGTGATCCAAATAGTGCAGATGGCGACAATGATACCATGCCTGATTTGTATGAATTGAACAATGGTTTAAATCCGATGAAAAAAGCAGATGGGTTTACTGATGCAGATTGTGATGGATTTGGAGCTTCTATAGATTCAGTTACTGGGATTTGTGGTCCTGAAGATAAAAGATACACCAATATAGAGGAGTATTTTGCAGGAACCGATCCAAATGCTATTGATACAGACGGAGATGGACTGCCTGATGGGTGGGAATATCATTGGGGTTTGAATCCATTGGTTGATGATTCACTTAGCGATTATGACAATGATACTATATTGAATAAGTTTGAATACGATAATAGACAGATAGAAAATGTAATATTTTCTTTAACAGAACCTTCCTTGAAGGGATATTGGAAATTTGATGGGACAGATCCTACGAGTGTTTTTAATTTAGTAACTAATGATATTAATTCAGTACTAGGTGGAGCTGAAAAAGTGCCTGGTAAATTTTTTAATGGAATCAGCTGTGATGGTGTAGATGATAATGTTAGAATGGATTCATTAGATAATTCACATTTTACAGAGTATACAGTTCAGTCATGGATTAAATTAAATAATCTAAGTGGAGATTTTTCAACTGTAGTAGGTACTGTAAATGATGGAAGAACTTGGTTAGGTATTAATGCCGAAGGATTCTTTGAGTTTAAGGTTTACTCAGGAAGTAAATATTATATTTCTCCAATAACAAATGATAGTATTCAGGCGAAATTTGGCGTTTGGTATAATTTAGCTGCGACTTACAGTGAAACAAATCAGGTTCTTAGACTATATGTAAATGGAACTTTAGTTTCGGAAGAAAATATAGATAATCCTTCAATAAAAACAGCAACAAGTTATAATTATTTCTGTCGTGGTCAAAATGGAGAATATCTTAATGGGACTATTGATCATATTTCTATTTGGAATCGTGAATTAACTGCTGATGAAATAAATTATGTATTTAACAAACCAAAAGGTTTTGGAAATGGTTATCTATATTTTAGAATAGATGATGGTATTCGCTTTAGTAATCCAAATTCCACAGATACAGATGGCGATGGACTTAGTGATAGTGAAGAAGCATATTTCGGTTTAGATGGATTTATTACAGATATAACGGATTCCGACACAGATGGAGATACAATAACAGATTATGATGAATTTTGGGTTTACCAAACATCACCAGTAACTAATGATACAGATGGAGACAATTATACTGATAATTATGGATTTGAAATAAATCTAACTACGGGGTTTAGATTAAATCAAACAGGTGACGCTTTTCCTACAGATTCGTTGGAGTGGAATGACTCTGATGGGGATGGTGTTGGAGATAATAGCGATGAATTTCCGTTTAACAAAACTGAGCAGTATGATAGCGATGGTGATACATTAGGTGATAATTATGAAATTTTGTTAGGTACAGATCCTGATAAAGTAGACACAGATTCGGACGGTTATAATGATTCTATAGATGATTTTCCGCTAGATCCTACTGAATATTTAGATACAGATGAGGATGGTGTTGGAGATAATATAGACGCTTGTCCAGAAGATAAGAGAGATTCATTAGATACAGATAAAGACGGAGTTTGTGATAAATCAGATCCTTTCCCAAATAATCCGAATGAGTGGAAAGATACAGATAAAGATGGTTTTGGAGACAATTCGGATGCTTTTCCCAATGATGCTTCTAAATCATTAGATTATGAAGAAGTGGGATTTGGAGAACCCCAAATTGAAGGTAAATCCCTAGATTCTTCTATGTTGATAATTATTGCTTTTGGCGTTGTTTATTTCGTGTTTAAAAAATTTACGAAATAGTTACAAACATTCTTCTACATTTTCTGAAACTATAGCTAAAATATCGTTACAATCTTTTAGTAAATCATCAAGTTTTAGTTTTGTATCTAAAGCAAATTTTCCATCGCTAATACTCTTAAGATTAATTCGTACATTATATGCTGCCGATATAGCCCCGGCATTTGCCATAAGGGCACCAGACCCAACATCACTTGCCATTCCTTCATCCATTATTTCAGAAATTTCTTTGCATATTTGAAGCGCGTCTCTACAGTTTTCGACCGTTTTTAATGGGATAAGTGTAGCCGTTCTATATCCTTTTTGCATTTCAATTTCTCTAATCTTTTTCTCTTCATCAGTATCTTTAGGCATTCTCATTGCTTTTATAACTTCATCAAAAGCACTAGTATCATCATCTATTGCTTTTACCAATTCATATTTTGTATTTTGTCCTTTTTCCGCTATTTTAGATAATTTGTCTTTGTGTTTTTCAAATCCGGCTTTGCTTGTACTGAGATTTGCAACCATTGTACCTAATGCAGCACCCAGAGCTCCAGATAGTGCAGCTACAGACCCTCCTCCAGGAGCGGGTGAGTCTCTTGAAACTTCATCAACAAAGTCAAAAGTAATCCGATTTGCTAGTTCACCATCATTCTTGGGCATACCTAGCACCTTGTCCTTGGGGTTAAAATCACCAACGTCGGATAAACCTAAACTTTGTACGGCAACATTCATCAGGTCTGAAACAGGTAAACCTGGTGATTTGTGCATTTTAGAAAGGTAATATTTTGCTGCCATTTCCATTGCATCATAGGGAATTAAACCAACAATTTCAGAACCAGTAACTCGGAGTCCTCTTTTTCCAGCCTCTTTACATGCAGCATCATAAATTTCATGTATAGGCGATATTTTGTAATTTGTAAGATTCATACTTATTTGAGATCTATTATACTCTGGAATAACCCATCCAAGTCCTTTAACATGAGTAAATTTCCCATCTTTGTAAACAGGTTTTCCAACTAAGTTTTTAGGATCTAAACCTAAACTTTCATATCTTTTCTTTAAATCTTTTCCATAGGTCTTTTTGTAGTGCCTAGATAATTCCTTAAAACTTTTCCCAATAAAGTTACTATTTCCGTCAGGATATTTGTTTTCACCAAAATATATTACATCTCCTTTGTAATAGAAAGGTTCAATGTTCCCTTCACGTTTCCACCTACCTCTTTCTCTTATCTCATATGCAATTTCATTAGCATATGTTCTATCATTTGTATTAAGGTTGATATTATAAGCAATCAAGAATTCTCTAGCACCGACTGCAGTAGCACCAGCATTTGCATTGAATTCACTAGGACCATAATCAGGTTTCCATTCAGGTTCCGTTAGTTTATCTTTGAGACCTTCATATTCGCCAGCTCTTACTGTAGCTAGGTTTTTTCTTTCATTATTTGTCGCAGCATTTTCATATAGGTAAATTGGTATTTTCAATTCCTTTCCTATTTTTTCCCCCGTTTTCTTTGCTATTTCTATACACTCTTCCATAGAAACATTTGAGACCGGAATAAAGGGACAAACATCAGTAGCCCCCATTCTTGGGTGGGCACCCTCATGCTTTTGCATATCAATTAATTCTGCAGCTTTTTTGACACCCTGGAAGGCAGCATTCGATACCGCTTCTGGCGATCCAACAAAAGTTACTACAGTTCTATTGGTATCTGAACCCATATCGATGTCTAAAATATTTATTTCAGGAATGGTTTCTATTGCCTTGATGATTTTATTAATTATATTTTTATCTCTTCCTTCGGAGAAGTTAGGCACACATTCTATTATTTTATTCACAATTAATTTACAACTTAGGTCTTAATAGAGTTTATTCTAATAAGATTTTAATCTTTCTATAACAAATTTTTGTTTGATTGTTGCTAAGAAGAACCCTAGTCTAGGCCCCCGTTCCTTTCCTAAAATTATTAGATACATGATTCTAAAATATTCTTTTGCAGGAGTAGAATGAATTTCTTGTAATTCATAAAAAGAATCGTGTATTGATTCAGGATTCCAATAGATAGATTCCATTTTTTCTTTGAGATGTTTAATTCTCTCCAAATCTTCTTTATTGAGATTAATAACAGGAGGTTTTTCTTGAATTTCAAATTTAACATTTTCAGGCGCATGCTTATCGAGCCATCCTTTGATACATTTCACTCTTGATTCTAAGTTCCCCTTTTCGTATTTATTTAGTTTTTTAATATCTCCAGTTTTCAGTAATGTTTTTTCAATTTCATTTGTAGATTCTTTTGATTGTACTAAGGTAACTAAATGTCTATATGGAATTGTTTGATTTTTAGTATTAGATATTTCTTTAATTTGGCTCAGCTCGAAAGCTCTAGATGAGTTTTCATCCAGAGTCTTATCATAATATTCTTTTTCCATCCGGTCATATTTATCTACAGAATTTAGTAAGCCTAGTCCAGGATCAAAATCCACATGTCTATTTGGCTGTGGTTGCATAATTAACCATCTTATTACTTCAGGAGGAGCCATGCGCAACATTTCTTGTGCAGGAATTGCTAATCCTGTGGAGGAATGCATAGCACCCTTTCCTTTCAAATTAATCCATTCATAAACAATGTGGTGAGGAACACTATAGTCTAAGACATCTTTCACAATTCTTTTTCCTGTATCATAGCTACCCCCCTTAGTGGCATGATCCTTTCCAAATGCTTCAAATGTAACTCCTAATATTCTCCATTTCGAGGGCCAATCTAACCTCCATGGAAGTTTCCCTTCCCCTTTTTCTAAATTATTGCTTATTTCTTCACCTTCATCATTTTTAAAATAAACGAAAGGCCATTCATACTTGATGAATTTCCCATTGCAAAGTTTTCCATTTTCATCTTTGAATGTCCAAGGAAACCAATTTTTGGATAATTGTCTTCCAGATATTTTTTCTAAGATTTCTCTTACTCTATCTCTTTTTTCTATAATAGTTTTTATACATTCGATGTATTTTCCTTCTTTATAATATTGGTAATTATCTACAATCTCAGGAATTACTCCTACATTTTTTAGTGATTCAAAAAAAGGTTTTAGAAAATAATCATCATAACTTCCATCCCCTTCTGGAGCTGGTATTTCAGCTAATGGCCTTCCCACATAGTTTTCATATTTTTTTTCATCTAAGAAAGGATAAACCTTACGCAACGGATCTGCGTTATCAGCAACATAAATTAGTTTTGCATTCCCACCTTTGTCATTAACTGCTTTTACGATAGCATCAGCTGTTAAAA
>Ga0208408_1000307_pt1 | contig 33857 bp, 23 predicted proteins | sample ETNtaG_4_FD_185776 | JGI IMG/M metagenome (GOLD analysis project Ga0208408, IMG submission 185776) | Marine microbial and viral communities from oxygen minimum zone, Eastern Pacific Ocean - ETNP201406SV67 (SPAdes) (version 2) | ecosystem: Environmental > Aquatic > Marine > Oceanic ... | reverse complement strand
ATCCGTTTTCTGAAAGAATAGTCGATATCCTTGTTCGTAAAGTTAACAATGATAATCGACATTTTTTTCGCATTCTAACTGGGTATTACTTATCTAAAGTAGCCTCCATGATGCGATGTAACATTCAAACAAATGATAGAGATGTAATCCCGGTTAATACTTATGTACTAAATTTGATGGTATCAGGAACAGGTAAGGGGCACTCTACTAATATTCTGGAACGTGAGTTTGTAGCTCACTTCAAGAAAGAATTTCTAAATAATATATTTCCCAGAAAAGCTGAGGAAAATATTCAAACTCTGGCTCAGGAAAGAAGCCAAGCACGTCTTAACAATGGTCAAAGTATTCTGCCGTTAAATGAGGAATACGAGATTCAACTAGATAAATTTCAAAGACATTTTGACCGTTTAGGAGAATTGGCTTTCAGTTTTGACAGTGGAACCTCTCCAGCTGTAAAGCAAATGCGTGAAAAACTGTTACTAGCTTCTGCAGGTTCTATGAATCTAGAGCTAGATGAAGTCGGATCTCACATATCAGCGAATACAGATGTACTAAATACATTTCTTGAGCTATATGACGTTGGTTTGGTAAAACAAAAACTTATCAAAAATACTGTAGAGAACATTAGATCAGAAGAATTACCAGGCAATACGCCTACTAATCTAATGATGTTTGGTACGCCTACTAAGCTCTTAGATGGTGGAAGAGTTGAAGAGGAATTTAGGCAATTCCTGGAAACTGGTTATGCTCGTAGATTATTATTTGGATATACAGTAGATAGTCACAGGACTAAATACGCATCTGCACAGGAACGATACCAACAAATGGTAGATGCTAGTCTAGCTAGGGATATGCTAGCAATCCAACAAACATTCACTAATTTTGCTAAAAGACCATTTAATCCAGTATTACAAATGTCAGAGGCTAATTCTGTTTATTTAATACAATATCAGATGAAGTGTGAAGATTTAGCTGATGATATGAAAGATCATATGAGTATTCACAAAGCAGAGATGTCACATAGATACTATAAAGCTATTAAACTAGCAGGAGCATACACATTTGCGGATAATTCAACTGAAATAACACAAGATCATCTAGATTATGCTATTAGCGTAGTAGAAGACTCAGGAGAGGCATTTCACACATTAATGCGTAAACAAGGCCCGTATGAGCGTTTAGCGCATTATTTAGCCGATTGTGATAATGACGTGACTCAGCATGAGTTGATGGAAGAACTGCCATTCTACAAAGGCTCAGAGGCTCAAAGAAAGGATTTAATGACTCTAGCTACGTCTTTTGGGTATAGAAATAACATTATCATCAAAAAGAGGTTACTAGATGATATTGAGTTCTTTAATGGGGAGACACTTATGGAGACTGATTTAAATAATCTAACAGTAGCAATGAGTCAAGATATTGCATATAACTTTGCAGTACCGGATATAAGACCTCCATTTGACTTATTACATAAATTAACTACTACAGATGGATGGCATTATACTGCCCATGCATTTGTTAATGGGCATCGTAAAAGTGAAAATGTTATTCCAGGATTTGATCTACTTATTCTAGATTGTGATGGGGATGCGCCTATATCTATGGTTAAAAACTTATTAGAAGGTTACAAATTTCTGATATCTACCACTAAGAGACATACTGCAAGTATTAATCGATTTAGACTTATTCTCCCTATATCGCACAGGATTAAATTAACAACTAGTGACTATTCTCGATTTATGGAGAATGTATTTGAATGGTTACCATTTCCTGTGGATGAAGGAGCTAAAGATATTGCTAGAAAATGGGCTGGATATCCAGGGCATTATGAATATAACGATGGAGCAGTCATAGATGCGACTATGTTCATTCCAGAAACTAAACGATCTGACGAAACAAAAGCACAAATTAGTGCTGCTGGTGCTGGTAATATTGAACGATGGTTTATGGCCCATACGGTTAAAGGTAACAGAGCTAACCACTTATATCGATTTGGAATGGTGTTAATAGATGCCAAATGGGTATTAGGGGATATAGTGGAAAAACTTGAAAATTTTAACAATTCCTTAGATACACCATTGCCTGAGGATCAATTCAGGAATAGTACGATTAAATCAATCAGTAAGGAATATCAAAAACGAGGGAGGTAATATGAGAATAGGATTATCAGATAAAGATCAAACAAATATAAAAGATGCTTTTTCAACATTAGGTGACGTATGTGGAAACATGTGGAATAACCTATTTGATGACAAGTCTGAAGAAGAAATTCAAGAACTTAAAAAACAGATTTGGGATCTTGAAGAACAAGTGCAAGTACTTAGTAAAGGACGTAAAAAACTGGAGAAAAATAAATGAATAATAACCATTTAGTATTAGTATCAGGTAAATCTAGTTCAGGTAAAAGTGCAAGCTTACTTGATATGGATAAGCCTGAAGGGGTTATGTATTTGAATTGCGAAAATGGTAAGAAGTTACCGTTTAAAAGTAAATTCAAAGAATACACTGTTGTTGATCCAACTCAGGTGTATGAGGCTTTTGCCGAAGCAGAAAAAATGAAAGATATACACACTATCGTTATTGATAGTCTTACGTATCTAATGGATATGTACGAAAGTACCAAGGTGCTAAATTCAACAAATACGATGCAGGCATGGGGGCAATATGCACAGTATATGAAAATACTAATGTCTCAAGTAGTAGCTAAATCTACCAAGAATGTAGTATTTCTAGCTCATACTTCAGATGTTCTCAATGAAGCCGAGATGGTTAACGAAACCATGGTTAAAGTTAAAGGTTCTTTGATGAATCAAGGTATTGAAAGTTTTTTCACTTGTGTAATTTCAACTAAGAAAATGACTTTAACTAAACTAGAAGATAAAGTTGCAAAATCTCCACTATTTAAAACTAGTGCAGATGATAAAGCTAATGGATTTAAATACGTATTTCAAACTCGATTAACTAAAGAAACAGTTAATGAACGAATTCGTAGTCCCATGGGAATGTGGCCTATGAATGAAACGTATATAGATAACAACTTACAAAATGTTATCAACAGACTGCATGAGTATTATAAATAAATGATATAATAACGTGGTGGTACCGCAGTATTAGAGCCACATTAATCCATCTACTGCAGGATAGGCCTTATACGCCTTATAGGGTCTCCTCCCTTATAAGACCTGTCCTAACTGAAGAGTTATAAAACACTAGTCCTCTTCTTCACGGGAGAGGCATTTTATTTTATAACCAAAAAGGAGAATTATGAGTCATCCAGGTAATGATGAAATTATAGATAATGAACGAGATAATCGATTAGAGTTATCTAAAAATATGGTATTTGCGGTAACAGAAATGGGAATTGAAATGGTACAGGAAATTGCTGCTGAGACTTTAAAAAGAAAACCAGGAATGCAGGTTAAAGAATTTACAAAAGTATTAGATCAGTATCTCGAAAGACAGAGAGAGCTGGTAAACAACGCCACAGATAAATAATTGTGGTTTATTAACACTCAACTAAGAAAGGATATAACTTATGAGTGAATGGGAACTCCCAAAGAATGTAGAAACACAGTCTATTGAAAGAGTAGGCGGTGGGTTTGCATGGGAATCTGGTGTATACGATGCTACCGTGAAAATGGTGTATCTAAACCAGTCTGCATCTGAAGCAGTAAGCTTCAATGTTATTCTGGAAAAGAATGGCGGAAACTTCTCTGAGCTTAGAGAAAATTTCTGGATTAAATCAGGTAAAGCTAAGGGTAATAAGACTTATTACACGAAGGATGGTAAAGACTATCCGCTTCCTGGTTATTCAATTGCAAATTCTATGTGTGTAGCTATTACAGGTGAAAGCCTACCTAAATGCATGGAATCTGCAGAAAAGAAGCAAGTAAATGTATGGAATCCTGAATTAAAGAAGGAGGCACCTACAGAACGTCCAGTAATAATGAGCTTAGTCGGTAAACCTGTCAAAGTAGCTGTTCATCAAGTTATTGAAGACAGACAGGCTAAGAACGACAAAGGCGAATATGTACCAACTGGTGCATCTCGTACTGTAAATCAGTGTAAGTTCTTTGGTAATGCCGAAGGTAAGACTGCTGAAGAAATTACCAACAAAGAACCTGCTGCTAGATTCGATAAGTGGGCCCAGAAGAATACGGGTACAGTTATTGATAAATCTACCAATAAGAAAGGCAATAGTTCTGCTGCTGATATTATGGGTAGTGCATCTGCAGATACAGGTTCATTGTTTCAAACAGACCCTCCGATCTAATGAGAGTCTGTGGGATTGATCCGGGGGCTAATGGAGCAGTCGCTGTTCTGGATTCAGAGAATCCAGACAGTGTTGCTCTGTTAGATTTAAAGAAAAATAGTATTAAAGAGATTCATAATTTTATACGTGTACATCTTACTATCCAATGGGATGGATCTGTTTTATCTACTAAGCCTAAATATAAAATATGGGTAGAAGATATACATTCTATGTATGGTATGTCAGCAAAATCTAATTTTAGTTTTGGTAAGAATCTAGGAACAGTTACAACTATTGCTGAATTAATTGCAGGTAAACTACCTAATACAGTTACTCCTAAGATATGGCAAAAATATATAGGCGTAACTGCTAAAGGTAAAGCTGTGAAAAAACAAGTAGCTAAGATAGCTCAGTACTTGTACCCACGAGCTCAACTACATGGTAAACGAGGAGGCTTACTTGATGGGAGATCAGATGCTTTAATGATTGCCTATTATGGGCTACATAATAAGGAGAAAGTATGAAGATAGAAATAGACATAGATATTGAATCTATAGTAAAAGAAGCACTCAAGAAACAACAAGCAGGAGATACAATTCCTGTTCCTGTAGAAGCTACTAATAGTAGATCTAAATGGGAATTTAGCCGTAGGAATGGAAGAAGACGTACTCCAGAGGAAATGGCTTTACATGATCTAGAAAAAGAGAAGGGCCGTAGGCTAACTCCTGAAGAGAAAGGTGAGGCTAAAGCATTAGTTGAAATAGATACAACTACAGAAAATCAAGTTAAAGAAGCAACTATTAAGAAAGTTCGTATAGATACTATGACTGCTGAAGGTATGGCTGCAGCTTCTAAAGAACTAGCTGAAGAAGAACGCAGAGATCCTGATTCTGTAAATGGAAATGGGATAATGGAAAGAGAAGAAGATAAAAAAGAAGCTACAATTCCAAAAACTGAAGATCTAGCTAATATAGATTCCTTATTCTCATGAACCCAGACAACGAACTGAAATACCTACAAGAAAAGCTACACCAACGTAATACAAGGATTACGGGTACTTGGGTAAATATAAAGACTATGTTCTTTACTGTAGTAACAGTTATAGGACTTCTTGCTAGCTTGTTGTTGTTACCAGTAGCTATTATACTATTCGGCGGGGTAGTAGCTTTTATATTTTATAAGCTACGATTTACAGATCCTGATCGTTAATTAAGCAGTCCTTTATATAGTCCACCTTGCATGATATCAGAACCAATTTCGAAGCCAGTTAGATTATTGGCTTCATCAAATAGATTAGGGAACTGCATAAGATTTGGTGAGAAATCTCCGCCTAGCCATGAACTATTTACATTACCTAGCGTAGCTACTCCAGTACTATATTGTAAAGCTGCAGAGATTCCTACTGCTGTAGGACTAGCTTGGAGTAATTGTCTAGAAGATCTCTGGTTTCTTAGCCAATATGAAAGAAAAGCTGTGGCCCCAGTCATCTCTAATGCTTCTAATGAAGCAATTAATGACTCATCAAATAGTACAAAAGCATCAAGAGCATCATGCATAGCTCTTTTAAAAGTATGGCCTTGAATAGCCATAGCATGTTCTATCATTACATACCTACCTAAAAAGTCTGTCATTTGAACCATCTGTCGAGAGAAGTTATACCCTATACTTCCTTTAGCCCAAAATAAGGTAGACGCTATTGTTTGTAGACTTTTAGGAATTTTACCCCCAACGTCTTTTAATGCTCCTTTAAATAAAACACGCTTCATACGGTTAAAATACCCGTCAATCTGCGCTTCATTTAGATCTTCTACAATTAGTGAATCCAGTCCTGCTTTAACCATCTTGTCTAATTTATTTCGTTTGAGTCGTACTTTCAGTCTTGCTACTTTAAGTGCTTCAGGACTCTTTTGTTTATCTAATTTTTTAGTATTTATAAGATGTTGTAATTTTGCAATTTCTTGACTGTCTCGACTATATTTACGATATTCGTGAATACCTTCTATAACTTTATTAATAATATAAGGTAAAGAAATCTTTCTCATACTTAGCTGCGCAACATTAGAAAACATATTTCCAAATACTACCTCAGGCATTGCCAGTACTATTCTATTTTTACCGTACCCAACTGTCTGTCTAACAGCATAATGAGTCAATCCAGCTATCTGTTTAGCTCGCAGTTGTAGAGGATGGTCACCTTGAAATACTCCTAACTGAGTAATATCTAGTTGCTTAAACCCAAATACTTTTTCAACGATATCGTGCCTGACCATAAATGTATCGTTCTTAGCAAACTCCTGTATATATTCTCGAACTGCTTTAGGAAGTTTTCTGTATCGATCAATATATGGTCCATCCGGATCTAGGAGATCAATGAACTGTTCTGGGTGAACCTTTAACAGATCTGCTTGTTCATGAACTAGAAGGTTGACTGTTTCTATATCATTTTTAATTGTATTTTTACGATCTATTAATCTGGATTGCATGTGAGCAAATACGTTTTGGAATTCTAAATCTGGGCGTAGTAGTTCTTTTGTAGATTTATGATCCATCATTATACGAAAATCCGTAATTACATTTGTTTCCGGATGACGAACAGGACGAAATTTAAACCTAGGATCAATCTTTAATTGCTTAGCTAGAGCTGCCTGGTCTGTTTTAAATCTATCAATTGTATTTTTTACTTGACCAAAATTTGGTTTATTAGTTACAGGATCTATGTACTTAGGGTTCTTCATTAGTATTTCAGTTAATGTAGTTCCCATATTTCGTTGATTAGTCGTAGACATAATTCCAGAAATGTCTGATACTTCTGGCATATTTCTATTGATATACATCGTATCGTGTGTCTGATCTTTATCTGTAGTGCTAATAGGATATGAATGTGCATACCCAGCATCAGCCATTCTTTCTTTATCGGCAGCTGGTTTAATTTTTATATCAGTCAGATTATCCATACGTTCAACGATATATCCTTTCATCATTGGAACAGCATCACCATCAAATAATTCCTCACGGGATTCTGTTTTATAATGTATATGAGTATCCAGTAAATCAATAATTCCATTATCAGTAGCATTAGCATTAAATTCATTTTTAGATAAACCTTGAACTAAAGCAATCTTCCTTTCATCTACATCATCTAAAGCAACCAGCGTAGCAAATGCATCTAACCACCCAACTTGTTCTTCAGTAGGATCTTCTAGATGATCAAAAGCAATTGAAGCTGCACTATTGTACGCACCAGATATTCTTTCAGTATGACCTGTAGCAATCCAGTGCCCCAGTTCATCTGCGTATGCTATAGCTGGATCATTTGCTGTTAGATTTAATTTTTGTTTAATAGTCTTTTTTAGAGTACCTCTTTGTGCTACAGCATTGTTGTCTTTACCTATTAAGTTCATAATTTTTTGAGTACTACCTGGACCATTTAATCCTAAACCAGATGTTAAACGAAGACTTGCTAAGTCTGTTCTTAGTATTACATCAGTAAGTGCTTCCCTGGTTTCAAAAGACATTGCTCCATTTTCTAATTCATCAGGAGACATGGATTTCCAAGCATTATTAAACCAGTCTATATAGAATCTCTCAGTCTCTTGTCTTAATTTAGATATAGTAATTTTAGCATTTAATAATTGTTCTTTTAACTCATTACTTAATGCTCCTCCGCCAACTTCGTTAGCTACACCACGTAATGCATGATTTAACGTACTCATAAGTCCCATTCTATGAATCTGAACTGAGGCGTGATTACTAAGAGTAATATGCGGGACGTTAATTATTCCAGTAGCATATGTTGTAAGCACGTTTGTCATACCACTTTTCATTCGTCTCTTCCCATCTTTTGTTTCTTCTGAAATAGCTTGCATGGTTTTTCTTCTAATATTAAGACCTACTCTATCTGAAAAATCTCTTACAATTTGATCTGATTTATCTAGAAATTTATAGGTTTTACTCTGTCTTTGCGCATGCTTACTTTTATGCTTATTTTGAATTGCAACTAGATGCTCCATAATTGCAAGTGCTTCTGCGAGTGAAGAACTATTCTGGGCTCTGTATACTTTATATCCAAGTAATTCTTTAACAGTGTTTACAACTGCCTGAATAACGTCCATTAATTTACCCATTAATCCTTCTCTTTGACCGACAGGATTCTTCGTCATAAAAGCAATTAACTGCTTATTAGTACCGGAATACGCTAAGAACTCAATTAGTCTATCCTCTTCTCTTGCATTAAATGCATGATTATATTGTTTTTTTGCCATATCAATTTCTTCTGCTGTAGCTAAGCTAGTTGGTCCAGTTCCTGCGGGGCGAAATACTTTCCACTCATTACCTTTTCCGTATTCTTTTCCTAAGCTTTTATGAACATGTGCGTATAGTTTTTCAATACGATCAGCTACTAATGGTTTTTCATTTACTGCAATAGCAGTCATTCCATGTACCATTTCATGGGCGTATACTTCCTGAGGTGACATTCCATTACGTGTTACAGGACTTCCCTGGCTAAATGAAAGTGTCATACGTTCAGATTCAACCTCATATGTTCCTTGAGTGATTCCTTCAATTTGCTCCTCTGTCAATTGAATGCCTCTAGTTACCTCGAAACCCTCAGATACAATACCCATAACCTCATTTAGTACGCTAGTGTGCTCATCCATCGCTTCTTTACTATCGTAGTAGTTGCGAGAAAGAGAATTCATTCGGTTAAATAATTCACCTGCATTTTCACCAGTAATATCACCAGCATCTAAAGTAGAGTATACTTCTCCTTTATATGTACCTTTTAAAGCGAATAATAACTCATCTACGTCTTCTGGGGGTATGTCATCCTGTTTATTTTCATGCTCCTCCCTAGTTTCTGGCTCTGGTTCTACAAAATCTTCTGGCATACCAAAATCCCCTGGGTTTGCTGGATCATACCCTTCTGGAAATTGTTCCTCTAAAGCTTTTAAAACAGCTCTACCTTCTACTGTATCTTTTTTAGATAGGTCTCTTAAAAAATTCTCATTATCTATAAATTCGTCATCTGTAATATTTCCAGCGATAAGTCTATCTTGTATTTTTTCAAGAGCTATTTGGTCTGCACTTTTCTGTTCTTTAAAATCATCTGCTTTAAATCTAGTTTTCTTTGTTTTAGGTTTCTTCTCTTCTTTGAATAACTTATCTCTTAATTTAGTTAATATACGAGGAAACTCAGATACCCAAATATCCTGTCTTCCACCAGTATGAGTAATGGTTCTACCAATTGATTCTTTTAAAGCATCTCTAGCAGCAATAGATTCTTTTGATTGAGCAGAAAGAGATGCTTCTATTAGTTTTTCCATTAATTTTATATTGTATCTATTGTCTGTCTTTGCTGGTTTAGGATTACGAATTTTATTATTGAAGCCCCATCTTTTGTTGTAGATACCCGCGTCAAATTCACCAGACTTTAAAGTTTGATAAGCATGTTCTACAGATTTATATTTCTTTTCTTCATATGTAAAAGGCCTATTAGCAAGATTACTAAGAATTGTATTCTGTCCTGCTCCTGCCCATATATTTAATGGTTTAGTTGTAGGGGGTTCTGGAGCTTTAGGCTTCTTCTCTTTCTTTTTACGAGCTTTCCTAACAGACTCGTTAACCTTAGCTTTCTCTGCCTTATATATAGTACCGTTATCATTCAAACTGCCGGGTGGCATATACATCTGGAATGATTCCATTCCACCTTTTTTTGAAACAGTCTGATTCAGCTGTTCTCTAAATTTTAATACATTGTTTTTAACTGCCTTATTTTGAGCTACTAAGTCATCAAGAGTTTTTCTTTCTCTCCAGTTCTCTTTAAATTTATTGTCACGAGATTCATTAAATATAAACTTTTTTATCTCATCCATTCTAGTAGGAGTAGCTGTTGTGCGGGCGTTGTTGTACTCCATTTTTAGCTTGTCATAATCAAGACCATGTTGCTTTGCAAAGCGAGTTAATTTTTTTCCTAACTCTGAAATCTGTTTTTCAATAGCTTCTCGCTCATAGCTATCTTCATCTCTATATAACCCAATCGCTTTTTTATGTAACTTTTTAATTTCCCTTATTGTAACTAATCCTTCTTTAGTACGAGCTTCTCCTTCTCTAATGTCTTCTAAAGTTTTCTTATCTTCTTTCTTATCAGATTTCTGTAAGGCGGTTATATCAGCATTATCCAGTATTTCAGTTATTTTTAAGACTTTCTCTAGTTGATCAAAAGTTTTTTCTATAATGCTGTTATCCTTATTAAACTGCATGTAGTTTCCATTGTAGTTTTTACCGAATGGAATTAGCTGTCCTGGAGTTCCCATAGCAGCATCATGGAGAAGTAGTAAATTAGCATCTCCTTGCCATAGCTGACCTTTATCTTTAAGTCTAAATTTTTTACCTAGTTTAAGATTAGGATCTCCATTTACCGTTTGAGTTAGGATAGCTGCATCCATATTAATAATCTGTCGGATTAGAGCACTAACTCCCGGTTCAATAAACTGTAATTGTGCTGTAGTGGTTAGACGTTCTGTTCTCTTTCCATCTTTACCTTTAAGAAAAACACTAACTTTTGATTCCTGTATTCCTGTATCTGTAAAATCTTTTTCCTTACGTACTCGTTTACTCTTAGCTAAATCTACAAATCCTTCGTAGAAACTTCCATTTTTTGCAAGGCTGGATAGAGGTCCTGCGAATTGAGGATATACTTTAATTAAGTCACCAGTCGTATCTTGAATAAGATCACGAATTTCTCTTGAGGTTAGTTCAGTTCTATTTGCACGTTCAGATTTAGAAAGTTCTTTAGCATAATCAAGTACTTGTTTTCGTGATTCATTCTCCTTTTTAAAAATTTCTCTTTTTCTATTTTTAGCATTGAATATTTTGTTATCACGAGTAACAACATAAGTTTGTCCAGTACTCTTATAATAAAATTCAAGTTCATCTTGTCCAAGAGCTAGATCAACTAATCCTTCTAAATCATCTTTAAGAGCTGATTTTTCTTCATATTCTGCATTTACTTCAGCTAGTTTATCTTTATATGCTCTTTCATAATGGGTTATGAATACTCCGTGCAACATTTCTCCCATTTGAATTACGGATGTACGAGGAGCTATAACACTAGATCCAAGTAATTCATTTAGTCCATAATCTATTCTAGGAGCAATAGTTGTACTTATTTTTGCGTGTAGTGTTTGATCATTAATTTTTAGATTACGTGCTGTATTTGATTTTATGGCGCTTATAAATTCATCAGCCTCTGCAATTCCTCCTAAGTGTTTTAATGAATTTCCAAATGATTCCACTTCTCGATCTATATTTTCTACAGTTATGTCGTACTCTGCTTTAAATTGTTTTACAATTTTAGGGTCAGGTTTAGACTTCTGTAATTCGTTATAGACTCTTTGCATATCTCCTATTTGTGAGTAGATGTCTTTAATGATATCAGTGCTAACATCTCCGGAAATACGTTTCATTCCGCCACCATACATCTTCATCATGAAGGGGTATTTTAAGACATCACGCATTGCCTCATCATCTTTAAGAGCAGGATATAGAGCATTTAATGAACTATTTAATAACTTATATTGATTAGCAAACTTATTAAAATCAGGTTCTCCCTGATCATTTAGGTAACTGTCAGCTAATTTAGGGTATTTCTTGTTACGGTAGTTCTTTTGGTAATACTTCCAAGCAACTGAATAACCATTACCTAGCTTCTCAGCGTCTCTAACTAACTTAACTAATTCTTCATAAGCACCTATTTGCTCTAAATCATGCTGGTTATTCTTACCAAAATAGTTAGCAACCTGAGCTAGTTTCCTTACTAGTTCGTCACCTTCCCACATAGGAAATTGTAGGACATTCATAGCCCAGCCATTGGCTATTCCATCAATTTGAAATACTACGTCAGATTCAAAAGATGAGTTAATTTCACTTTTAAAATTGTTTTTGAATCGTTTGTCAGGAGTTCCATCTTTAGTAGTTTTAATAGCATTTACACTCATGTATTGAGATAAAGCAGTTACAGCATGTAAGAGAGATATGTTTCCTTTTGGAAAATCCTTCTTAACTGCAGACATAGCTGTAGCTAAATCTTTAGCTGCTTGTTTTTTATCTTTAGCAGAATTACGTTCTTTTGCTGAATTAAGTCTTGTTAAAGCATTAATAGCTGTTAAAACATTTTCATTACTGGTAATAGTATTAAAATCAGCTAGTGTATCGTTGAATTCTTTTTTATCTACTTTCTCCCCAAAATTCTGAGCAATTGCTAATTTAAATTGCCCAATATTATTTTTATTATATTTCTGCGCTTTCCAGGATTTTAATAGAAATCTAGCAACTTTACTTTGTTGAGGATTAACACGACCTGTCATCATAAGTCTATGATGATTCTGTAGTTCGTATTTAAAATAGAATTCATTTAGTTCCTCACGTGTATTTGCAGCAAGAAGTTCATCTAGTACATCCCTTTTATCCTTGTTAGATGACTTTATAGATTTCATCTTCTTGTCATGATGCAGAGGGATTTTCTTATTTTCAGAATCTAATTTCCATTGGAGTTTTCCATCTTTCATTTCTGTTTCATGCTCACTCTCAATATCCATCAGTTCATACAGCATTGCTTTATAATCCTGTAGATCACTAACAGTATCCATGGTTGCATTCTTTTCCCATTTAGCATTTTGAAGTTTTCTCAGGGCACTGAATACTTCTCCTTCTTCAAATATACTGCTAAAAGTTCCTCTAATAGATGTACTAACTGCTGGAGGTTTTTGTAGAGGTCCAGCACTAGGATCTATATTAGCCCCAACCACTTCAATTATGTTTTTAAGAGGCTTTTTAAATTTATCCGCAAACTGTTTGTAAACACCTGGGTTAACTTTAAGATGCTTATAACCATATGTTTCTGGGTCTCTAATGTCTTCTTCTGTTATATCTTTTGTATCGTTGTAAGTTCTCTCTGGGTCGTAATTACCAAAATTCCATATATGCGTTTCAATCGTAAAGAGCATATCTGCACCATTAGCTATCTCCATAGCCATCATTCCAAGACCTGGACCTAATGAATCAAAGTATGCATCTGCACCTGCTTGAGTTATGTGTGGGTGGTCTTTAGCTATCTTTTTAGATGAAAAATCCATGAGTGCTATGATATTAGCACCTTGATCTGCACCAGTATCATGATATCCATACCCTAATTCACTAACTTCACCTTCCTCGGTATCATTAAGAGTTTTATTATCTCCTCCAAATAAGAAAGATTGTTTAGCAAAATCTTTATCTCCCCATCTATTATTATTAGGAGTTTGTTGTCTAAATATCAGATTACTTAACATCATTGTAAATACTATTTGATCAGGTAATCTGCCTTGAGTGTTCTTAGGATTTTTAGGATCATCTCTGAGTAATAGACTTAGGGGCTTATTAAGAGCATCAACTCTGGCATTTACTAGTTCACTTGTAAGAACTACCTTCTCATTTTTATCGGCATCTATTATCTTTGTGTAGTCACCTTTGACGTTATATGCTCCTCCTTTTTCTACATGAAGACCACCATCTACAATTGTGTAAAGAGTATCTGATACTGTTTTCCCATCTTCTACTAAAAATACTTCGTCATCAAAACGTATCTCATCATGAATTATGTTATCGTATCTAGCTTTAAATGAATTAAAAGCTCCAACTAATACGCTAGCTGTTTCTGGTTTTACGCCTAAATCAATAAGTGCAGCAGTCAGCGTTTTATCATTATTAAAATCGATATCTTGGAGGGTGTTTATTCCTTTAACTTTCTTCAGAGGACCTATTTGAATCAAATCAGCGAATGTTGCACCTGCTAATCCCAGAACTATATCTAATGCTCGTCCTACAACATTTCTGTAGATCTGTGTAGCTCCCTCAATAAATGTCTGTAAAGGTTTGGGACCTATAAATGTATCTGCTTCTCCTTGTTCCCTGGCTTCTTGTTCAGAAGGCGTTCGCACAACAGGAGGAGCTTCATCAGAAACTGGAGGAGGACCTTCAGGTGGAATATCCTCTCCTTCAGGCTCTCTACCTTCAGCGTCACGTTTTTCGATTTGTTCGTTGAGACTTCGCATTTTGATGCCAAGTTTATTAAGTTCATTCCACTCCTCCTTAGTTTTTCCTTTTTTATCAGCAAGTTCATTAGCCCTCTTTACAGTGTCTTCTAATTGTTTGTCAAGAGTAGGCGGAGCTGCTTCACCAGTAGGAGGAGCTTCCTCACCTTTAGGAACACCAATACCTTTTATAGTTTCTTTTGAAATTGGTTTAATAACTCTTTCAATACCGTCTCTAGCTTGTGTTAATTTTCTAAGAACTTCTTCATGCTTTTCAATGCTTAATTCTTGGTCAGAAACTTGTCCTTTCATGGGAGATTTCTCATATCCCCTAACTACTCCCATAATATAATTTCCGTATGTTGCTTCTTGTTCAAGAGTCCTAATTAAGCTGTCAGAATTTTGATCAATTTGTGTAATGAATTTACCTTTATCTTGCTCTGCTTTAACTTCTGCTTCTGTCATATTTGTGACTACGTTATATCTCATAGTCCTCATACCGCTATCAGTTCTTGTAGATGTACCGACAACAGCAGCAACCTTACCAGGGGGAACAGTGCCCATTATGCTTCTAGCTTCTTTAAACTTATCTAATTTTTTATTTAAATTAGTAGAATGGGTCTCCATTCGTGAAAGAATAGTATCAACACTTTGATCACGTAATACTTTGTCACCTTTAAATTTTGTGTAAGCGTTTACTAGATCTGTGTAGTAGGAGTATAGGCCTTTCCACTGTTTAGATTCACCTTGAAGAATCTCACCGTGTACTCCTGCTAGTGTCTTTAATTTAGGATTTAGACTCTCTTGTTGAGCTCTTATAGCTTTTGCTTTACGGAGGGCAACTACATCTTTATAAAACTGTTGTTTAGCTGGAGGAAGAGAAGAATCATTAGCTTTTTTATCTACACTATCATCAGATTCTTTATCTATATTCTCAAAGCTTTCAATAGACCCCAGCTTCTGTACTTTTATATTTAACTTTTTCTTAAGAGCATCTATCTCTTTGCCATATGCAGCAAGAAGTTTAGTTCTTTGTTCATCAGTTAGATCTTTTTTACTTAATACTTCTAAACGCTCTGCTGGTGTTTCAGGTGATCTATCAGTACGTTCAACTACTTCTTCTAATTGATCTATCGGAACAGTTTCAGATAGTCCTTTAAGTTTTACATGAATTTTTCCATCTCTTACTTGTTCTGCTAATATATATTCTATAGTAAATCCTTGAGCTTCTTGTATCTTAGGATCTTTTGAACCCTTTATAGTAACAATATCTCCTACTCTCCACTCTCCTGATGGGTCAAAATTAGCATAATTTAAATCACCTGTTTCAACTTCCATTTCTCCTTGTGGTACTTTCATTTCTAATGTGATTGCACCATCGACAACTCCTACTCCCTTCAATCCTTCCTCAAATTTTTCATCTGTTATAGTGTTATCTTTTTTTACTTTTTCTTTAGTTTTTTCTTTTAGCTGACTTATTGGCTCATTTCTCCAATTTACTTCATAAGCTTTAGTGTCTCTAAATTCTGTTACTTCTTTAAGAGCAGCTTTTAATCCAGCTACTTCTGTTTCTGTTATTTCTGGATTAGCTGGTTGTTTTAATTTGTTTCTAAGTCGTTCTGCTTCTTTACGAAGCCCACTTAATTGAGCTTCTTGTTCCTCAGATAATTCAGTTTCTTGTTCAAGTGCTTTAATATCAGCTAGAGCGCTTTTAAGTGTTCCTATATCTGTCAGACCTGCAGCAGTTTCTCCAAATGTTAAAGCTTTAGGTATTTGACTTGCTAAATTATCTCGTGTCTCCATTTTAGAAGACAGTTCCGCTTCTAAATCAGATACAACTCGTTCAAGAGCTTCTTGTGGAGTTAGCTCTCCTCTTTCAATTTGTAAACTTAATGCTAAAAAATTTTCTTTAATATAAGTACTATCAGTTACTAATTCTCCATTAGGTCCTATTTCTGCTCCTTCACGATCTATATCTGATAGGTCTCTTATCTCTGCATTAATAGTTTCTAATTCTTTTGCAATTTTTGGATCAGTCTTCTTGTAATTTTCAATTTTTTGTAATTTACTCGTTATATTTTCTATTTCTGTATCAAGTTTTATTGCCCATAACCGATTATGTTGTGCTGCTTTTGATTCACTTGTTATTACACTACCAATACCTATGGCTGTTTTAGTTGTCAGATCAACGGCTTTTACTCCAGCACCTGTGCTAAATATTCCAAACGATCCAAGAACAAAACTTAGACCTAAATCACTTGGATTAGCAGTCCATCGTGATCTACCTTCTAAATTTTCAGGATCTTTGAGTGCTACACCTGAAATATACTCATCAGTTAATTCTTGCAATCCCTCAGCTCCCATTGCTTTAATAGTCTTAGCAGTAGGTGTAATAACGTATTTTCCGGTAAAACCACTTAACTCACGAACTGTAGGATTAACTGTTTTTGCTATTGCTTCTTGGGTCTTCTTAGCCCATATAACTGTTCCTCCTAATCCAGGGATTTGCCCGATATATTTAGTTAGTAGTCCTGCACTTGCTTTTTCAACAACTAGTCGAGCAGCAGATAGCATTTTAATATCTCGAATTACTTCTGCAGATGGCTCTTTTCCTTTATGTTTTTGCTTCCATTCTCTAATACTGTCTTGAGCCATTCCATTAGCTAAAGCAACAAACATACCTAGTTGTACAGGAATAGAACCAGCAGTAAGAGCAATAGTGTACCCAACACTATCCCAACCATGCGCAGCCATTGCTGATTTATCATTCTTTAAAGTATATATAAGAGCTTCAAGTGCACCTTTACTCTCTGCAATTGCTTTATAGGCTGCAGTAGCACCTGCCATATTTTCTCTATTTACCGGCCATTTACCTTTTTGTTCTTCAGCGAATTCTTCAATCCAATCAGATTCTTTTTGATTTTCTTTAGCTTTTAAATCTAACCTAGCAAGTAATTTATAGTTTTCACTATTTATAAATCTTTGTTGTTCAGCAGATAAGGTAGTGCTTTTTTGAATAGCTTTATACCGCTGTACGTCTTCAGGGGTAAGATCGTTATCATCAGCTAATTCTGTTAAAGTTGTTGGACCTGTAAATCCTTGAAATACACTTGCAACAGGAGTTATAAGACTGGCTATTGTTTGATTAGTAACTGCTCCTATTGTACCTGGTTGAGGAGCACCTTCTCTTACACCTTTAAAATTTGCAGCTTCAAAAGCAGCTATCGCCAAAGCATCATATTTTTTTAGTCCTACTAAATCTGATGACCCACCAAATCCTTTTACTCCCCAAGAACCATCCTCGTATTCAATTACTCTTCCGTGTTGTCGTTTAATCTTAGAAGGTTCAGTAAATTCAGGTCCTCTAGTTACTTTTTCAGCAGATCCTTCTAAAGTAGTAGGTCCTAATGCGTCATCCAGTGAATCTAAAGACGAACTAAGATCACCAAGACCTGAATCAATACCTCCGATATCTAAAGGATCGGAATATGTATCTCCAGTAATGCTTTGTTCTATAACATCTATGGCTTGATCAGGACCTTTGGTAGGAGGTCTACGAGGTTCTATTTGTCTTGTAATAGCTTCTTCTTCTGATTCTACTAAAGATGACCCGACTACGGCATCATAAGCCTTATTCGCAAGATCTCCTGCCTTATTATAAGCATCACCAACAACATCAAGTATAGTTCTATCACTTTGAAATTTAGCTGTATCTTGTAGCGCTCTTAGTCTAGCTGTATCATTTTCTTTATCTTGAGCAGCTAGATCAGCAGCATCAGCTCTTTCGGTAGGAGTTCCTATTTGACTTTTCGCGGGTTCTTTACTTGGAGCAGCTAATTCATGACCTAAAGCTACTATTTGAGGTCTATTTAATGTTGAGTCCTGCATTTTCTTTTTGAACTCTAATAGACGCTCAGCTTGTACAGCTAATTCGTGTTGCTTTTCTGCATCAATACTAGTATCAGGATATTTAAGACTTACTCCGAATTCAGGTCCATAATTCTCTACCCATTGCTCAACTGCTTTTCTATTTCCTTCAGAATTATCTGGTTTATTTGAGTCCCAACTTATACCTAATTTCTTACCATGTTTTTTTATAACTGATTTAGCAAATTCAGTAATATTAAGCTCAGCTTTATTAGTAGCTTGTATAAGACTCTTTGAAAAATTAGTTATGCTGTCACTTAATTTTGCTAATGCTCCAGGTTCATCAGGAACTAGCTCTTCTTGACGTTTAGTTCTCTCAATGTTTTGACGTTCTATATCAGCGGTATCAGTTATAGAAGACGTAATACTTCCCGTTAACTTATCAACATAGTCAATAGTTTGAGTAGAATTATCTTTTCCTGTAACTTGAGGTAAAACTGCTGCAATTTGTTCCCAGCTTTTGACAGGACCACTAACTCGTTTCATTGCGTTAGTAATATTACCCATTCCTGCATTGTAAGCTGCAGCAGATATTTTCCATGCTTCAGTTGGTGAAAAACCTTGTTTAATATATCTATCAAAACCTGCTCTTAAATATTTTGCGGAAGCATTCAGATTAGATTCAGGATGCCAAACAGATCCGGGTCCACCCTCTTCATCTAAAGTAAGCCCCATATCTTTAGTTGCAGTATCTGGCATAAATTGACCAAGACCCATAGCACCCGCATTTGATTTTGCTCTAGGATTCCAAGAGGATTCTTGTTCAATTAATTGTTTGAATATGGCTTGAGGAACATTATTAGTTAATGCCGCTTGATCAGCTAGTTGTACCAAGGCAGGATCTGGTGGTTGTGGACCTAAAGGCTTCAGCATATCCTCTTTTGTAGGTGCTGTTGGAAGATCTACAGTAGGTAGTTCTTCAGTACTTGGTTCTTCTCTAAATTGAAAGCCTGAATCAGGTAGGGATATTTGGGGTATTGTAGATAGGGTTTTATTAAAAGCTTCATTCGCTTGTCTTAATGTTTCAGCTTGTTGAAGCTTTTGTATAGCAAGAGCTTTATTCTCTAAAGTTCGTGCTTTAGATATATCATGCCGAGAAGGAGTTACTACTGTATTTTGACCATTACCATTAGGAGGGTTATTAAATTCTGTTAAAGCTTGTATAGTTTCTGCGTGATTAAGTGTACCGTTTCCATTAGCCATATTGTTATATCAATCATATCTTTGTAGTTAATGAAATTACTTTGTAGCTGCCATGAATGACATTATAATTTCAGAAAAAGGATTACCCATGGTAGGTTGCGCTTTTCCTTTATTTGCAGCTTGCCAATCTCTCAATTGTTTAGCTTTATACGCCAAAGCTTCTTCTAAGTCTTTAGCTCCCCGTTTAATATCAAATGCTGCATTTCCATCTTTAGAACTTACAGATCTTCTATGGTCTGGTATATTTCGTTTAAATAATTGTATGAGTTTTCTTATATTATCCCCACCCATATCAGACCATTTACGTGTAAGAATAAAATCCGGCTTGTCCCCAAGAAATCTAGTCATAGTATCTGGGTCTATATGAACATTATTTACTAACATACGTCTTACTGTTAATAAATACGCATCTCGTGCTTCCTTGGATAATAGATCGTTCCCGTCCTCATCTAAGAAGAAATTATTAAGCTTATCAGTTACTTCACTTACTTGTACGCCAAGTTTGTATTCTTCATTTGGACCTATAAGTGCCGTTCCACTAACATCACCTTTCAAGTATCCTTTTTTCTCCCATTTCTCTAATAATTCACGATTAATAGTATTTGTTAACCCCTCTTCTTTTCTAAGAGAAATTAGTCTATCTATTTGACGGCCTTTAAAATCTAATAATCCTTTAATTTTCTTTTCCTCATGTTCTGTTCTAACTTGAGCTGTTCGTTGGCCTCTTGCAAAAGCAGTACTTAAATTTGTATCTCCATTAATAATATTATCTATTTGTCGATCTAAAAGCTCATCAGGTAATCCTTGGTTAAACTTATCTCTATACACTTTACGTAGTGCATCTTTAAATCGTGCTTGAATCCCAACAGGTACTTCTCCTCCTCGAACAAGATTATTAATTTGATCCATTCCTGATACTTCGTATTTATCTCCCTTTTTCCAATCAGGCCCATCTTCAGCTCTAGTTCTTGTAACCGTAGGTATTATTCTATTAAATAATGTTCTTGCTTCACCAAATCTGCCGCCTAAACCACTTCCAGGATTTATATCTGTACTCTTTAATGCTTGCATTATTTGCGGTGTATAGCGTTCCTTAACTTCTTTAGATGTTTTGTTTCTTCTGAAATGACTTAGTAATGCATTTACGTCTCTATTAATTGCTACTGAATTATTCGTAAGCATAGAAGCGTCTAAATTATTTCCTAAAGTATTTATCTCCCTATCTCCCGCAGTGTATGCTCCTTGACGTGCAAACTCAGGACCATACCGAGAGTTCTTAATCATTGCTTCAGCTTTACTTCTAATTGCTGCTTGATCTTTCAGGAAAGGAAATCTTTCTCTTATATTAGCTTCAGCAATTTGAACTGTTTTCTCGTAATTATCTGGGGTAAAATTTTCTTTAACTAATATACTGCCATCTTCACCAAGACTTTCAACACCAACTCCTTGAGTAATAGTCTCAGGTGAAAGAACAAAATTGTGTCGATCAGCTAAATTTTTATAAGCAGCTGTCATTCCTGGAGCTGTAACATCATTCTGAAGATTATATTGTGTTATTCCTGATAATGCCTGTTCATACTCAGGTGTTCCAGGCATATGTTTATTAAGATCAAATGCTTGTTCTCGTTCGATCTTTTTATGGCTTTCGCTTAGAAGTTTATTTTTTACTTTTACATCTTCTAAATAATCCTCTTGACCTTCTGTTCTAAATTTTTGCATTGCTGGATTAATTTTTCCCATGTCAAAAAGACCTATACCTCTGTCTTTTAACAGAGTCTGACGTATCTGCTCATCCTGCATAGGATTTCCAGTATTAACAGCTTGCATCTCACCAAGTAAATTTTGTGTAGTTCTCTCTTTTTGTCTATTAGCAAATCCTTTAAGACCTGCTGCATTTTTTTCATCTAGATCTATAAGATCACCAAGAATTTGTCGTGATACGCTTAATGTACCAGCGGGGTTTGCTGCAGATACTTGTTTTGCTGCATTTCTATAGGCCATAATAAATCCTTAAGCGTAAGTTGTTGGAGTCCAATTATCAATGGTTCTTTCCGCTTCACCCTCTTTACGACTCAAGTTATTCCAAAGACGTACTTGGTTTTGCACATTTCTTCCTTCATCTCTTTTTGCGCCTGCTAAATTATACCTTAATGTATCCATATTCATACCATGCAATTCCCCAGCTCTTTTATGTTCTTCTAACATCATAGGTTTTTTGAAACTTTCATTTTGCCATATATCATACCCTGTTCCAAGTGCATCAAGTATGGTTCCAACATTTCCTCCTGCCCAATCTCCAAGATCACCAAGCCAACCTTTATCTTTTGGTAAAGGATCAAAACCAGGATCACCTGGATTACTATTAAAACGTGATTGATTACGAGGACTCCATATATTAGCAAAACGCTGAGGATTAAGATAACTTCCATCACTCATACCAGCAGTTCCTTGCACTCTACTAAGTACGCTAGGACTTGAACCTTGCTGTAACTGTCGCCATGCTTTAGCTTGCCACTCTGGATCGTTCACTGCACTATAACTTCTATTCTCTCCAGGATTTCTTTGTTGCCATGTTAATGGGGGTGCCATAATTTATCTCCTTATTTACTACTACTAATATAGTATGTAATATTACCTATATTTATCTTAATTGTCTATCCTTATCCATATATAGAACTATAGTGATCTAAAGCGAATGGATCAGTGAATGGAGCTAGAGTATTCATTGCATGCCAATCAGTTACTGTTGCTCTATAAAACCATTCTCCTGATAATCGTGTATTTTTCATTTTATTCATTGTTCCAAGAGGAGCTCTGAGAGGATCATTACCTGAATATACATCAGTAGAATCTTTTATTGCATCGATTTCACTCTGCAATCCTAGTCTTTCTCTATTCCAAGCAGCTCTTTCTGCAGACATTTCTTCAGCTAATGTATTAACACTCATACTTGACATAGATCCTATGCCTTTTAAAGCTGCCATAGCAATCTTTGTAAGATTCATAGGATTTAAAACATTACTAAAATTAAAGGATGTCATATTAGTAAACTGAAATCCTTGAGGATTTATAGACCCACCTGAAGAAATTGTATTTAAACTACCTCCTCCCTGTCCTATTTGCCAGCCTCCTGTATTTCCATAACTACCTACTGGTGCTGTATTTGGAGCTGATCCATATGTAACATTACCCTGGTATGCGGACATACCTACCATAGCAACTAAATTAAGAAGCATTGCTAGTCCTTCATTATCTCCAGCTATTTCTGTAATAATCATCTGAATAGCTATTTGAACAACGAAATCAAAAAGTAAGCCAGGTAATGCTGCAAGTATAATACCTGCAATAGTACCTAAAGATGCCCCTGCTCCTATAGCTGTAACTATCTGACCTGCTAAAGTACTTCCTAATGTCTCTCCTAAATAAGCTGCAATTTCCGGTGCGAACACTATTATAACTACAACAATAACAATAATTACCAGAGCTTGAAGAAAACTCATGCCTTCGTGCACAATAACTTCATAATGAGCTACATATATGGATGCGTGAGCTCCTGCTAAAAAGAGTTTACTAACTCTATCATTGGATAAGTCTTTGATAAAAGTATGAATAAATGGGACCATTAAATCCCCTTTATTCCCAAGATTAAATTTAACTACTCTAAAATGCCCGCTAGACCCATCAACAACTCTACAAGTAGAAATTGGAGCAACTACTGTATAGGCATCTAGTCCTGAAGGCTTACAACAATAGTAAGTAATTGATTGTCCTACGGTTGTTTCATCTGAAGCTGATTCGACTAGTCGTAATACGCCTGAACCATTATTTTCATATACTAAATCAGGGGTTAAATGTTTTAAATCAGCAGTAGAACCATCTGCTTCTTGTAAAACAGGACTGGGATTATTATAAGAAAGGCGGGTAGTTACTTGTAACCAATTAGTAGCTTCTCCGCTAGTAGTACCTGGATTAGGTACACCATTGCCGTCTAGAAAATCTTGTACTTCATCCAGATCATCTGCTTTATAACCTACGTTATAGGTCCCTTTTCCAGAAGAAACGTAATAGTTATATACTAAAATATTAGAGGAATCGAATTTAGACATATCTGAATAATATATGCCATTTTCAACACTTCCACTATTTGCATCAATAGTAGCTAAGCTAGTGTGTTCGAATGTAATATATGACCATTGGTACGCTAATTTATTATCATCTGTTGTAATTAATATATTATTCTGTGGTTTGTCATCTCCTATTGGGGAATCATTGTAAGTACCTTGTGTAACTCCCTGTGCAGGATATAAATTTTCAAACATGGTGAACAGGTACGACATTCCTGCCTGAGAGGTATCCCACATTCGTACACCAAAGTTCACATAAATGTGATCTAAATCCCCCCCTGGAATACCTGATTCCTCTAAAATCGTATCAAGAACTGTTTCAGCATCTAAATGGATTATATCTAGTAAGTCTTCAATTTGATCCTTTTTAGTTGTCCCAAAAGTAGTGTAATTAGAATTACTTAGTCTTAGTGGAACACAAGGAAGTGCTTCAATAGTAGCACCGTCTATATCAATAGGTTCTTCTATAGTATCTAGATCAGTATATGTTCCCGATCCTGCTTGATATATAAATAGGTATTGCCTAGAAGGAGCACTGTCTCTGTAATAAAAGGAAACGTAGTGTAATTGAGTAGGTTTAGTAGGTGCTGTGTAGGTTCTAGTTATACCCCCAACAGTTGCTGCATTGTATACTTCAACTGTATAGGTATCCAGTCCTGAATTATAAACAATTGTATTAAGATCAGCTTGCCATCGTTCATCAGCAAATACTTCATCTTCAGTAGCTATTTCACTAGTTATATCAATATCAAAGTGATTAAGAGATGGGGTTACTGTAACCGTATCTGTAGCAGGGGTAATAGGACTAGTACTCGTTGTAGAGTGATCTACTCCTATTGTGTTAGTTCCTACGTTATATCCTGCATTCTCTTGAAGCCAGTATTTAGCCCAATCAACTTTTGACAATGCTCTTAAATAAGAACCTTCAGGAGTACACGGAACACCGTTGAGAGTATTTAATGCAGCTGTTAACTCAGTGTAATCTATAGTTAAAATATAGGATTCTACAGTAGGGAAATTTTCGAAATAATTCCCATTATCTATAAAATTCATAAAATCTTGTACATTACCCTTAAGACTACGAAATACACTGTGATAAATAAGATTACTGATAAGATCTTGATTGTTTAAAATACTACGGATAAGTGAATTTAGGAGGGGGTTCTTCTTATCTACATCTTCAAACAGAGGGATATTATGTACTTCAAAGTATTCAATAACTTGGGTACTTCCACCATCAAAACCAAGTAGCACCATGATGGCTTGTATAATTACCTCAACTATTTGTATAACAGTTTCGACTATTGATACAATAACATCTACTATTGCTGAAAAAATATTAGCAATAAAACCCATTAAACGCCCTCCTATTAAGTAGGCTCGGCGTTAGTTATTTGGGTATTAATATTACCTGTACCTGTTGTGTTTAAGGCATTTACGCCTGTAGAAGCTGTACCTGCGGTAGAAATATTAATAGCCCAGGCATCTAAGAGAGTTTTAAGGTATTTCTGATCTGCATTCCATTGAAAACCTTTTGCCTGTTCAGTAACTAAACTATTTGCTTTACCAACGACACTAGTAGCCGTAGGGGCTGTTTTAGTTGCTTGTTCAGTTTGAGCAAACTCTGTGATCTCTTTTTGAAATAATAGAGATTCCTCAGCGTTACCTTTTTGTACGCCTATTGTATAAGCTACAGCTTGTTGCACAGTAGCCTGTATAGCTGTTAAATATACTGTCGCGTAATCACTACCAGTAATTCTACCTAGATTAAACTGGGCAGCCATATGCGCATTAACAGTTTCCATCATATCGTCAAATATACCGGTACCTGTTACTACATTATTGGCATCTGTAGCAACACCAGCAGTTAAATTAGCAATAGTTATAGCCATTAGGTAGCTCCTACGCTAAAACCTGCAGCTTTATTAGCTGCAGCAAGTGTTTCTAATTCTTCTTTATTGAGAGGAGGCAAAATTTGTACATTAAATTTTTTGGCATTGTATGGTTCTAATACTTTTTCACCATTAGCTCTAGTAACAGTTTTAAATTTTTGCATTTGAGCATTTTCAATTTGATCAAGAATAATCTGTGGAACATGCCAGCCCTCTTCGTTATTAAATGGTACAAACTTTTTAATCATTTGACCATTGTTAATTCCTGAAGCTCCGACAGTAAAAATAAGTCCTGGGTAATTAGCCATACTAGAATCATTAGGAACAACCACTACTCGAGTAAGCTTCATAGCTCTTTTTTCTGGAGTTTGCATAGCTGCTAAATGTTTTGCTTTCGCAGCTCTAGATGCTTCAGTAGATCCAGGGAGAGAACTAGAAATAGGCTTTTCAGGATCTTCTTTATACTCTTTATTTCTAACGTCAGCTAGAGTAGAAGCAAGCTTCTTTGTTCCAGTTTTATGATGTAACGTAACTCCATTATCTGTCAATTCTTGTCGAATTTCTTCGTCTGTCATTGAGTTAATGGGAACTGCTGATGTAGTGTCTTCCATGCTTCCTCCTATTTATTGGTTTCTATTTTTATACAGAGTTCTGTACTTTGCTACTTGTTCTGGGCTCATTCCTTTAGTATTTCCTGCTAGAAGTTTCTTTTTAATATTGGCAGGTACACTGTTCCAGCCTCCTCTAGATGTAGATGCAGCTTTAGGTGCAGATTTCTTTGCACCTGATCCAGATACTGGTTTACCTGTTCTATTATCTAATTTAGTTGTTGTTCTTTTACCAGTGTCTTTAAACCAACTGGGATGTGCTTTTCTAACTTTGTCGAAACCTTTTTTTCCTCCCCCAGCTGCTCTGATTGCGTTTCCTGCTTGTCTCGCTAAATGTGGTAGTACTTGCCACATAACTATTCTCCTTTAAAATTGATACTCTTTATAAAAGACGAGCATGTTTCCTCATTCTACCTTTTGAGCCCCATGATCTACGATCTTTTATTATATCGTCCATATCTTTCTTACTTGTCATCATTGATTCTTCAGCTCGTTCAAGCCATACTTCAGGTTGCTTTTTTCCTAAATTTTTCATATTTTTCTTTAGCTGTCTTTTTGGTATCTTTTTTGATTTTTTTGAAGCTTTTTTAGCTTTTTGAGGTGTCTTCTTACCCTTACCTTTTGCTAATTTAGCAACTTTACCCATTAAACTACCAGCCATGACTGTCTCCTATTAAAAAGTCTCCTCCTCCCGCTACTCTGCGAGCAGCGGTCGGAGGGACGATCAAACAATGTTAATTATACTGCTGTTTTACATGTCCAAATAATACCAAGACGCTCTGGACGGAGTGCCATAAAACCGTAATACCATTTGATGGAGTAGAACCCTACCTCACCATATGGATCATCCAAAGAAGCTATTTCTTTACCAGGCTTCTTATGGTTAACGGTAAATTTAACACTCTTTCCATCAGTCTGGAAACCGATAGTAGTGAAAGCACCATCACCAACAACCAACATTGGGAAGACATCTGCACCATTCTTACCGGTACCTGCAGTGTCAGCGGCAGAAGCACCACCTTTTACGTCATACTGCATTTCTGGAACTACGACAATACGAAATTGATCAACAGAACCAATTTCACCATGCATAATAGTACCAGCATCAGCATATTTTTCTACACCAACAAAGCCGGAACCTACAGCAGAACTAGGATCAATTCCCGTCATTTTACGTACTACAGGAATTAAGTCAGTTCCTATAAACATGACTCGACCACCATTAATGGTTTTCGTATCAACCATACGAGAACCACTAATAATCTTTGTTTGCTTAGGAGTCTTATTATCATCCAAAGCAATAGAAAGATTCATCAAATCATTATAGGTAACAACTTCATCAACATCTAGAGCACTACCAGTAGTAACAGCTGCTGCACCAGAACAGTAATAAGCAGTACCACTAGAAGTTGCGGTAGTAATCAAATCATTCTGAAGCTCAGCTTCAGTCAATTCATTAGCACCAACAAGAGCTTCCTCAACAATATGAGACAACAAATCTGCATCAGAATCGAAGTCCATTGATTCTTGAGTGTACTCAGTAAAAAAACCACGTTTAAGCAAATCCCCTTCAACTTGAGTACGCGTGAAACCTACTCGGTTAACACGACCGCCGTTCTCACGAAGAGTTGGAATCTTCTTTTTAATAGCACCAACATCTTTATATGAACCATAAAAATTTTGGTCATTTTGTGCAACGTCTACAGCGCCGGTTTCTGCTATAGCTAAAGCTTCTGTAGTAGTATCAGTAGATATTACTGCACCAGCAGAATTCCAAGCAGTCCAAGTACCTGCTTCAGTACCAGCTGCAAGTCCATCTTCACCTAGTCCTTGAGAACCTGTGTTAGCTACATCAACTAGAGGAACATAGACATCTTGTTTAATTTTCTTACCCATATGCTTAGGCATCGCCCGTACATCAGCCAAAGGCATAAAGTACTGGTGATCCCGGACAGCAATAAGGGCTTTCTTAAAATAATAATCCATTACCGCTTGGGGACCTATACTGGAAGCTGTTCCAGCAGGGGTACCCTGTACGGGGGAGTTATATAAAGTTTCGCCAGCCATTGTATTGTCCTATTTTAAATAGTGATAAATTACCGGACAGCATACTTCTTCATAAAATCTTCATCTGATAAACCTAAAAAGTTATCATCAGGTTTAGATTTTTGTGTAGTAGCTTGCTTGACCGGTGCTGCTGCTTTTCGTTTTTTATCACGATCAGCCTCAGCTTTTTCGTCAGTTTTACTTGATACTTTCGACTTCCCAACAGGTTTTTCAGGTTGCTTAAACATATTATTTTTATTCATATATTCTGCAACTTGTCGATACGCTTCTACATCAGGAATTCCATCTAGTTTACCTAGTGCTTTTTCCTGTTGTAATAATGCGTTTACTTCATCATAAATACCATTAGCCATATGTGCATTAACAATCCCAATAATTTCAGGTTGGTCTGAGATAGTGCTTCTACTTTCTGTATCCCATTCCTTAGTTAAAACATTAATGGTTCTATTAAATGTTTCGGTATCTTTGATGTCATCGAGTACACGATCCAAATTATATTCTTTATCTGTAACAGAATAATTAGTTGGTTCGTAGTCTGTGGGTGCATCTTTGTCGATTTCTAAAGGATCTACATCACTTTCTTTTACAAGCTTAGCAATAGCTTTAGGGTCCTTTTTGGATAAATCAATTAGATTATTCAATTTAGCTTCATCAAGAAGCTCATTGTTTTCTAACATCTTAATTATCTTCATATTGGGCTTTAATTTGCCCATCTTCTTCTGATAATTAGCACCCATCTGCATTAGACGGATAATATCCTCAGGACTCTTAACCTGCATATCAATGCCATTGGCCTTGAAAGGTTCAGATACCTTTTTGTAAGCACTTTCGTAATCAAACTCTGTAGTTTCCGGAGTATCCTCCTCTGTATCAGTCGAGTCTGCGTTACTAGTATCAAGAGATTCTGTCGTACCACTATCAGCGAAAGGTTCATGCGCCTTCTGGGTATCCCCTTCAGGTTGGCTTACTTCTTTCTCTTCAGGTGTAGCTTCAGTTTGCTCCTGTGCTTCACTTACCTCCTCTTCGGAGGTAGCAACCTTATCCTCATCAGTTTTATCTGATGATTCAATTTCTTGTTCAGCTGGCTTTTCGTCTGTTTCAGCTAAAAGCTCAGCAGGATCTTTTTCTAAAAATTCTGTATCAGATAAGCCTAAGGAGGTTTGTGTCATACACTAATCTCCTCAGCTAAAATTTCTTCACGAGTTTCTTCATGTTCACCTATAGCTTGATCCATTTCGGCACCACGTCTCATAACAGATTCAATATAATTAGCTAAAGCTCCAATACCATATTGCATGTTATCAATTAACTGCATTTGTTCAGGAGTAAGATTAGAACTTTTAGCCATAACTAACCTAGCTGCTTCTTCTTTAAAATACCCCTCACCAATAACATCCTTCCATGATTCACTAGCTGTTAATTTAACACAATTATCCCTTAATTTTCTTAACTTTTCAGCCATTTCAATTTGGATTTCAACTTGTTCTAAATCTGTCATACTCCCCCTTGTGTTTTAGTTAGTTGATCAAATGCACTTTTATCAAGATTAGATAACCTATCGTGCTCCTTTGTTTCCATATTAGCTTGTCTATCGTATTCTTTACTCTCCATGTTTTGAGCATGCTTTCTGCCTTCCATATCCATTTCTCTCATATCTCTGGCTCCAGACTCTCTATCAACAAAGTCTAGATCCTTATTATCAGAATCACTATGCATACTTCGTGCTTTAGCAAGTTCTGTTTGAGTCTTGGCACTCTTAAGCTCAACATCAACTGCATTCTCTTGACCCTTAGCAGTTTCATTCTGAACTTGTGCTTGGAGTAATGCTAATTCTAATTGTGCTTTTTGTTGTGCTAATGGATTGGGTTGAGGTTGGTATTCGGCAATGCGTTTAGCTAAATCAGGCATCTTACGTAATTTAGCGATATCAGCTAATATCATCTGGCTCATTTCTGGAGGCATAGTATTACCCATAGTTTGTAGCATAAATGCTAGTTCACTACCTTTTTGTTCATCAGCTTCAGCAGTAGAAATATTAAGCTTAATATCGTATTTCCCTCCTAAATCATTTCGATTAATAGCTATAAACTTTTCATTGGTAATACGAATAATTTCTTCGTCTTCCAGGAACTCTGAATTCATTGAAATAACTTTACGACCAATCTGATTTAATCCATTAGAGAGTCTACGTAAAATACCCAATTCACGTTTAGACGTAGCATCAAGTGCTGATCTAATACCAGTAGCCGTAACTCCTAATGCTTGCCCTGAAATACCTTGAGTAAATGCTTTAACGCCTGTTAATGCTTCAGCATCGTTATTCTGCATGTTTAATACTTCTAATGCAGATCTAGGAATCTCTGGATATACTTCCATATGGAATGCTTGTCTAGGATCTACGTTAGCATTAAACTTATAATCCTCACCTCGTTCAAATTTACGTGCATTAGTTACATCAAGGGCATCTTTTCTAATACCTTGTTGCCCGCTAGCGCTACGGCCAATAATGTCGATAATGCCACGAGTAACAGCACCCACGATTTTTTGATTGTCTTCAATAAGAGCTGCATCGGGTTCTCCATAAATATTCTTACGTCTAGGTAAATACTGAACTAATATAAAAGGGAGTTTCTTATCTGGGTAAGGATTTTCTTCCATTCTAATAAAAGTATCACCTACCCAGGTAGCTACAAAAGGTTTAACCTCCCCAGTATCATCAATATCCCAAAACCCCCAGTATTCTCTAGCAATAACTTTTTTACGGGCTTTATCTTGAAATGTAAAAGCATCATCATCTGTATTAACTGCATGATCAGGCTCAGATAATACTGAAGCACTTTCAAAATTAATATCATCAAGATTTTTATATCTTCCGTCTTTCTTAAGTTCTGATAAAGATGTTTCAAAGCTATAAACAGCAAAATTAGCTTTTTCTATATCCCCTTCACAAGTAGGATCTAATACTAAATTATTATAATCACACACTGTTAATACAGGTTGATTCTTAGTAGTAATAGTCTTTATTGATGATTTTTCACCTACTTTAATTTCTTGTTGAACAGGTTGACCATCTGGACCTGCAACTACTTGCATCTCCATTACATCTTTATAGACCTTACGCTTATCTTCTTCAAATTCCCAACCAACACGTACAACTACAGTGCCCTCATCAACTGCTGTTCTAACATACTCATCAATAAAAGATACTTTATCCATGCGGCAGTTAAGTTGGTAGTTTAATAACATACCATTCTGTACTGCAGAATCTTTATCTTCAAATGTTTGAGGAGAAGTATTAAATAGATCGTCTGTGGATAGGAAGGGTTCTGATAAAGCAGCGTAACGCCATTCTGCTTGTCTACGTGCTAATCTAGGTACTAATTTAGAACGTCCTCTTTTAGCATTAATAGTCTGATCGCCATCAAGTACTCTTAACCAAGCATCAACCTCATCAACATGAACTTGATGGGCTACCTGGGCAGATTCATGATCTTGTTTAAGATCAGCAAGACTAGGTGGATTACTCCAATCAGGAACTAAAGTAGAAGCATCTGTTTCAGTTGTATCTAAATTAGGATCGTCTGCGTGGCTCATGTGGTGCTCCCAGCTTGTTCTTTATGTTTATCATAGCTACTGTATTGCTTTTTAAGAAAATTATCAACCTTATATATCTTAAAGCCATTTATTGTATCATGATAATTTAAATAATTCTCAAACATAGAACTTGTTACTCCTAAAGGTATAGAACAGTATATATCATCTGCTTGTACTATTTCAGATACGAAATACTTCCATACCTTAGCAAAGTTTAACTTAGCTGCCGTATTAGGAGCAATAAATACTCCTGCTATCATATAACCATTTAAAGATCTATCAAATCTATAAAATAAAGCAGATTCTCCTTCTTGTATCATACTAGCATGCGTAAATATCATAAAATCTCCACTACAGCAGATGAATATACATTACCCATACCGGCTCCTAAGCTAAGAAATTTACCAGATTCTTCCTGTATTGCCAATGCTGTTTCTATAGCAGTAGCTGCTCCCATAGTGTGTCCAATACGTAATTTATAGTTAATTAATTTAATATCTCCAAACTTATCTTTAATTATTTCTTCTTCAATTCTATTATCCGCAGAAAACGTGCTATGCATTTTAACAAAATTAATGTCATTTGTATTTACCATATTAATAACTTTTTTATACCCTTCCCCAGTTTCTGATATCCCCAAGGGACTAGAATATGATTCAGATGCAATATACATATCAGTAATTTTAGCTAATATTGAATGCCTGCATAGTGCTGGTGTAGTTTCAAATACTGATATATTACAACCTTGACCTAATCTAAATTTAGTAATAGATGGGTCGTCTTCCTCGGCGGCTAATTTAGTTAATCTATTTTCTCCAAATATAGTTAAGTAATCTTCTGAAAGTCCATTATCTACCGAAATAACTACTACAGCATCTAATCGTTTTAAGGCTAACATATTGTAAGCTGTATACCAAGCAGAGTGGCCGCTAATACAACTAGTACTATCAGTTGATATGTAATCAAAAGACCCAATTTTATTGGCAATATATCCTGCGTATACCTGTGTAATCCCCATTACAGGTACTCTATACGAAGGATATTGCGCTGTACGAGAAACGGTTGTTAAGTACCCCGTCCAGATATTATTTCCTCCAGCTAATATTAGCCCTATTTTATAGTTATTTAGCTGTGTTAATGATTGAATAAATTGATAGGTCCCAGAACTAGCTCCATGCTTACCCTTTAAAACATAATCAACTAATTCTCCGGGCATAATTTTTATGCCTTGTTCAACAGTAAAACCCCCACCATTAGCTATTTGGTGCCCATATTGAGGATAAGGAACATGATCTAATAAAGTTATATCCTCAGAATATACTGAATTAGTGTGGGTTACATACATCTTTTAGAATACTCTTCTGCGTCAGCATATGTGTAAGTTTTAGTAGCTTCTGCTGTAACAAATTCTTTTATTGATTGAATAGTTAAGTTTTCTTTTTTAACAAAATCCTGTAGTTTAGATTCCGGAATACCAAACATATGGCATAACCATACAAAAAATACGATCATGCTTAAACTATCTAGCCGACCCATATCAATCCGTTCGTCCATAGATTTTAAGGGAATGTACTCTTCTCCTAATGGTGCGTCTAGTTTAATTATCATATTAATGACAGAAAGAAACTCTTGATCTGTAAAACTAAACTCTAAGGAATTCATATGTTATCCGAAGTTAAAATATATAAACCAAATAAAAAAACTAACAAACTTGAACATTGTAAAACAATTTCAAAGGAAGAAGTCAAGATAATATATGATTCAGCATTAGATAAAAGTGATTCACATATAAATCTTAGTGGTTCGAGGTATAAAAATTCAGGGAAGAAAACACACCCTAACCATACGAAATCAAAACCTGCAACTCATTCACAAATAACTAAGTATGCTCCTGGAGCTAGAAAACAAAAATGTATGATGTGTAAAAAGACATATTATGCTACAAATAAAAGAAATACAAAGTTTTGTAGCCAGAAGTGTGGGAGGGATATGTCAAACGAATATAAAAAGGAGAGAGAACGTGTCGAAAGAAACAAATCCTAAAGATGCAATTAGTACTAGAAAACCTAGATTTTATTCAGGATTACCGGCGAATGTAACTAAAGAAGTTAGTATTGGAA
>Ga0208408_1000306_pt1 | contig 33858 bp, 36 predicted proteins | sample ETNtaG_4_FD_185776 | JGI IMG/M metagenome (GOLD analysis project Ga0208408, IMG submission 185776) | Marine microbial and viral communities from oxygen minimum zone, Eastern Pacific Ocean - ETNP201406SV67 (SPAdes) (version 2) | ecosystem: Environmental > Aquatic > Marine > Oceanic ... | reverse complement strand
CCACCGCCTTGACCATGATGGCTCCGTGTTCAGCTAGGAACTCTTCGATCTCTTCTAAGTTGGCGGCGCCCGAAGTCGCAGGAACTACTGGAACGCCGAGTTGTGTCGCCAGGTTCCTTGCTGACACCTTGTCTCCGAACAAAGCAAGTTGATCAGAAACTGGGCCCACAAATGTGACCCCTTCGCTCTCTAATGCCCGAGCAAAGTCTGCGTTTTCAGCGAGAAAGCCGTATCCAGGGTGAACGGCATCGCAACCATTAGAAATGGCTAACGCAACAATTTGATCTATATCGAGATAGGCAGATGCACCGCTGCCTTCGAGCTCTACTGAATCATCAGACACTTGCCTGTGCAGAGACAGGTGATCATCGGAACTGAACGTAGCCACGCTTGAAATACCAAGATCTCCAGCGGCGTGAGCTATTCGCACTGCGATTTCGCCACGGTTTGCTATCAGGAGCTTTTCTATCGGCATTAGTACCTCTCCACGGGTGCTTTTCTATGCCCGTTCTACAACATGTAGGCCCTGTCGTTCTTGCTCAGTCCTTGGGAAGCAACGGAAGAATCACAGCTACCTGTCGAACAAGAGCGACTTCGGTCCCCTGAGCGTCAATGAAGACTGCATCGGTCGTGGACCAAGGTTTACCTTTTCTGACTTCCACATCACCCCACCTGCCTGCTACCACGATGTCCCCGTCGGCGCGAAAAGTGTTTAGATGCTGCACCCTGCCCGAGGCATGTACTCCTGCCGGCATCCGATATGAGTGTCTTATCAACGGAGTCATCTGGCCTAAAACCCAGGAAGGGTGAACTAGTGGAGTATCACCGGAACTCCATGTGACATCGTCATCGTGAATTCGTTCATCCATCCAAACTCTTGCGTCGCTAGCCCTTAAAGGAACCGACATTGGGGGATAATCAAGGTCACTGGGAATGTCGTTCAACCCGAGAAAGGGCCTGTTCGCCGGCTCAGGCACTGGGGTCCGATCGGAGGGGAGTATGAACTCCTCCTTCCATGGAGCGTCACCCAACCCGACAGTCCCTTCGATAGTTACGCGCCCATCGGAGACAACTTTTTGAGTTATCAAACCCACATCGGGATCTTCTGGGGAAGGAACCACTTCAGTTAGAAGTTCATCACCCGCGTACACAGGTCGAGGCAACCGAAACTCACACCACCCGTGTGAGAGCCATGCATCACCGAGAGAATTGAGAATTGCTGGAACCATCCAACCGTATGTATGGATTCCGGCGACAATGCCTCCTGCGTACCCATAGCTGACGGCACTTTCGTCGTGTATGGGGTTCGCAGCCGAAACCTCAGCGGGATCAGCGACAGCGAAACGAGTGCACGATGCAGAGATAACCGTCATCGCTTTGACTTCAAATTGCGGTCGAATAAAGAATGTAAGAGTTCCCAATGATGTTCAGAAGCGACCTTGTCGTATTTGGGTCGTTGCGGGAAAACGAAACCGTGATGTACACCTTCGATCCACTCAGCGCAGTGCGAAACGTCAGCACTTTCCAAAGCTTCTGTGAGTCGGTCGAAATGAGGTCGGTCTACCCAATCATCGAACTCAGCAGCCAGAACCAAAATTTCGCCGGTCATCTCAACTGCTCGTTTATGGGGAGAGTCATCAGCATCAGTGGCGAGGCGAACTCCGTGGATCGACGCCGCAGCTTTGATTTTCTGTGGGTATTCAGCAGCTATCCATAAAGCAAAAGGTCCGCTCATGCAATATCCGGTAACTCCCACACTGTTTGCGTCTGCTGCGTCATCGGATGCAGCATGTTCAAGGAGCTTAGAAGCGTCCTTGGCGACCATAGCGCTACTTAGATTTCCCATTAATTGAGCCATGTGCCGTGCGCTGGCCGGGTCCTCTCGGTGAACTGTAAAGGATGGCACGTCCCGGTAATAGAGATTAGGCAACATGACGTAGTAACCCGTCGCTGCGATTCGTCTGGCCATGTCATGAAGCTCTTCTCGTTTCCCTGGAGCGTCCATGAGAAATAACACCACCGGGAAAGGTTCACCTGATTCGGGACGAACGACAAAGGTAGACATCTCACCTTCGTCTGTTTCGATAGTTAAGTGTTGTTCAATCACTAGTCTGATTCCTCAAGTTCCCACCCCATGGTTCGGGCCGCATAGAGAGTGTCGGTGTATTCCTCCATACGAGTTATTTGGCCAGCCTCGCAGGAATAAACCCAGCAGTATTGGTTGTCATAGGGGAGACCTTTTGCCTTAGTCGTAGCGGTCAGCCTTTGTTGAACCGCTGCATTCTCGCCGTCGACGATCATGCTTCTGATTTCTAAACCGAACGGCTCTGAAACGTCGAAGGTGTCTTTGATTGTCCTACCGCCCAATTCAGCGGCCACCGCTTCTCTTCCTTGAACGACGCCATCCTCGTTTGAACCCCCGGTACCGTTCGCTCCGGCTGTGATTGGCAGCTGCCAAACAACGTCCGCGCTGAGACAGTTGTGGAGTTCTTCGCGATCGCCATGAGTCAATGCCTTGTAGTACCGCTCAATTAATGCTCGTGTTTCTTCAGTCTTCATCTTGGTAGTCCACCATGTCTAACGGATCGATGCTGTCTTGCCTACGATCGAAGCATGCAACCACTTGATTTCACCCCCAAGTACTTCCTTTATCAGATGACTCGGCCGCACGTCGCTCAGATAACTATTAACCGACCAGAGGTTCGAAATGCCATTAACACTCCTGCGCATAAAGAATGGAGCGACCTCCTCGACCACGCAGCGAACGACGACGACATATGGATTGTGGTCGTAACCGGAAGTGGTGACCGGGCGTTTTGCGCAGGCCGTGACCTGAAATATCTGACGCAGATTCAACACTCATCAGAAGATGAGAAGAAAGCCGATGCTGACCTGATGAAAACGGTCAGCAAACTGATTGAACGTTTCGACTATCCAAAGCCTTTGATAGCGCGAGTTAACGGAGTAGCGCTAGGCGGCGGTTTTGAAGTGGCAATGGCATGTGACCTGGTCGTTGCAGCAGACCATGTGGAACTTGGACTTCCAGAGCCCCGACGCGGTATCTATGCCGGCGGTGGAGGTGTCCACCGACTACCACGGCAAGTCCCATTGAAATTAGCCATGGAGTACTTACTGACCGGTAAATCAATGACAGCCCAACGAGCTCTCGAAATCGGAATTGTCAACAAAGTGGTGCCCTATTCCGATTTAGACGACACAGTCGATGAGTTGATCGACGACATACTGCTCGGAGCCCCACTTTCTATTCGTGCAACGAAACAAGCAGCGACCCGAGGCTTGGACCGCCCACTAGGAGAGGCGTTTTATGGGGAATATCCGGCAGTTAGGTCAATGATGGAAAGCGAAGACGCAAGAGAGGGCCCTAAAGCCTTCGCAGAAAAACGATCCCCGACGTGGAAAGGTCGATGAGAATTATTTCGTTAGTGACGAGCAGCAGTTGATTGTCCGACAACGATCATGCCTAGCGCAGATAGCACGATTCCCATACCGAGGAACTGAAGCGCAACCACATCTTCTCCAAGGAAGGCCCAAGCCATCACCGTTGCTGTCACCGGAATAGCCAGAGTCAGGGTCGAACCAAACCAAACTGGTATACGAACCAAGGCCCAATTCATCAACATGTGAGAGGTGAACCCTGGGCCTATGGAAAGAATTACTAGCCAGACCCATGCATTGCCTGATGGCATGTCGAAAACCTGTCCAGAGGCTAAGGCGAAAGGTGTCGCGAATAGGGCACAGATAACCGCAGTCGCTCCGGTGTACTGCGATGACTCGATTTTTCGACTACTTAATTTCGAGAATACGAAGTACAAAGTCCACGCCACTACGGTCGCTACGGACAAGAGGTCTCCAGAAAGACCCCAACCTTGAACGCCAGTCGAACCGAACATCACGATGATGACCCCGGCGATGGCAACCATGGCTAAGAGCCAGTCATGGCGTCTGGGTCGTTCGCCGAATACCCGGCCGGCGATCAACAACATGAGTAAGGGCTGACATGACCCGATCACTGTTGCGTTCGCCACTGTGGTTAGACGTAATGCAGAGAAGAAGAGCATTATGTCTGCACCCAATGCGACTCCACCCCTCCAAGAGACCCGGAACGACTCTTTCCTCAAGGGCGTCCCTCGTACCTTTAAGAAGAGAACCACTATTACGGCATAGATCCACATTCTCCAGAAAACAACAGCTAACGCCCCTAACTCGGTGATGCCCTTAGCGATCACTCCAGAGGCGGCCCATCCCACCATCGCAATTGCCGCGGCTGGGATGCCTTGTTTGCGGGCACTCTGTTCGTTAGTCACTCGACAATTAATTTCAAGATGTAGCCCACTGGGATGTTATTTACCTGATCAGAATGCCACCCAAGACCATAACGAGGACGACCATCAAATGCGGAAGCCTTAAAATGTCTAGGAATTGTTTAGTTTTGGGTGGTCCCGAAAATGACTCAATGCATCTGGATCGTCAATAGCTTCGATGTTCTTCACCTCTTGACCGTGTATGACATCACGCACTGCTAACTCGACTAATTTGCCGCTGCGCGTCCTTGGGATCGTTGGGACTTGAGCTACGACTGCGGGCATATGTCGGGGTGACGCGCCGACACGTATCTGGTCACGAATCCTCCGTGTTAGTTCATCGTCAAGAATTAGCCCTTCGCGAAGTCGAACGAACAAAACGACTCGCGTGTCAGCTTCCAATTGTTGACCTACAACGATGCTCTCTAACACTTCATCAATCAGATCTACCTGTCGATAAATCTCAGCTGTTCCTATTCGTACCCCCCCAGGGTTCAAGGTTGCATCGGATCTACCTGTGATGATCATTCCATTCTGAGAAGTCCATTCGGCGAAATCCCCGTGGTGCCAAACACCCGCAAAACGTTCGAAATAAGCGCCGTGATACTTGCTCCTGTCCGGGTCTTCCCAAAATTTGAGTGGCATCGAAGGAAAGGAGTTGCAACAAACGAGTTCACCTTGTGAACCCTCCTCAAGTCGGTTTCCGTCATCATCGAAAACAGCGACATCCATACCTAACGCAGGGGCCTGAATTTCCCCACGGTAAACGGGACTAGTGGGATCTCCGATCACAAAACACCCGCAAATATCAGTGCCTCCGGAGAACGAAGCAAGATGAACATCTGCCTTAACGGCGTCATAAACCCAGTCAAACCCTTCAGGGGCCAGAGGCGACCCTGTGGAGGTAATTGTTTCGACACTATTGAGTTTGTGTGTCTCGCAAGGACGGAGGCCCTCTTTCATAGCGGCTTCAATAAATTTTGCACTGACTCCAAAAAGGCGAGGTTGGAGTTCATCAGCAAGGTCGAACAGTCGTGATGGGCCAGGGAAGAAAGGTGAACCGTCGTACAAGATTAATGAGACGCCGCTTGCCAGACCGCCAACAAGCCAATTCCACATCATCCAACCGGTCGTCGTGAAGTACATCAATCGATCCCCAGCTTTTAGATCGCAGTGGAGTAAATGTTCAGACCAATGTTTAAGCAAAACCCCACCCGCTCGATGGACGATACATTTGGGTTTCCCGGTCGTGCCTGATGAGTACAGGACATAGATCGGATGATCGAAACCCAAGCGAACGAATTCAGGGTCTCGTTTCGCTGTATCGGCGAGCCACTCGGTGTAGCCCACTGCAAGGGGAATAGACGACTTGATTGTCGCATCGTCGTAGTTCACTAACACAACCCTTTTTAGTGAAGGTAATTGGTTAGCGATCTGGGCGACCTTTTTGGTGACGTCGTGTTGGACGCCTGAATAAAAGTAGCTGTCGGTGGCAACAAGAACTTTGGGTTCGATTTGGCCGAATCGGTCGAGCACCCCAGTAGTCCCAAAGTCTGGACTAGTGGACGAATAAATTGCTCCGATACTTGCCGCAGCCAAAAACACGATCACCGCCTCGGGGCCATTAGGCAGAAGTGTCGCTACACGGTCACCGGACTCAACCCCCTCGGACCTAAGGGCCTGTTGGACACGTCCCACTGCGAGGTTCAGCTCAGTGAACGTCAATGACCGCTCTACAACGTTTTCGCCTCTGTAAATGATGGCAAGCTCATCTCCGGACCGTCTCAGATAGTTCTCGGCCAAGTTGAGTGTGGCATCCGGAAAAAACTTTGAATCAGCTACTCCTTGGTTAATGAAGTCGGTTTCGCCGAGGTCTCCGACACCACCAGCAAAGCCCCAGAGTGCCCTCCAGAAGGAGATGTTCTCATTTAGCGACCAGCTATGGAGATCACCGTAGGAATTGGTTTCAAAAGGAAGTCCAACCGAGTTAGCAAAAGTCCACAAATTAGAAGTCTCACGTCGCTTCGAATTTGGAGTCCAAAGAGGATGATTCACGATCCCTCCGAGAGGATGGGGGTCTTGTTTACGGTAGCCGTCAATCCGGTTCAATCAGAAGTATCTAGCCGGAGCAGTGTAGGGTCGCCGCCATGAAGGGAATATGTGACGATCTTGATGCAGAGACAGAAGCGCTAGGAGAAGTGGTCGCTGGGCTGTCCGAAGATGAATGGAGACTACCGACACCGGCGGAGGGGTGGGACACCCACGAAACCATCATTCATCTAGGTATGGCAGATGTAGCGGCCAGTCTTGCCGCTCTGGATCCAGCAGCATTCGAACAAACCAAAGAACAGATGCTTCGAGGGGAAGGAGACCTACATAGTTTCGGGGGTCTCGATGTTCGCTCACTGAGTGGTGCTGATCTGTGGGATTGGTTTGCTGGCGAACGTAGTCGGATGACGGAAGCGTTCAGGGCATTGGAACCTAAAGACCGTATTCCGTGGTTCGGACCAGACATGAGTGCATTATCTTTTGCAACAGCTCGGCTGATGGAGACATGGTCCCATAGCCACGATGTGGCTGACACCTTTGGCGCCGAGTACCCGCGAACAGAACGCTTGCGACATGTCGCGCACATTGGGGTAACGACTCGTGGATGGAGCTATGTCAACAGAGGTCTTCAGCCACCAGAGACACCGATCCGGGTTGAATTAACGTCACCCAACGGAGACCTGTGGGAGTGGGGCCCTGAGAGTTCAGAAGAGCTGGTTGCCGCTGATGCTTACGAGTTTTGCCTCGTTGTTACGCAAAGACGTCGAGCAAGAGAAGCAGAACTCGACATTCGAGGTGATTTGGCAGCAGAGTGGATGGAAATAGCCCAGGCTTTTGCCGGTCCGGCGACCGATGCACCTGAAGGGCGCGTCGGTGGATAGTTTCAGTTAATCCGATGCTGATTGTTGGTCTTACAGGTGGCATGGGAGTGGGCAAGTCCACTATCGCCGCACTGTTATCCGACCTGGGTGCCGAAGTCATCGACGTCGACGCACTAGGTCGCAAGATTCTTGAGCCCGGTGGACTTGCAGTCTCAGCAGTTATCGATCGCTTCGGAGCAGATGTATCTGGGACCGACGGCGGGATCAACCGGGCTGCGTTAGCCGAAATAGTCTTCGGTGACGAAGAGCAGTTAACTGCCCTTGAAGAGATCTCGCATCCAGCTATCAATGAGCTGATGGATCAAAGCGTGGACGCGTTAGAACGACCTGATGTCATCGTGATCTATGACATGGCGGTTCTTGTTGAAAGTCGCCTTGGTTATGACACCAGACACCCCTACGAAGTTGTTGTAGTTGTTGAGGCTCCCATGGCTGAGCGACTGAACCGACTTGAAAGCCAACGAGGTATAAAGCCAGACGATGCTCTAGCCCGAATCGAGTCGCAGGCATCCGACGAAGAACGAAGAGCGGTAGCCCAGTTCCTCATCGCCAATGGAGGTGACCTCGCCGCTCTGACAGATGCCACCACCGAATTATGGGGCCAACTGCAGCAGCTTTTAGCGTCGAAAAACTCTTGACATGAACCGCTCCTACCCTCCTAAACACCATATTCTCCGACACTTACGCCTTCGCCACCTAGTAGATGATGAGGGCAAGGTGAGCGCAACCATGCCAATCTTGCCTGATCTGCTTGATGAAGGAGGCTGGCTTCGTTTGGGTGCGATAGCTACCCTCGTCGATTCTGTTGCCGGACATCACGGTGTACTACAGGTCGAACCCGACTGGGTCGCGACCTTGGAACTAGGAACAGTGCTAAGACGACAGGCCGAAGGTGATGAAGTCACTGCAGAGTGTCGACCACTGCGGATCGGCAAAAATAATGTGGTCACAGAAACCTATATCAGCGACGATCTTGGCGAAGTAGCGCGATCCACATGTACGTATGCCCGACTGCCAGGACGCAGCGACAACCCAAGCGTGGGAACCGCCAAAGGACGCACTGTCGATTACTCGGAAGAAGAGGAGGAGATACAGCGTCCAATGCTCAACGATTATCTCCGAATCACGACCCACCCCGATCAAGCCTTAATAGAGTTACCTCACCATTCGCGCATCTACAACTCGTTTGGCTCGATCCAAGGAGGGGCTGTAGCGGTGTTGGTGGACGCGATGGCAACACACCTCGGATTTCTAACTGCAGGTGTGCCAATGCGGTGTGTCAGCGCAGAGGTTCATTATCTAGCCCAAGCCAAATCAGGTCCCTTCAGAGTTGAAGGAGAGTTACTCCGAGTAGACCAGGATGCAATTACGAGCAGAATTAGGGTCATCGATGTTGGAAATGATGACCGACTATTAGACATAGCAACGGCGACAGCGAAAGCAATCGACTAAATGGCAAGGAGCCTCCTATGGATCTTGGGCTGACAGGCAAAGTGGTGCTTATTTCTGGTTCATACCGCGGGACCGGAGCCGGAACAGCAAAAATACTTGCCGAAGAAGGCGCCGCTGTCGCAGTTCATGGACATCAAGAAGGGCAAGCAAACACGGTGGTGGAAGAGATCCGTTCCAAGGGTGGAGAAGCAATTGGAGTACATGGGAGTCTCTCAACAACGGAAGGCGTCGAGGCGATCGTTTCGGTTGTAGAACAAACCTGCGGACCAATTGACGTTCTAGTCAACAACTACGGAGCACCAGCAAAAACGACATGGACTGACCCAGCAGAACGATGGCATGAAGCTTGGGAGACCAATGTCGTTTCTGGGGTTCGCCTTACCCAGAGAGTCCTCCCTGCAATGAAGACACACGGTTGGGGAAGAATTATTTTTCTTGGGACCATAGGTACGGAAAAGCCGGGTAAAGAAAACCCCGACTACTACGCTTCGAAAGCAGCGTTACCAGTAACAGTACGAAGTTTGGCAAAAGAGCTTCGCGATACTGGTGTTACAGCCAATTTGGTGAGTCCAGGGATCATCGCCACGGATGAAGTTCGAGAAATGTTGCAGAGACGAGCCAGTCGTCAAGATGTACACGGGTGGGAACAAGTACAACGTTGGGCTCTAGAAAGCGTGACCCCAAATCTGACAGGTCGAATACCAGACCCTCAAGACATAGGCAGATACGTGGCCTTCTTAGCTAGTGAAGCTGCCTGGCACATAACTGGTATTGATTTCAAAGTGGATGGTGGAGCTATCGACACGTAATGCTCCTCGTCTCATCCCCGATGTACGGTTCTAAACCGTGAGCCAATTCCCCGAACTGATTGCATTCGATTTGGATGGCACCTTGTTGCGTTCCGACGGTTCTTTGTCACCGAGAGTTCGTCAAGCAGTTAGAGAGATCAAGAGCCAAGGATGCGTCATCGCTTTATCTACAGGACGGCCATGGAGAGCTGTAGCTGAGATCGTCGATCGCTTAGGAGTGGTTGACTACTGCGTCTGCTTGAACGGAGCATCACTACATCGGCCTGATGGACAGCCACTAAAGCTCAACGCTATGACAGAAGAGCAGACCCGAGAGAGCGCTCAATTAGCCCGACGTCTGATTCCCGGAGTTTCATTAGCGGCAGATATGGCCGATGGCCGACATATCTGGGATGAAGGCTTCACGCATGACTTTCCAGCAGACTTTTCGATGACCCCGATACGAGTGCCAAATGCTGTGACAGCACTCGATGGTCCGGTGCTGACATGGCTTCTCGATTGCAAGGACATCGCGCCGATGAGAGCGATTCAGGCGATGAGCGCCCAGATGCCTGAAGGAACTGAGGTCCGTCCCTCCGGTCTAGAGACCCCAGAAATCGTCGCGTCAGGAGTTAGCAAAGGTACTGGATTAGATGAGGTCGCCACTATGAACGCAATCGACGCCTCGAATGCTTGGGTTTTCGGTGACGGCCTCAACGATTTGGAAATGTTTCTTTGGGCTGGGTACTCAGTAGCGATGGGAAACGCGCACCCCAAACTCCTTTCCATGGCAGCGTACGTAGCACCTAGCCACGACGAAGACGGAGTTGCTGTTGTGCTCGAAGACCTTCTAACCAGCTAAGAACCGCTTTCTTCTAGAAACATGGCGGTATGAGGAGCAAAGTAGATTCTCCAAGCTTGGAGAATTCCGCCGTTAGGTCCTGTGCGTAACCTAACCTCAGCTCCCTCTTCCAGGAGAACATCGACGCGGGGACTCTGTAACCACATCAGTCGCACTCTGACTTGATGAGCACCAGGGGACACTTCGAACGACTGCTGTTTTCCGTCTTTGACTCGTCCAACTACCTGATCATCGATCTTCACTTGATAGGCCCGGACACTATCTCGATAGTGATTAATTCGATCGATTGTTATTCGAGCCGGATCAGCCAACGTTGCTCCCATCAAATCAATTAGTAGATCCGAAGTTACCGCGGTCGCAAGCTGTTCTCTAACCTAAGCCGGAGGTAGCGTGAAGACCGCAAGTAACCCTTCAGTAATTGACCTCCATCGGAGCTTCCAAATGAGTAACGAGTTGAGCGCTGAAATTGATGCGTGGATAGACGCCAACTGGGATCCAGAACTATCGGTTCGAGAGTGGTGGCAACGACTTTCCTCCGCAGGGTTCACCAACCCCGGCCTGCCAGAACCCTTTGGTAAAGGGTGGGGTCGGGCAGAAACCCGTGTTCTAGCAGCGGCACTAAGAGAGAACGGCTCTATAGGGTCACCCGCCGGATTGGGCATGTTGTTGGCAGCTCCCACGATTCTCGCTCATGGGAATGATGCTCAGATAGCAAAATACGTGCCCAAAATTCTTGATGGCACAGACTCGTGGTGTCAACTCTTTTCAGAGCCAGGGGCTGGCAGTGACTTGGCGGGCCTGCAAACTAAAGCAGTCCGTGATGGTGACGAGTGGGTGATAACTGGACAGAAAGTATGGACGTCTGAAGGTCAACATGCTGATTACGGAATGTTGATAGCACGCACCGACTCAAATGCATCGAAACACAGGGGAATTAGCTGGTTCGCTTTCCCCATGAACCAACCAGGCGTTGAGGTACGGCCATTACGAGAGATGACCGGCCGCTCGCTGTTCAACGAAGTGTTTATTGACGAGGCGCGAGTTTCTCACGACGACCTAATTGGTGACCTGAACGAGGGGTGGCGCGTAGCGAACACGACCCTAATGGTCGAACGTGCTGGAATCGGAGGTGGCCATGGAATGGCATACGCTGCTGCTCACCCAGGCAGCATCGCGGGTCACCTTGAAAAGGCTGCAGGGTCGTTCGTAGGGAAACGGTTGGCACTAGCCGCCGGAGGGGTAGGTCCCGGGACCCTGCAACTCCTTCGCGACCTTGCCGAAGAACGCGACAAACTTGGTGACAGTCGTATTCGCCAAGAATTAGCGCAGTTACACACGGAACTTGAGCTGATGCGAATGAACGCGCAGCGAACACGGAACAAAAGTCAGCAAACTGGAGGCGAAGGGAACCTGGCAAAAATTCTCATGACTTCAGCCCTTCACCGAACTCGCGAACTTGCAGGAGCAATACTTGGACCGGAGATGATCCTGTGGGGAAAACAAGCCGTAACCGGGGGAGTGATTCAAGAGATGGCAGTCTTCTCACCTGCGCCCTCTATCTATGGGGGGACCGATGAAGTGCAGCGAAATATTATCGGTGAACGAGTTTTAGGCCTTCCCAAAGAACCTGGACCAGACAGAGACACCCCGTTCTCTGAACTATTACAGAACAAGACTGACTGGTAGGCGCGAGAAGCTGGCTGTGTCAGACCAATTCTCAATAAGTCTTACTTTGGATGTGGACACAGTCTCTTTACGGATGGGAAGCAAAGACGCGGCGACATTGAGCGGAGGGGAGTTCGGCGTAATAAGAACCCATCGAACACCGAAGCTTTTAGAAGGACGTTCTACCTTGGCCGCTTTGTTTGTTCCTGGTTTAACAGCATCAACTTAACCAAACCTTGTAGGGGGCATGCTTGCAGCGAGTCACCAGATCGGTCACCGCGAAAAACACCACGAAAGCCCTCAATTAAGAAGGATCGAGACTAGGAATGACGAAAAGCCCCTCGGCGGTGATCAGGGGATCAGCGGACTGATCAGGTGCCCCGTCCTTGTCAGGTGATACGACCAAATCGACAACAAGCTTGCGACCGTCTCGACTCGATATCCAGGCCCTGAACCAAACAGGAACATCAATAGGGACCCCATCTCGATAGTCAACTTGGAGTCGAGCCGTGTACGCGGCTTCGCCTAAGACGATCATGAGATAACCCATAGTGTCGTCGACCAGAGCAGAAACAGCACCCCCATGCGTTCTCCCAGGAGCGCTTTCAAAGGCAGCCCTGAAAGTTACCCTGCTAAGCGCTTGGTCCCCATCGCGTTTGATCTCGACCTCAACACCCATCGGGTTTGCTGGACCGCTAAAGGTCCGATCACTAAACGCAATCACTTCAGCACCATCAGTCGGCCGAGGGTCGCTATAACGGCGTTCAAAATAGTCCGAAGGGCGAGGCACAGCGTCGGAGCCTTCAAGGTTTTGTGCCGTCGACGTAGCCCAATCAGCTAATGAAACTAACTCAGCGTCGCTGAACCTATGCCGCACAAAGGCATTCCCCAAACGACGTAACGCAGCCGCAGCCCGTCTACGCAAAGCAAACTGCGAGTCCTCATACACCATGTGAATTTTGTCACCTGGTTCATTGTGGTTGTCAGCCATGGAAACCTAAACGGTCCGGTTCAGCGTAGGGGTATTCAATTAAGCCGCCCCCAGGGCTTTCAGGGTCAAAGGTCCAGTATTGGCGGATCTCGGCGATCAGGTTCTCTCTGAATTCGTAATGTTCACTGCCGTGAATTTGAAACGCCACTCCCGTAGCTTCGCCTTCCATCCGCCATTCGATAGCGGCTGAATTAGTAGTTTCGATGACCCGCTCAACGGTCCACTTTGCCCCTACCCATTTGGCGTATATCTGAGACCAAAATTTCCCAATGGCAGCTGAACCCACTATTGGGGAATGGTTCGTGTCATAGATGACGGCGTCCTCAGTGAAGTACATTGCGACTTCTTCGCTGGAGCCAGAACTACAAGCGTCAAAGTAAGAACGGATCTGATCGGCATGAGTCGTCATGGACAGATGTTTTCAGACAGAGAGCTCTGCTGCATAGCCATGAGTGGTGAAGGTTTGTTTGTAGCTGCCCCCGCAGTTATCGATTTCTTTCGCTACTTGACGAAGTAGTTCATTTCTTACAGCGGTTTTGAGCATTCGATGATCAGATTGAGTTCGGAGATTTTCAATGTGATGGCGAGTGCTTATTTCCATCTCCCACTCGAACTCAAATTGCTCTACTGGCCCAAATAACCCGCTCACAGCTATTTCCTCCGAAGGAGTATCGGCACTAATCGCAGCTTTAGAACCAGGTAGCCGAACCGAAAACGGTTTGTTTTCAAATTCAGGCGCTAGTTCGGCGTAAATGAGGTCAGTAGCCGCATCAAACTGTTGATTTCCACTCTCAGGTCGATTCCAAAAAACACACAGCCATCCTCCGGGTCTCAACATTGAAGCGGCTCGTTGAAAGCGAGTCTCAGGATCAGTCCAGTGCCAAGACTGGCCAGCTATAACCAAGCCAGCGTGTTTCTCCACCTCGACCCAGTCTTCAAGCGTGGACTGGTCGATTGAAAATAAATCAAACCCGTCTAACTCTCGTTGGGCTATCTCAGCCATAGCAGGATCCGGTTCGAGTCCTACGACCTCATAACCTCGCTCCAGAAGGGGGGCCGATGCTTTACCGGTGCCACAGCCAACATCAATTACTAGGTCGGAAGCCGAGATTTTAGACGTCGCTAAGATCCAGTCGAAGAGATTGTCCGGATAGTCAGGCCGGTAATGGTGATAGCTCTCTGCGACTTCACCAAATACGCGAGATTGAGAGTGGCCTTCGTCCGAGAGCATTACAGCGACGTCATCCAGTAGTCCAAGATAACCAACGTCCATCCCGATTTTCGAGTTGTAGGTGCAACCCGAAACATTCGGATAAAGAATCAGCTGTGAGCACTTCGTTGATCGGCCCGCATGCCAAGGCTTCACCATCACGCAAAAGCAGCCCATGAGTGAAGCCAGGCGGAATCTCGTCGGTGTGGTGCGTCACTAGAACAGTCGCAGGTGTTGCAGGATCGGAAGCGACCGAGGCCAAACTTGTGACCAGTTGTTCTCTTCCCACTAAGTCAAGGCCAGCTGTTGGTTCGTCCAGTAACAGCAAACCGGGATCCCCCATAAGCGTTCTCGCCAATTGCACTCGTTGTTGCTCCCCGGAAGACATCGTGTGAAATTCTCGAGTTGCCAGCCCTTCGGCGCTTATTCGCGCCAAACATTCCATGGCAGCTTCGCGATCATGTTCCGAGTATTCATGCCACCAAGTCTCTAAAGCTGCGTGCCTGGCCGTCATAACGATGTCTAAGCCCAAAATGTCTGATCTGAATTGATCTCTCAAAGATGAAGAAGCCAGACCTATCCGCTGCCTTAGCTGTCTGACATCTGTCGCACCCCATGTTTCACCGAGCACTTTCACGGTTCCGGTTGTCGGGTAGCGGTAAAGCGAGAGGATCTTGATCAAGCTGGTTTTTCCACTGCCGTTTGGCCCCAAAACAACCCATCTATCCGAAGAAGAGATATATAGATCTAAAGGACCAAGAACAGTTATGTCCTCATATTTGACCGATACACCGGAAAGTTCGACCGCAGGAGACCTGACCTTCATATAGTCAGCTTGCCAGATTGCGTCTAGTAATCCGACGGGGAGTTTGTCGACGACTGCTCTTCGGTTTCTGAGTGAGAAGCCCAAGTTTCGAACATCTCTGAGTAACGACCCCCCAGCTGGATTAGCTCATGATGAGAACCGAGTTCGATAATTTGGCCATCGTCGATTACAGCGATCCTGTCAGCCTTCATAGCGGTAGCTAATCGGTGGGCAATAAGAATTGCAGTACGACCTTCCAGCAAACCATCCAAAACCTTTTCGATATGTGCTTCAGATCGCAGGTCAAGGCTTGACGTCGCTTCATCTAGAACGAGTACACGTGGTCGTGATATGAACGCTCTAGCTAAAGCAATTAGCTGACGTTCTCCCGCAGATAAAGACACTCCCCGCTCATGGACCAAAGTATCGACCCCGTCAGCGAGTTGGGAGACGGTTTCTGTGAGACCTACATGTGAAATAGCCTCATTGACCTCGTCTTCAGTGGCGTCACCCCGAGCGAAAGCAATGTTGTCGCGGATAGTGCCGTGGAAGAGAAATGGCTCTTGTGGGACAACTCCGAGTTGTGTCCTTAGGGAATCGATTAACACTTCTCTGAGGTCTTGGCCATCTATTGATACGACTCCTGAAGAGGGATCGTAAAATCTGGTTATCAATTTCGCGATGGTGCTTTTGCCGGCCCCAGTCGGACCAACAAAAGCGAAAGTCTCGCCTGGGTTGATGGTGAGGTCGACATTTCGCAGCACCTCTGGACCATCGTTGTAACTGAAAGTAACCGATTCAAATTTGATCTGCCCCTGAATCGGCTGAAGTGCAACGGCGTGGTCACTTTCAGTTATTGACGGCCGAGTGTCGAGGATGTCCCCAATTTTATTGAGTCCCGATTGCCCCTGTTGGTAAGTGTTGTAAAGCTGAACCATTTGTTGGATCGGAGCAAAGAAAGTATTTACGAAAAGAACAAACGCTGTCAGTTCACCTACCTGAAGCGACCCATCTACGACCATCCACCCGCCGACTAGCAAAACGATGGCCTGAGCAGCGATTCCTATACCTTCAGTTGCAGGGCCGTAGATTGCCCCAGCCCGAGCGGTGTATAAGTTCGCGTCGAGATATGCCCCCACGACGTTTCTGTGAAGCTCAGCGTTTTGTCTGCGACGATTTAGGGCTGCTATAACCCGAACCCCAGCAAGATTCTCCGAAAGGTCAGCTAGAACAGCTGCTATTCGGTCTCGAACCTCTGAGTATCCACGTTCACTCACCGCTCGGAACCAGAGAGTCATGACAACTAACGGTGGGAGAACCAGACCTAATAACAGCAGAGCCAGAAGAGGGTTATATGAAAACAGGACGACGGTAACGACCGAAATAGTTAGAGCTTGAATCACCAAATTGACGAAACCCTCGTTGACCAGCAAGGTCAACGCTTCAACGTCTGAGGTCATTCGGCTCAGCAACACGCCAGACTTCTCCGAGGTGTACCAATCCAGGCCCATGCGTTGGAAATGGCTGAACAGCTCCAAACGAACGTCGTACATGATGTCTTCGCCAAGTTTTCCGTTCCAACGTTGTCGGCAAAAGCTGGTCGCTGCGTTCACAACGATGATCACTCCGAACAACGTGACAGCGCTATACAGGGCTGTCCGGTCTTGCTGCATTACTCCGTTGTCGATGCCTTGTTGAGTTAGGACCGGACCCAACAGAGCTGTGATGGTTTCAACCGCAAGAAGAAATAAACCCCAAAGGGCAGCGGACAGACGGTTTTCGAAAAGAGAACGGAGATTCAGTCGCGACGTTCGACGAGCCAATCTATGAAAAGTAATGCTGGGTTCCTGATGAACAGGTTCCCGTTTCAGAATCTCTGAAGCGCCCTGCTGCATCTCGGACGGAACACCAGCGAATGGTAAGCCAGCACTAGCACTTGACTGAGTTGCGCTCGGACCACCGAATGCTCCTCCAGGTGGACCCATCATGACCATGGTCCATCCTCCTCTACCGACGAGGTCAACGTCTCGACGTAACGAGGTTCGCGTTCGAGAAGTTGCTGGTGCGTCCCATCGGCCACAACGCGACCGCTGTCAATGAGGATTACGCGATCAGCAAGCGCAATAGTAGACAAACGGTGCGCGATGACGATCGTCGTTCGAGCTTCTAAGAGGTCTTTCAACGCACGATGAATTCGCTCTTCAACTTCAACGTCTATAGCGCTTGTGGAATCATCCAAAATAATGACTTTGGGATCCTGCAAAAAAAGTCGAGCCAATGAGATTCGTTGACGTTGCCCCCCAGAAAGGTCGTAGCCCCTTTCTCCAACGATGGTGTCGTAACCATCTTCTAGATCAACAATAAAATTGTGGGCCTGAGCCGCTCGCGCTGCAGCTTCGACTTCCTGCCTTGTGGTACCCGGATTGCCGTAGGCAATGTTTTCGTGAACACTCGTCGAAAATAGGAATGGTTCATCAGGAACAAGACTTATTGCCCCGCGAAGACTCCGCTGCGTCAGCGAAGTTATGTCGTGTCCATCCAAAGTTATGACGCCATCTTGTAGCTCATAGAACCGCATCAAAAGGCGAGAAATAGTCGACTTACCTGATCCAGTGCGGCCAACGATCGCGATTGTTTGACCAGCAGGCACTTCTAGGTTGAAGTCATCCAATACGGCCGGCGGACTTTCCGCTCCCTGGATACCCCCGACTGTCTCAGTGCCGTAAGCAAACTTCACGGCCGAAAAAGAGATATTTCCGGCCGACGGAATCAAGTCAATCGCTCCTGGGCGGTCATCAACTCCTGGAGGCTCATCCAAAATCTCATAGATCCTCTCCGCTGAAGCCTTCGCCCGTTGCCCCAAGATGAGCAACATACCTATAAACCGAAAAGGTGCTTGGAGAAGCAAGATATACAAATTGAAAGAGATCAGATCACCAACGGTTAAGGCTCCGTCAATCGTTTGAAGCCCACCCATCAACAGCACTATCGCAAGAGCAATTCTGGGGAGATTTTCTATAAACGGGGTATGAGAAGCGCGAGTCCGGTGCTGAACGAGATTGGCCCAACGCAGGCGCTCTGCACCTCTCGCTAGGGCCTCGATTTGCTGACGTTCAGCCGCAAATGCTTTGACTACTCGAACTCCGTTAACTGATTCGTCGACAACAGTTGCTATCTCCGCTTGCCGCGACTGAACTACCCATGAGAGCGGGAACATGATCTTTCGCAAACGTTGACCGAGGGCGAAAACTCCAGGCAAGGCCACCATAGTTACCGCTGTAAGCGGAATACTGATTGCCGCCATCAGGCCAATGGCAATGACAAAACTAAAAAATTGAACCGCCATTATTGGAGCGAATGCCATAAACATCTGAACTGACCTGATGTCTGAATTAGCTCGACTAATAATCTGTCCACTTTGAACCCGATCGAAAAACGAAAATGACAACCGGCCGAGATGTTGAAAAAGCAGTGTCCTCAACTGATACTCGACCTTGAAAGCCATCCCATAAAGGCCGTAGCGGTAACCGAAAGTCGCAGCTGCTCGAGCAACTCCAAGGATCAAAAGAATGACCACGAAAAGCGAAAGGGCACTGGTGCGTTCAATGAGGGCACGATCCACGGCCAGACCTACGACTCGAGGCACCAAGATTTGAGCAAGCATGGCGATGATCGCGGCTACGACCGACCAGATGATCCGCCACCGGTGCGTCATAACAATCGGCCTTATACGTTTCAACCAACCCAGGGAGCCATCATCCCGAATTGTCTCTTCAACAGGCGGGTAGCTGGACCAGTCGCGCACCGGTTCGAAGGTGGCGGCGTCCTGATGCATCGACTCGAGGCTACCTTGGCGTTAGCCAAGTGAGGCTAGAGAATGAATCGCGGAGGTGTTAACCATCGATCCCCTTTTGGGCCTAGCAGCAGTGCTAGTTCTCGTTGCTCTCAACGGAATTTTCGTTGCAGGTGAGTTCAGCCTCGTCGCTGTTGATGTTGAACGCGTCGAAGTTATGGCTGAGCAAGGACATCGACGCGCCCGTGTAGTTCGAAAATTACTGAGTCGGTTGAGCTTTCACCTCGGAGGAGCCCAACTAGGTATTACTGTCACCTCGTTGCTACTGGGCTTACTTGCTGAGGACACAATTGGGGCTGTTTTAGACTACTTGCCCGGGGTTTCATTGAGCCCAGGCCCAACGCGAGCCGTAACGGCGATCGGAATCGCTGCGATCGTGCAGATGATTTTCGGTGAACTAGCCCCGAAGAATTTAGCTATATCTCGTCCGCTCGGAACAGGGCTCTGGCTTGGAACGATTCTTAGGATCTATGGACTGTTAGCGGCTCCGATAACTACTGCCTTTAATGGGCTAGCCAACAGGCTGGTTCGTTTAGCAGGAATAGAACCCGTTGAGGAGTTGCGATCTCTGAGGTCACTTGAGGACCTTGAGCATCTAGTACGGGCATCGAGTGCCAGAACTATCAGTGAAGATGAAGCGAGGTTGATTACGCGAACCTTGCGATTGTCTAGGAAAGACGCAGCAGATGCTTTGACTCCAAGAACCTCCATGGTGGCGTTGCGACGCTCAGGCACGATCGCTGATTTGGTCCAAAGCGCGAGAGAAAGTGGATATTCGAGGTTCCCGGTGATGGGCGCCGACATTGACGACATCGTAGGAATGGTCGAAGTAAAGGATGTGTTCTCACTCAGTGCGGATGATCGTGAACAGCGATCGTTAGGGGACATAGTGCGGCCTGCAGTAATTGTTCCCGAACATCGAGAGTTAGATGGAGTGCTGGTTGATCTCGAGCTATCTGCCAGTCGATTAGCAGTCGTAGTAGATGAACATGGGGGTACCGCTGGTCTTATTACTCGCGAAGATATCTTGGAGGAGCTCGTCGGCGACATAGCCGATGAGTATGACGAGCCTGTGCCTATTACAGCTTCCCAAAGAGACGGGCGTGTCATCGTGGAAGGGTTGAAATCACGAGACGAGATAGAAGAAATCCTCGGACTACGTCTGCCCGATGGGCCGTATGAGACACTTGCCGGTTTTATGCTGCAACAGACAGGCTCTATCCCAGATATCGGACAAATAGTCGAGTGGCGAGGCTGGAAGTTTGAGGTTCTACGAAAAGAAAACTTAAGAATCGCGGATGTAGCTGTCGAAGCTCCAGGGGATGTAACTGATTCTCATATAAATCAACGAGGCTCAACATGACGATTCTGGCAATCGCAGTCGGATCGGTTTTGGTTCTCTTTAATGGAGCCTTCGTAGCATTGGAATTTGGGTTACTCGGAGCCATGAAGTCAGCGATCGACGCTGAAGCGACAGGTGGACGCAAATCGGCACTAGCAGCCCAACGTTTACAACGCGATGTCCTAACTACATTGGGTGGCGCACAACTGGGTATCACAGTTTGTTCGATGGTAATTGGTCGGCTGGCTGAGCCAGCAGTGGCTTCGCTGATCGAACGGCTGGTTAATCAATTCACCGAAATCAGTGAAACAGTCCTTCATTCAGTCAGCTTTGCCGTTGCGTTAGCGCTAGTGGTAATAGTGCACATGGTCCTAGGTGAGATGGTTCCGAAAAACCTTGCCATCACAGGCCCCGAGAGGACGTTGCTTCTCTTGGCTCGTCCGATGGCGCTGTATCTCAGCATGACCCGGCCGGTGATTCGAATTCTCCTCTGGTTCTCCAACGGTTTACTTGGGTTGTTCCGCGTCGAACCGGCATCTGAATTAGATGAATCAACGACTAGTGCTGAGCTTGCCTTAATGGTGGACGAGTCCTATGACCAGGGCATCATTGACAACCAGGAGTACGCGCTGATCGAAAGCGCTATTGCCTTTGGGCAAATGTCCGTGACATCGGTAATGGCAGAAATAGACGCTGTTCACTCGGTATCAGTTGATTCTGAAATAGTCGAAATTGAAGACCAGATTGTGGAGACCGGCCATACCAGGCTGGTCGTACACGGCAGCGATATGAACGATGTCCGAGGTTTTGTGCATAGCAAAGACCTTCTCGGGGTAAAAGAAAAGAAACAGTCCCTGGCCCCAGATCTCATCCGACCAATGCTACGAGTTGACCCGGATAGCACTTTGCCAGATGTCCTTCAACTAATGAGACGATCCCAGATACACCTCGCAGTAGTTACCTCAGAAGGGCTCAACTGCGGCGTTCTCACCTTGGACGACGTGATGCGCGGCTTAGTTGGGCCGTTGTTGCAAGAGCAATAAATCAAGTGCCCCGCAGGGAGCTTATTAAGCCCCCATGGCGTGATATCCGCCGTCTACATGCACGATTTCACCTGTTGTCATTGGAAACCAGTCCGACATCATGGCCAACGTCGTTCGCGCCACGGAGTTCTGATCGTGTACGTCCCACCCCATAGGGGCTCGAGCCTGCCACGCATCTTCGAAATCCGAGAATCCCGGGATCGACTTCGCCGCCATGGTTCTGATTGGTCCCGCTGAGACGAGATTTACGCGGATACCATCCGGGCCCATAGATTTCGCTAAGTACCGAGCCGTCGATTCAAAAGCGGCTTTCGCCACGCCCATCCAGTCGTAGACGGGCCATGCAACAGATGCGTCAAATGTAAGTCCGACGACACTGCCTTGAGCCTTTGCTAGCAAAGGTTGAAGTCCCCCAGCTAAAGCTTTGAGACTGTACGCGGAGATATGCAAGGCGACGCTAACGTCCTCCCATTCGGCATTAAGAAAATTGCCGCCAAGACACGCTTCAGGCGCGAACCCGATGGCATGTAAGACACTGTCTACATAGCCCCAACGATCGGCGAGCTCGGTAGCTACCGCCTCAATTTCAGTGGGCTCCGTGACATCGAGCGCTAACACGTCGCATGGTTCCGGAAGCTTGCGAGCGGTTCGTTCTGTTAAACGCATCGCCCTGCCCGCTCCGGTCAGTACCACCTCTGCTCCCTCAAGCTGAGCCAGCTTTGCAACTTCAAATGCCAACGAGGCATCAGTAAGAACTCCTGTTATCAGTAGCTTTTTCCCATCCATGAGACCCATGAAGGCTGTCCTCCGTTTGGTGTATCGGTGCTTATATAGGGCACCTTTGTCGTAACTCGCGGAATGAAGTCACCGTATCCTGCCTTTGGACAGTACCGTGGCACCTCATGCGGATAGGCATTGTTGGTGGAACCGGACCTGCAGGATCAGCTTTGGCAGCTCGTCTTGCTGATGTGGGTTATGAGGTCGTTTTGGGTTCTCGATCGAAATATCGCTCGATGGAAGTAGTTGACAGCATCGTTGACAGGTGGCCTGACAGGGAGTTGGCGGTCAGTCCATCGAACAATGTGGGTGCAGCGCAATGCGAATTTGTCGTGATCGCTACCCCGTGGGACGCAGCAGCGATCACTGCACGAAGCGTCGAAGATCACGTGAGGGGCAAAGTAGTGGTGACAATGTCCAATGCGTTGGCTCGTGTAGACGATGAGTTTGTTCCGCTCATCCCACCAAGAGGCTCAGTCGCCGCATCCGTGCAGGCATCGCTACCAGATTCCAAGGTTGCAGCGACACTGCAACACGTCCCAGCGCAAGAGTTAAGTGACCTCGATCAACCCCTTGATAGCGACATCCTTATCTGCAGCGACGACCGAGAGGCCACAGACCTAGTGGCCGAAGTAGTGGGAAAAATTCCGGGCACTAGAGCCCTCGACTGTGGCAACTTGTCGAACGCAACAGCGATCGAAGCCTTTACAGCGGTTCTACTCCAACTCAATACTCGATACCGAACTAGGGTTGCTTTGAAGCTGGTAGGCCTCGAATGAATGTTTCGCTGCCGGTGTCGGTTCATCTTTGCCAAAAAATGGAATGGCTACCGGCCAAGCGCCTTATCTTGCCGATGAAACAGATCACCGGCTTCGGAAATCCCAAATTATTCGACCTGGCTGGACGTCCCTAATGGATGGTTTAGAGAGAATCTGGGCTACCTGGAGGCATGAATATGTAAGCGGCGAGACCGGTGAGATCTCAAGGGCCTCTGATGGTGATTGTGTGCTTTGCTGGGTTGTTGGTTTGAGAACAGGTCAACCTGAGAAATTGGTCTACTGCGGCGAATCAGCGGCCGTCATTTTAAATGCTTACCCATACAACACAGGTCACGTAATGGTCCTGCCATACGACCATGTCTCCAATTTCGAAGATCTCAAACAAGAAGTCCGAATGGAGATTTTTGATTTGGTTACTAGGTCAATTTCGGCTGTAGAACGTTCCTACGGTCCGGACGGGATCAATATGGGAGCAAATATAGGACGAGGAGCCGGTGCAGGAATTCCAGATCATCTTCATGTGCACGTCTTGCCGCGTTGGGATGGCGACACGAACTTCATGACCACAGTCGCAGGTGCGCGGGTTTTGCCCGAATCTCTTGATTCCACACTTGAACGCCTCAGAGAGGCTTTTGATTGAGACCTTGTTAAAGCACTGTTGGCAGGTAGCGTGATCAACGTGGACGACCGAGAAGTACGCGATGAACTTCCCGAAGACCTCGATCGAGGATTCGTCGGCGCCTACAAATTTCCCGATAATAAGCGTCGAAGGACCACAGGACTCCTATACCTCTTAGTGGCAATCTTGGTAGGCGCCTGGTCACTTTGGGTTGATGGCGAGCCGGTGTTGGTGAATCGAGGTTTGATTATTGGGTGTGCAGCGTTGGCGTTGTTCGGTCTTTATAGCCTCCTAGCGGGAAGAGCCTTTGGGCTTGACGAAAACGCTGCGCTCGTCGCTGCAAATCGTGCCGTTGGTTTCCCTGTAGGCCATGCCAGCGCTCAACTTGGGTGGCGAGGTCTGATGAGTCGACCTACATGGAAAATGCTTGTGTATTCGGCAGAAGATCCACCCGTCAACAGGGGTCTCGTCCTGGTTGATGCGATCGACGGCACGGTCGTCGAATTTTACGTTGAAGAGAACCCAGAAGATTGGATCCAAACTTCTGGTCTAAATCATGGACCGGAAAGTAGCGACTGATGTTTGACGGAAACTTTCGCAACGGTGTTGATCGCGTGATCCGCCCGGTCGGCCGCATGCTTGTCAGGTTAGGAATCAGCGCAAATTTTCTGACCTGTGTGGGCCTTGCGATGTCGATAGCGGCATGTGTTCTCATTGGGAATGGTCAGCTACAGCTAGGGCTTGCCTTCCTAATCTTGACTGCTGTTCCCGATCTTTTGGATGGAGCCGTAGCGGTAGCCGCTGGTACCTCTTCCAAACGGGGTGCTTTCTTTGACTCAACAGCTGACCGGGTAACCGACGGCCTTTTGCTTTGTGGGATTGCTTGGCATTTAGCGGAGAGTGAGGGCGGAACAATCATGCTCTTACCAATGGCTGTCTTAGGTGTCTCCTCTTTGATTAGCTACGAAAGAGCAAAAGCTGAGCTATTGGGCTACGACGCTAAAGGCGGCTTAATGGAACGGGCAGAACGGATGGTCGTTCTGGGATTCGGCTTATGTTTTCAGACTCTGTTAGTTCCCGTGCTGTGGGTAATGTTGGCGCTCACATCGCTTACCGCAGTTCAACGGTTTTTCAAGGTCTGGCGACAGGCAACTGCCGACGTCCCTCATTCAAATAGTAAGAGTTGATTTTGAGCGGACAGGGTGTGACAGCGCTGTACCGGCTAGGGGCTTTAGCCGCTCGCAGTTTGCCTGGCCCTGTTGCGAAACTGTTGCCATCCATTGCTGCATTCCCACTTAGCTGGGTATTAAGAACGAAACGATCGATGGTTCAACGCCACATGAAACGGTCATTGGACTCCGATCATGACGACAAAGCAATCAAGGTTGCAGCCAGGAAGGCCTTCGCTTCGTATGCCCGTTACTGGATTGAGTCTTTTCGACTTCCAACACGCAGCGGCAAACAGCTATCCAGAGGCATAGAAGTCCCTGACTACCGATTCGTTGAAGAAGCATTGAGTCGCGGTAACGGTGTAATTCTTGCCCTCCCGCATCTGGGAGGCTGGGAATGGGCAGGATTTTGGATGGCTACCGTCAACAAATTGCCAATCACCGTTGTGGTCGAACCAATCGAACCACCGCAATTATTTAAGTGGTTTGCCAGTTTTCGCTCGAAGCTAGGAATGAAAGTAGTGCCTCTTGGCCCGTCGGCTGGAACTGAGATTGCCGCCGCCTTAAGAAGGAACGAAATTGTTTGTTTGCTCTGTGATCGAGATATCTCAGGTGGAGGAATTGAAGTGACTTTCTTGGGTGAACGCACAACTCTTCCAGGGGGACCCGCTCTCATGGCTTTGCGGACAGGCGCAACTGTTTTACCTACAGCGGTTTATTTTGAACCGAACGGAAAACATCTAGGTCTCGTGAGACCTCCGATTGATACCAGCAGAAAAGGAACCATCAAAGAGGACGTGGTCAACGTCACAACTCGACTTGCTGAAGAATTAGAAGTTCTGATTCGCCGAGATCCGGAACAGTGGCACCTGTTCCAACCGAATTGGCCAAGCGATCTTTTGGACCAAACATGACCTGTCGCAAATTTCACTGTGGAGAGCGCGCATCATCGCGTAGCGTTATTTGATGTGAGAATCGGAATCGTCTCCCCCTATAGCCTTAGCAGCCCTGGAGGGGTCCAGAGCCAGGTTCTTGCGCTTTCGAGAGCTTTGAACCGGCTTGGTCACAGGGTCCGAGTTTTGGGTCCTTGCGACGGAGCGCCGCCCGAAACTGGGGTCACCTCATTGGGTGCAAGCATCCCCACCTTTGCTAACGGTTCTATCGCTCCCATCGCTCCAGATTTGGCGTGCACACTCAGAACGATTAGAGCATTTCGCGACGAAGAATTTGATGTCATACACATTCATGAACCTATTTGTCCTGGTCCCTGCCAAACCGCACTGTTTTTGAGGACCGCACCAATCGTTGGGACTTGGCATGCCGCCGGAGGAAGCAAGGCCTATCTGACACCGGGAGTTAAGTGGCTCGCGACACGAATGAATGTCCGCACGGCCGTCTCTCACGACGCTCGAGATATGGCACATGAAGCTCTTGGAGGAAACTACGAGATTGTCTTCAATGGCATAGAAGTGGACAACTTCATTGATGCAGCAGCCACGAAATGCGATGGTCCGACCATCGCATATGTCGGTCGGCATGAACCCCGCAAGGGATTAGAGGTACTCCTTGAGGCGATGACTTCGTTGCCACAAAATGTGACCCTCTGGATCATGTCGGACGGCCCGCAAACAGAGGAGTTGCGTTCAAGATATGAAGGAGACCACCGACTTCTCTGGCTCGGAGCAGTAAGCGAAGAAGAGAAAATAGAACGAATAAAAGGTGCCGACGTATTTTGTGTGCCTTCTCTACGTGGTGAGAGTTTCGGGATTGTCCTTCTAGAAGCCATGGCAGCTGGAACGCCGGTCGTCGCCAGCGATCTACCTGGGTACCGCAACGTTGCGTCTCAGGGCGACGAGGCATACCTTGTGCCACCCGGTGACGTACAGGCCCTGAGCGCCGGTTTGTTAAAAGTCCTTGAAGATGGGGAGTTGGCCAACCAGCTATCCGAATCTGGCAGCAAACGAGTGTCGGAGTTTTCCATGGATCGGCTTGCTGCAATTTACGTCGATGTATATGAGCGGGCGATAAATCTTGAACGTCAAGACCCTGACAGGGGTGGCTGGCGCGGGGAGTTGAGTCGAATGGGTTGGCCGTTCAAGCTTGGCGGTAAAGCTGACGAGAGTCTGTGAACCGTCGGGAGCGCTATGTGGTTAGCGCCGTACACTGCGACACAGAGTTACCGGGAAATATTGGAGACGCGGAAGATACATGGACAACCTGAGCGAGAAGAACCGACAAAGCGCAGGTTTAGTGACGGCACTGTTCGGGGTATCCGTTCTGGTGTTGTCGGGACTTGTGTGCCTTTTGATGCTCGCCGTTGCACCATCACGTTGGCTAGCGCTCGTGTTTGCGCCCCTCACTGCACTTTCGCTGCTTTCGGCCAGTAAGACCAGCGAGCGACGCATTTTGAGGAAATTGCCCGGTACCCAACTAACCGACGGAGAACATCCTCGGCTCAACAACTTGGTCGAAGGTCTATGTCTATCGACGGGCGTATCTCCACCGCGAATACACATCCTTCCAACGGAAGGCCGCAACATTGCAGCTATAGGACGGTCCGTCGACGACTCAACGCTGATTATCACGACGGGCCTTCTACAAGCCGCCACCCGCATCGAGCTGGAGGCAGTTCTCGCCAACCGAATTTTTCAAATAGCGAGCTATAGAACTGCCTTGGCGACCACGGCAATTACAACCTTCGGCCTTTCTATAGAACTCTTACCATTTCCGATTCGACCATTCTCGATCTTGCCTACGCCTCTTCAACGAAAATTCGGTCTGCAAGTTGACCCGAGTCACGATTTTGTAGGAGATGCTGCGGGGACAGGTATTACCCGGTACCCACCAGGGATGGTTGAAGCAATCCAAATGACAGAAAATCGGACGATGATTCCGGAAGCCAGCCCAACCCTCGACTCGTTTTGGCTTTTCCCCTCGGCGTCGAACACAAATCGACCAACAGCCGAAGCACGAGCGACAGCGCTCCGCGAGATGTGAGGCGTCGATGAAATTAGGTGGCGTTATCAGCGGGTGTTGCGCCCTCCTTCTCTTCGCATGCGCTGCTGACGCACCAGATGCATACGACACGGAAACTCCTGAGTCGACTGGCCCTGAATCTCGATCTACGACTACCAGCGTGGCATCGACGTCACTCGAAGGAGACGCCCAGGATTCCGACTCGGCGAAGTCAGTAGTCCCCGAATCTGCATCAACCACTACCTCAGAGCAGGGTCGGGGTGAAGCATTAGCTAATCAACCTCTCGCACCGTACCGAGGAACTCCGGTTGACCCATTGGTATTGATGGAACCGCGGTTAGCACTAAAAATAGATAACGCTCCGACAGCCATTCCTCAGCAAGGCCTCCAAGAAGCTGACATCGTCTTTGAAGAATTAGTTGAGGGAGGCTTAACGAGATTCCTCGCGATTTTTCAGTCCCAAGTTCCCGAATTTGTTGGGCCGATTCGGTCGGCACGTTCGAGCGACATTCCTCTGCTGATGCCGTTCGATGGGGCCTTGTTTGGATGGAGCGGTTCAAATTGGGCCTTCCGTCAGTTATTAGACACGGTGGCGATCACTGATGTTGGCTTGTACCGGAACCCAGCGCAGTATTGGCGTAAAGATGACCGCCCTGCCCCAAGCAACTTATGGGCACGATCTACTCAGTTATTAGAACAAGCTGAGGATGAAACATCACCAGTTGAACCGCTTTGGCCCTTTCGCGAGTCTGCCCATACGGGTGTAGCAGCGGGTCGTAACATCCGAGGGATAGAAGTGGATTGGGGTTCAACGCAGGTGTCATTTCTTTGGGTCGATGAGAAGAACACATGGCAGAGATTCCAAAATGAAGAAAAGCACCGAGCGTTAAATAGAAGTGGAGATGAAGTCGACGTAACCGCGCGAAATGTGGTTATCCAATTCACGAAATATCTCTTGACCAACGAAGTCGATGGCAATGGAGCCCGAATTCCAGTCGCCCAACTATCTGAAGGGTCTGGAACGGCTTGGATACTGAAAGACGGACAAATTACCGAGGGACGCTGGGTGAAGCCAAACATCACAGTGCACACACAGTTCGTTGACGAAACTGGCAAAGCTATTGCAATGACACCTGGCGCTACATGGGTTTTGTTAGCGCCTAGAGACACAGCCACAATCATTGATCTTGACGACTAAGCGAAGCGACTCGTTCTCACCTAACCGGCTTAGACTGGAGGAATGGCAGATAGTACGAGTGGATCGAACTCACAAGTTGGCACCGTGCGCGTGAAGCGAGGATTAGCTGACATGCTCCGCGGAGGCGTGATCATGGATGTGGTCACCCCCGCTGAAGCGAAGATTGCAGAAGACGCCGGTGCTGTCGCAGTGATGGCTCTCGAGCGAGTACCAGCTGATATTCGAAGAGACGGGGGAGTGGCACGCATGAGTGACCCCGTAATGGTCGAAGGTATACAAGAAGCAGTCACTATCCCCGTGATGGCAAAAGCACGGATAGGGCATTTTGCCGAAGCCCAAATTCTTGAATCGCTTGGAGTGGACTACGTCGACGAGTCTGAGGTTCTGACCCCCGCTGACGAAGCTCACCACATCGACAAATGGGCGTTCACGGTTCCTTTTGTCTGCGGAGCGACGAACCTTGGTGAGGCCCTTCGGCGTATTTCCGAAGGCGCGTGCCTGATCCGTTCTAAAGGCGAAGCTGGAACTGGCAACATTGTCGAAGCCGTGCGTCACTTAAGGTCGATCTTAGGAGACATACGAAAGATCACCCAAGCTGACCAAGCGGAACTATTTGACTGGGCGAAGCAATTACAAGCCCCGTTGGGACTGGTGCAAGAGGTAGCAGAGTCAGGTTGTTTGCCGGTGCCAATGTTTTGCGCTGGTGGTATTGCGACCCCAGCTGATGCGTCGCTTGTAATGCAACTGGGAGCCGAAGCAGTGTTTGTCGGATCCGGCATTTTCAAAAGCGAAGACCCGGCGCCCCGAGCGAAAGCCATTGTCGAGGCGACGACTCACTTCCGAGATCCAACAATGGTCGCCAAAGTAAGTCGAGGACTAGGAGACGCGATGCCTGGTCTTGAAATCGGCGAACTTGACACCAAGCTTGCCGAACGCGGCTGGTAGAAAAGCAAATTGTCACCGACAGTCGGGGTCTTGGCACTACAAGGCGCCTCCAGAGAGCACACTGCTGCATTAGGAAAGCTCGGAACGACTGTACGTCAAGTCAGATTACCCGAAGACCTCGACGGCCTCGACGCGATAGTGATCCCTGGAGGTGAGTCAACAACTATCTCAATGCTCTTAGAGTCAAGCAAAACCTTTGAACCCTTGTCAGACCGTTTGGCTCAAGGGTTACCTGCTTTAGGTACTTGTGCAGGGATGATTCTTCTGGCCAAAGAAGTCCTGGACGGTCGACCTGACCAGAGAAGTTTTGCTCGAATCGATATTGCCGTTCGTCGAAACGCCTTCGGTCGTCAGATAGCGAGTTTCGAAACAAACCTAGATGTCAAAGACCTGACCGAACCATTCCCAGGGGTCTTTATCCGAGCACCCGGGGCCCGGATACTTGACCCGTCAGTGGAAATACTTGCCAGTGTCACACTCGAGACAGGCGAAGAAATACCTGTGTTCTGTCGGCAAGAAAACGTGATGGTCACCAGCTTTCACCCTGAATTAACGGATGATTTGCGGCTACACCAATTGTTTCTAGAACTCCTCTAGTCCGCCTGCAGTCCGAACTGAGTGTTGTAACGGCGTTCAATTCTCTCGGTAAGAGTGGCAGAATGAGACTCGGAGGTATCGAAGTGTCCGGGCATTCAAAATGGGCGACCATCAAACATAAGAAAGGTGCGGCCGACAAAGCTCGCGGAAAACTTTTCGCGAAGCTAATTCGCCAAGTTGAAGTCGCGGCCCGTGAAGGTGGAGGCGATCTAGAGTCCAACGCGAATCTACGGACCATGTACCAAAAGGCGCGTGATAATTCGGTGCCGCTCGACACCATTGAGCGAGCGATTAAACGAGGAACCGGCGAACTTGAGGGCGTTAACTATGAGCAGGTCATTTACGAGGGTTATGCACCCCACGGAGTAGCCATGTTCGTTGACGTACTCACTGACAACAGAAATAGAACCGGTGCCGAAATCCGAAGCGTCTTCACTCGAGCCGGTGGAACCCTTGCCGAACCAGGGGCCGTAGCATGGCAATTCGACCGCAAAGGGGTGGTCATAGTTCCCGGAACGGCAGACGAAGATTCTGTCATGATGACGGCGCTTGAAGCTGGGGCCGAAGATGTTGTTGCAGAAGGCGAGGTATGGAGAGTCACCACAGACCCGTCGGACACAATCTCAGTGAGGGAAGCCCTGGAAGGGACCGGGATTGAAGTTTCTTCAACTGATCTGACTTACTTGCCGCAAAACGTTATCGAACTCTTGTCTAGCGGCGACGCCGCTCAAGTCTTGGCGGTAATGGACGCCCTTGACGACCACGACGATGTGCAGGGCGTCTATGCGAACTTCGATGTTCCAGATGACGTACTAGCAGAACTAACCAAAGGCTGATCGGTACCACCGACCTCGTCATGTACAATCGAACCTGTGTTCGTTTTGGGTATTGACCCCGGCCTGTCTCGTTGCGGTTATGGCGTCGTGGAACAGTCCGGTCGAAAAGCTGAGGCTGTTGCCATCGGCGTCATAAGAACGCCAGCTAAAGCCCCCACAGCCGAACGTCTTGCCTGGATTCAGGAAGAATTTGTCAAACTCATTGATGAACACAAGCCGGATGTCGTAGCAATAGAACGCGTCTTTTTTCAAGTAAACGCCCGAACAGCTATGGGAGTCGCCCAAGTAAGCGGCATCGCAATGGCGATAGGTCACTCATCTGGAGCTGAAGTCGTCGACTACACCCCCAATCAGGTTAAGGAAGCTGTTGCAGGCTGGGGAAGCGCCAACAAAGAGCAAATGCAACGCATGGTGCAGTCTTTGCTTGGATTGCCCGAAATCCCATCGCCGCCAGACGCTGCCGATGCGGCAGCCGTCGCTCTCTGTCACCTAGCTCATGCCTCAAGTCGACAGCTTGCTAAGAGTTCGAAGCTGTCATGATTGGCTCACTTCGCGGCTCGCTTATTGACAAGGATCCCGAAGGGGAGATTGTCATTGAAGTAGCTGGAGTTGGATACAGGGTCAATGTCAACCCCAGAACCCTTGCCGACCTCTCAGACGTTGGAACTGAATCGTTTGTGCATGTCCACCACCACATACGCGAAGACGACCAACATCTTTATGGTTTTGCGACATTGGGGGAACGTAAATGTTTCGAAGCAGTAATAGGTGCTCATGGTGTTGGGCCAGCATTGGGTATGGCGGTATTGGCCACGTTGCCACCAGACGAACTTCGTCGAGCAGTAGCAACTGAAGACGTCGACGCGCTTTGTTTGGTGCCTGGAGTGGGTAAGAAAACTGCTCAAAGAATGGTGTTAGAACTCAAGAACCGACTCGAAGTTGCAGGCTACGAGGGAGGCGGGTCGAGCTCTGACCCCGAAGTAACCTCATCCGCACTAAGCGATGTGCGCGAAGCATTACACCAGATGGGTTTCGGACCCGACGAAGTGCGGCACGCCGTTGAGGGCCTCGAAGGGGAAGACACCCCGACGATGCTACGCGAGGCCCTCCAACGAATGAAGCGCCAATGAGCGAAAATGAATGGGGTCGAGAAGAAGGTTTTCGCCGAGGTGAGAACGAAAGTCGAGATGAGGTCCTGAGTGCTGGTTTAGTTAAAGAGGACAACGATGAAGCTGGTTTGCGTCCGCGCCGGTTAGATGAATTTGTTGGCCAGGCAGAACTCAAGGAACATTTAGGAGTGCTACTGGAAGCAGCTCGTGCACGAGAGCAAACTCCAGACCATCTACTATTCGCCGGCCCCCCTGGTCTCGGGAAAACAACCCTGGCAGGAATAGTGGCAGCTGAACTTGGCGTGACTATGCACATCACATCGGGTCCAGCAATAGAGCGAGCAGGTGACCTCGCCGCAATTCTCACCAATCTTGCAGATCATGATGTGCTGTTCATCGACGAAATCCACCGCCTTCCTAAACAGGTGGAAGAAGTGCTGTACCCAGCTATGGAGGATTTTCAGCTCGATGTTGTGCTGGGCAAAGGCCCAGCGGCCCGTTCGATTCGCTTTGATTTACCCCCGTTTACTCTTGTCGGCGCCACGACTAGAACGGGACTAATTGCAGGTCCACTTCGGGATCGCTTCGGACTCGTTGAAAGACTCGATTACTACAACTCTGAAGAGTTGCAACTAATAGTTGAAAGAGCTGCGGGGATCCTCTCAGTCACGGTCGACTCAGATGGTGCCGCCGAAATTGCGGGAAGAAGTAGAGGGACCCCTCGTATAGCTAACCGTTTGCTTCGTCGAGTGCGAGACTTTGCTGAAGTTCGGGCGGACGGAGATATCGATGTTGATGTCGCACGCGACGGGTTAGCGCTTTTCGGAGTCGACGAACTCGGGTTAGACAAGGTCGACCGGTCGATTCTGGAATCAATAGCGCTCACTCACGTCGGCGGGCCCGTTGGCTTATCAACCTTGTCGATAAGTGTTGGCGAACAGTCAGAGACTCTCGAAGACGTATACGAACCTTTCTTAATTCAGCAGGGACTCCTTCAACGCACCCCTCGCGGGCGCGTTGTCACCGCTGCAGCCTTTGAACACCTTGGAGTGTCACCGCCAAAACAATTTGGCGAAGGCCCTTCTTTATTCGACGAAAAGTAAGACTTTCTAGATGAGTTCTGACCGAGTTTGGTACGGCGCTTACGGCTCAAACATTTTAGAAGCGCGTTTTATGCGCTACATAGAAGGTGGTAGCTATCTGCCGAACCACCCTCAGCACATCGGGGCCCGCGACAACGAAAAGCCAGGGCCGGAGTCACCCATAGTTCACGGCCCATGGAGCCTATCTTTTGGCCTTTCGTCAGAGAGGTGGGGGGGAGGTGTGGCCTTCCTCGACCCAGACGTTGACGAAGGCGCCTGTCTTCGTTGTTGGGACATTACAGCGCAACAATTCATGGACGTCGCAGCACAGGAGAATGGCCTTCAACCCGGCGATGTAGAGATCGATATTGCACAAGTAATAGATGCGGGAGAAATCGAGATCGGAGACACTTGGTACTCAAGAATTGTTTACCTGGGTGACTATCATGGCCGGCCACTGATGACCTTCACGAGTCCGAAGCCGGTAGAGCCAAAACCGCCAGGGGAA
>Ga0208408_1000303_pt1 | contig 34046 bp, 28 predicted proteins | sample ETNtaG_4_FD_185776 | JGI IMG/M metagenome (GOLD analysis project Ga0208408, IMG submission 185776) | Marine microbial and viral communities from oxygen minimum zone, Eastern Pacific Ocean - ETNP201406SV67 (SPAdes) (version 2) | ecosystem: Environmental > Aquatic > Marine > Oceanic ... | reverse complement strand
TTTATTTCGATTGGGGAAGATAACAGGAAATACTAAATGGACAGACCTAGGCTATACCACACTGAAAGCATTCACAGACAAGGCCAAACAATCTCCAACTGGGTTTGCTCACATGATGACAGCATTCATGTTTGATTTCAAAAATCCAAAAGAAGTGGTACTGGTAGGTGATTCTAACGATCCTGAAACTCAAAAAACAATCAGCGCCATTCGTAAAAACTATTCTCCAAATAAAGTTATATTATTCAAGGATGTGTCAAATCCGGATGCATTGCTACAAGTTGCACCATGGACCAAAGATCATGTAATGATCAATGGATCACCCACATTTTATGTCTGTGAAAATTTCGCCTGTAAACAACCCACTACCAGTCTTGATCTGGCGATGAAATACATGAATGAATAAATCATTTTCTAAGCAATTGGGATCCACCTTAGCCCATATTCAAGATCTCTTTGATACTGTATTTCACGGTATCCTGAAGTCTGGCGGCGGAAAGAAGAACAATAAAGTTATTTCAAATATTCAGGATGCAGGTGATGCGTACTACGAGACGTACACCGATATTAAAAAAGGAAAGGATAAGAAATGAAAAAACTCGCATTGCATTGGCAAATCATTATTGGGCTCACGCTAGGCTTGGTTTACGGAATTATTGCAGCTGGTAATGGATGGGGTTCATTCACTTCCGACTGGATCGCTCCTTTCGGTACTATTTTTATGAGTTTACTGAAATTGATCGCAGTTCCATTGGTTTTGGCTTCGTTGATCACTGGTGTGGCATCTTTATCCGATTTGAAAAAGCTAAGCCGGATCGGTGGAAAAACTATCGGTATTTATGTAAGCACAACCGCTGTGGCTGTCACGATTGGACTGGTCTCGGTTAATGTGCTGCAACCGGGTGACAAAGTTCCAGACCAAATGAAAGAGAAACTCCAGCAAACCTATAAAGAAGATGCATCCGCCCGTGCAGGTTCTGCACAGAATGTAAAAAACCGCGGACCATTGCAGCCCATTGTGGATATGGTGCCCAGTAATTTCTTTTCTTCAGCATCCAGTAACAGGAATATGCTCCAAGTCGTTTTTGTTGCCATTTTTGTTGGAATTGGATTGATCCAAATTCCAAAAGATAAAGGGAAACCCGTTTTGGATTTCTTTGAAGGTCTAAATGATGTTGTGATCAAACTGGTAGATCTGATTATGCTCATGGCTCCAGTAGGTGTTTTCGCATTGATTGCCCAAACGATCAATAAAATAGCCGGAGATGATCTTTCCCAAGTTTTAGAATTACTTGGCGCATTAGGGTATTATATGATTGCAGTTATTTTAGGGCTTATCATCCATGCAGGAATCACCTATAACGGACTTTTGAAATTTATGTCGAAAATGCCATTAAAAACTTTTTACAAAGGGATAGCGCCTGCACAGCTTTTGGCATTTTCAACCAGTTCAAGCGGTGCCACTTTGCCAGTTACTATGGACTGTTGTGAAGAAGAATTAGGTGTCTCGGAAGAAGTCTCTTCCTTTGTTCTTCCCCTGGGAGCAACCATCAATATGGATGGAACAGCCTTGTACCAGGCCGTGGCTGCGGTTTTTATTGCCCAAACTCTTGGAATGGGACTTGGAATTGGTGCACAACTCACCATTATTTTAACAGCAGTACTGGCTTCCATAGGTACAGCAGCTGTACCCGGCGCCGGTATTATCATGCTGGTGATCATTTTAGAAGCAGTGAGCGTCCCAAGTGCAGGGATTGCTTTAATTCTTGGTGTGGACAGAATTCTTGATATGATGCGAACGGTGGTGAATGTAACAGGTGATGCATCCATAGCTGTCATCGTGGCGGATTCAGAGGGGCAATTGACCATCCCCAATAATTCTTAAGTTTAAAAAATAAATTAGTTTTTTTTAGAAATAAAAAAACCTAATATTTTATCAGATTTTTGAAAGTTTAACGGGTGGGTTCTGCATTTTTTGGATCTATACTCATAATTGGGTGCTGTACTTCGGTGTCAAAAAACAGGCCTTCTCTGCAATTGCCGGGTAAAGGAAGTTTGCTGTCTTCGAGAGGCTCCCTTCATTCATTAAACAAAGAATGGTCCCAAAAAAACAATCTGCCCGTTTTTTTATTCCACTGCCGATAAAATCTGGTTAATTCGTGATCGACTCCCTCGTATTTTCAATTTCACTCTATCTTCTTCATATTCTCTTTTTAAAACTTCCACGCCTTCCTGCGCATGGGCAATGGTCTTACCCTGATCATAGGGAAATTCAAGATCAATAGTCTGAAAATTTTCTTCCATTTTTCCAAGAATACGTGACTTCAATTCCGATAATCGCAAATGCTGCTTAGCAGAGACGGTAACTGCATCAGGAAATTCTCGCTGCCTTTTTTCAATCATATTTCCATCAGTTAATAAGTCCACTTTATTAAGAACAAGAATTTGCGGGATCTCCTGGGCTCCCATATCTTTCAAAACATTCTCGATGGTTTGAAAATGATCTTCAATCTGGGAAGATGAAATATCCAACATAACAAGGATCAGATCCGCTTCTAATACTTCCTTTAAGGTACTCTTAAAAGATGCCACAAGATTATGAGGTAATTTCCGGATGAATCCAACCGTATCACTTAAGAGAATTGGATGGGATTCATCTATTTGTAATTGGCGAACAGTTGTATCCAATGTGGCAAATAACTGATCCTGGATATACACATCAGAGCCCGTTAATGCTTTAAATAAAGTAGATTTTCCCGCATTCGTATATCCCACCAATGAAACCCGGAATTCAGATTGTCTTCTATAACTTTGTGTATCACGTTCCTTTTCGATCCGAGTTAATTCTTTTTTTAATTTAGATATGCGTGTTCGGATCAAACGGCGATCGATTTCTATCTGGGTTTCCCCCATTCCTGCCCGTGTTCCTATACCGCCCATCTGTCGTTCCAAGTGTGTCCACTGGCGAGTAAGTCTCGGGAGTAAATATTCCATATAAGCTAAATCAACTTGGGTCCGTGCTTCCTTGGTTTTTGCATGTTTATGGAAAATATCAAGAATGAGTCCACTGCGATCCAATACCTTCACATTTTCAGAAATTTTATGATAATTCTTAATCTGGCCGGAACTCAATTCATCATCAAAAACAATGAGCTTTACACCCAATTCCTTCGCCTGGTTCAGGAGTTCTTCTGCTTTCCCCTTTCCAATAAAGGTTGCAGGGTTGATCTTGGAAACACGTTGTGTAATTCGACCGGCAATCTTCGCACCAGCCGTTTCAGCCAGTAATTCTAACTCATCTAAATGTTCATGGATTTGTGATTCAGTCGTCCCTGGCCGGATAACTCCAACCAATAGAGCTTTTTCCTGATCAACATTATTCCGTTCAATCATGAATCTTCAGCTCTCATATTAGCCCTAACAGGTCGTCCAATAATGGATTCTGCCAGTAATAATAAGATTGCCAATGCTAAAAATATCTTCCACAGTGATTTCCCTTGCCGCGTTTCCATAAACACTTGGGAAAATTCGTCCTTTAACGTAAGCCATCTGGTCTGATTGCTAGTTAGAATTGATTCAATATCATTCTGAGAGAAACGGGTTTGAATATATTCCTGACCATGGAGCCGTGTTGGAAATGATGTAAACAATTCACCATTCGAATAAACAGTATATACACCCAATTCATCTGTGGATGAAATATTGATTCCTTCCCGATCATATTCAGGAACAATCATTTCCGTTCTTCCCGATGGTGATACAATTTCCCATTTGTGCCGAAGATACTTTTCTTCAACAGATATCCATTTGGGCTCATTGATCTTTACAGAAGAAGTGTTTATCTCATCCGTTCCAGTCAGTACCAATAAACGATAAACAAGGGGGACCAACATCCCACGAATAGCTAAATCGTTCCACCGAAGATCCAATAGGGTTGAAAAATAAAAAATCGAACCACTCCCTTTCGAAAATTCGATCAATAGTGGATCACTATTATTCAATGTCAAATGCACTTTTTGCTTTGCATCTAATTTTGTTTGAATATAATTGAATACTTCTGGTAATTCACTATCCAAGTTTCTTACTTGAAGATCCTGAAGAAGATCAGAATATTCTCCGGCAATTTGACTGGAAAAAAATCCCTGACCTGCATTCATCCTTTTTTCAGGGAAGGGAAACCCTAACTTTTCAAAAATATCCGAGTGGAATTCAGAGCCATCATCATTACCCTGAAACCAAATAACACCGCCGCCGGACCGAAGGAATTTTTCCAGATCCTTTACACCCTCTTCTGTTATATTTTTAGGATTATGAATAAGAGCAACATCCACATCATCCAAAAATAATCGATTCAATTCCGGTTGGATCCTGGATTCAATAGACAAAAACTGGTGTTGGGAATCAATGGCACGCAAAACCATCTCTAGCATAGCTACATCATCAGAATTAGCGCCAATTATGCCACAGCGGATCTGTTCCATGATGGACATGGAAAGGAACCAGTTATTATCCAAATCATAATTATCTTTTGGTAATGAAACCCTGCACTGGACAATACCCATATTTGCAGGGTATGCCTGGAACTGGAATTCTTTTTCTTTCCCCGATTCAATTTCAGATACCACCTGTCCCACCCGGTGTTCATTAAACAAAAGTTCCAGAGGAACGTTGGGCTTGGGCAATTCACCTGAATTTTCAATCCGCGTATTCAACTTCACCAATTGGTTCATGGTTTTGATCCGGTTTAATGAAGAGACAGACCGGATAGAAAGATTATCATATACAGTACTCGGTTGAACAAAATAGAATTTCCATGATTCAAAATTTGGAATCCCTGCCATAAACGTAGAATCAGGACGATACATAAAATCGCTGAAAATCACACATTCTTTAATAGGTTCAACAATAGTCTCATCCTTCAATAAATAATTCAAGTTGACCCATAGATCATCATAACCCACTGTAGGTTGAATATTCTGGATCGAGGCGAACAAGTCCGGATCATTAGATTGCCCCATAAAGATTGTTTTGGGTGGACATGTTTGTGCAAGGGTAATCTGAGTTTCTTTATTAAAGGATGGTAATAATCCAAGTGCTTCTTTTTTGGAAAGTTCAATGAAAGATTGATTGCCAACTTTTACATTCATGCTTGCAGAATTATCAATCACCAGGATCAACCGCGCATCTTGTTCAGCCGCAAGCCAACCAGGCATAAAACCCTGAGTTACAGGTTGTGTCATCATCATAACCAGAGATGCAATCACCAACATTCTTAACAATAATAACAATATTTGTTGGAATTTCATCTTTCGGATGGAACTTGTTTCCAACTGTTTGATAAATCGAACTGTACTGAATTCAACTTTGTTGATTCGAAGTCGACTCAATAAATGGATTACGATGGGAATACTGATTGCAGCAAGAAACCAAAGTGCGGATGGCGAAAGTATCGTCATAAAATCATCAGCCCATAACTCATGACGAGCCCTCCAGTGAGTGGAATAGTCAGGTTATCATTTATGGGGATGGGTGCCACTTCTACAAGCATACTTGCTGCTGAACTCAGGATGATAATTTCACCAGGCAAAAGTCGATTAACCCATAAGGCAATACCACATGAAGCCACAATGCCTGCAATAGTTCCAGACAGATATTTGTCACCAATTTTTCCTACAGGTATCCCTTTCCCAATGATTGCCGCAAATACATCTCCCACAGTTAAAAATAATAGTGATGGAACTGCAATTTGTATCGGAAAAACGAAAACGGTAATGGTACTTCCAAATAATAGCCATGTTGCACCAGTCAGGCCTCCATCAAATTCACTTTGGCGTAACATAAAATTGAAATATTTTTCAAATAAGGATTCTACTGTATCCCATTTTTTACGGCTGATCTCCAATAGAATTGCAAATAAACATAAACAACCTAATAAGATAACCATAATCTCTTTATCATGAATGAACCACAAATATCCCAATGGAATAATGGATGAAAAAAGATGAAGAATCTTCCGAGTGACCTCGTTAGTCGGGATAGATTTCACTTATCAATCATTTGGTTAAAAATATCCTGCATATCCAAAACACTTATAGTCAAATCGATGGTTGAAGGCTCTTCCAGAACTGTTTCCGCAGGGATGGATTGATCTAAAACTGTGTATGGGATCAAGTCTTCGTTTTGACGATAGAGTAATTTCCCTACAGAGAAACCGGCTTTTTGAAGATCATTAACAGCTTTTTTCTTACTCAAACCAAATAAATTAGGAACTTGATAAAAATTTGGCGGGACACCCAGACTAATAGTCAGATGAAGCCCCATACCTTTATTTAACATATCTCCACCTTTAGGATATTGCCAGGTAACATTACCCGAAGGAACATCTGAATTAAATTCTTCATAAACCGTATCTATCTCCAATCCGGATTGATTCAGCATTAATTCTGCACTCCGAATCGATCTCCCAATCAAGTCTGGAATTGAAACCATTTTTTCTAAATGGGCAATTTTCAGTCTGACGGTTCGGCCCTCTTTCACTCGAGTATTCGGTAATGGATATTGGTCCACAATTGTTCCAGCTTCGTATGTAGCTGAATATAAGGTATCAGAGACAAGACCACTGTATCCTTCAGAATCCAAAACTTTCATGGCATGTTGAAGTGTTTTTCCTGTCACATTTACCATATATCGTCCATCATTCATACGCACATATCCAGGCATGATGACCAAATCAAACAACAGGATGAACAATAGGGATAAACTCCCAAAAGTGGCAATATAACTAGCTATTTTTTTAATCATGATCGTGTGATCCTTGCTGCAAATAGTCCATCAACGCCATGGATATGTGGGAAAGTACTTAAACACCCCATTTCATTAATCCAATCGGGCATCACCTGAGTTGGTCGTGTCATCAACTTAAAGTCAGCATTTAACTTAAGGAACTGTTCAACCACGTTCCAGTTCTCTTCCGGTTCCATAGAACATGTTCCATAGACCAAAGTTCCCCCATCCTTCAAGAATTGGGACATATGCTTCAAAAGCTTCATTTGTAAAGTTGCCATATCAGAAATATCTTCCGGTTTTCGTCGCCAACGGATGTCCGGTTTACGACCCACCACTCCTGTTCCCGTACAAGGTGCATCAATCAATATTTTATCGGCCATAGGGAAATTATCCCCAGTAGCATCCTTCACACTCCATTCAATATTTTTTCGTCTATGTCGATCTAGATCATTTTTTCCACGGTTTACTCTTAATTGATCAAAATCTGATGCCAGAACTCTTCCCTTTTCACCCACTCTTTCTGAAATAAAAAGTGATTTGGTTCCCGGTGCAGCACAGACATCCAAAACAATTTCTCCGTTTAACGGGTTTAAAAATTCCACAATAGCACCCGCCGCCGGATTCTGGATTGACACTTGCCCAGATTGAAAAAGATCTGTAGAGAATATTTTTCCGGAACCGGCCAAAATCTTTAAAAATGAATCGGAATAATTTTCTGCTTCAATTCCCGATTCAAGGAGGGATTCCTTTGCATCATCCACAGTTTGGTTGGTCAAATCGACTCTGACAAATATTTTCGGATTTTGATTAATGCAATTAACTAATGCGAAAAATCCACTTTCACCAAATTGATATTTCCACCTTTTTTGAAGCCAGGCCGGCAATGAAACCCATTTTAGTTTTTTCTTTAACGGCTCATCCCAATTTGAATCTTTATCCCTATACCTGATCAAGTTCCTCAACACCGCATTGGTCAGTTTAGATGCTTTCCGACTTGAAACAGTCTTTGTCAAGTTAACCAAGGAATCGACCGCAGCATAATCCGGAATGGATTCATCATAAATAATCTCATAAAATCCAATTCGTAAAATAGAAAGCAATGACGGATCCAAGCGATTGATTTTTCGTCCGGAGACATATTCAATCATAACATCCAAACGGCCTCTAAGCCTGATGATCTCATTTGTCAAAACCATGGCACGGGATTTATCTATAGATTCAGGTTTAAAACTAGAAAAAACCTGATTCCGTGACATAACCAATTGTTCATTCTTTTTTTCGAATCGGTTCAGGATCTTTACAGATATAAAACGAGCATCCTGTTTCATTCGCCCAACTTATCTCCCTTTTGGATGTTGTTCCCTTTTATGAAATTAGACACACTCATTCGTTTTTTCCCTTCTAACTGAATTTCGGAGAAAGCTAATAAATGTTCACCCGTATTCACGAATATTTCTTCAGGATCAGCCTTAAATACTATTCCATCTCCTATAATAACACCTTCATCTACAACACGCGTATTGAAAATACGCATTCGTTTCCCTTTCAAAGTGGTTGACATTCCAGGATAAGGTGATAAACCCCGGACCCAATTATGTATCTTAACAGCAGCCCAGGACCAATTAATAATTGTCATCTCTTTTGTAATTTTTGGTGCCTTAGTTGCATGATTATTATTCTGAGTAATAGGTTGTAGAGAACCTGCTTCAATACCATCTAATGCATTTACAACCAAATTTGCTCCAATTGTGCAAAGCCGCGTTCCCAGTGTCAACATATTATCATTAGGAAAAATATCCATTTTTTCCTGTAATAATATGTCTCCTGTGTCTACACTTGGCATAATTTGAAAAACCGTTATACCGCTTATTTTATCTCCATTCATAAGTGACCATTGGATCGGTCCTGCCCCACGATATTTCGGCAATAAGGATGCATGGAGATTCAAAGCGCCAAATTTTGGCAGATTAATCAATGATTTTGGTAAGATTTGAAAAGCCACAACAACAAAAACATCCGGATTCAATTCGGTTAATTGATTATGAAGTTCATCAGATTTTAGCGTTGACGATTCAAGGAGATTCAGATCATTTTCTTTCGCAAATTGACCAATGGCAGTGGATTTCAATTTACGACCACGACCCATGGGTTTAGGTGGATTGGATACAATACCTATAACATCATGGTGACTAGATAAAAGGGCTGTTAAAGTTGGGAGAGCAAATTGGGGATTTCCCATAAAGACAACGCGCATCAAGTCACTCCCATGCAAAACTGAAATAAATGATTAAAGGACAAACCCCTTTTTGCCAGACTTAACTTTATGACGCTTCTTGGATATTTTTTCTAACTCTTTCAATTCCGTTTGATATTGAATTTTTTCAATTTCACTCACCCGATCTATAATGTAAATACCATTCAAATGATCAGTCTCATGCTGAATAGCTCGAGATAACAAACCATCAAATTCATCTTCATGCCATTCTTCATCAGGAGTTTGATATTTTAAGGTGACCTTTTCCGGCCGTAAAACATCTAAAGATATTCCGGGTAAGGATAAACATCCTTCCTGATAAACACCCTCATCGCCATACTTGGAAATAATTTTACTATTGATGAATACGTGATGGGTTTCGGTTTCTTCCGTATGAGTTACATCTATAATGAAAAGATTCATGTCCAGGCCAATCTGGTTTGCTGCTAAACCGATACCCTCCGCTTCATACATGGAATCAAACATGTCATCCAGCAGGGGATCTATATTGGAAAAATCCTTAAAGGGATTACATTTCTTACGTAGGATCGGATCCCCGTAATGAACAATATTCTTGACGGCCATTAGGATTGTTCTAATTCTGCATCTTTTATTTTTTCCGCTAAACCGGCAATGGCAGTCTTGTTGACTGTAATATTTGTGTTATTATCAATTTTAATGATGGCTTGACGGCCTTTTTCCTTAAATCCCTGGACAGTACCATAAATACCACCCATGGTGATAATTTTATCTCCTTTTTTTAAGCCATCCCGCATGGTATCCTTTTCTTTCTGACGTTTGGTTTGGGGTCGAATCATCAAAAAATAAATGATGAACATAATGATGATGAATGGCAAAAATGCGGCAAGTCCGCCTCCGCCTTGCCCCGGTTGTGCTGCTGCGTATAAAAAATCCACTGTATTTCCTTAATTTGTTGGCGTGGAAATTACCTTTTCTATAAGATTAACTCAACGAGTTCAATGATTTGATTTTTTACTAAAATGATATTTCAATAATGGTTCCATTCTTAGGAGATGATTCAATAACATGGAGCCGCCCTGAGTGAATCTCTTCTACAATTCTGGTTGAAAGAGATAAACCCAACCCCCAACCTGCCCGTTTTGTACTAAATCCTGGTCGAAAAATATTTCGCCAATCTTTTTTTGGTATTCCTTTTCCGTTATCTTGAATTCGAATCTTAATCGCATCCTCATCCTTCCGGAGTGAAACTGTCACTTTACCGTCTTCCCTATCAATAGCATCAATCCCGTTTCGAATGATATTCTCAATAGACCAAGCTAGAAGAGAGCCATTTGCTTTGATTGAAATACCAGGTTGAATATCATTAATTAGTTCAACTTTTTTCCCTAGAGAGGGCATCCGTTTCATCAGATAATTCACTACACGCTCCACGCGCTCGGAAAGATCAAACTCTTCCATATCAGGTTTCGAACCCATCTTGCTGAAACGTCGTCCAATTTGTTCCAGCCGTAATAAATCTGCTTCCATTTCAGGGATTAATTCTTCTGTTTTTTCTGGATGTTCTTTCAACCAATCCACCCAACCCATAAGAGCTGATACGGGCGTCCCTAATTGATGGGCAGTTTCCCGTGCCATTCCTACCCAAATGTGCCGTTTTTCATTGTTCCTAATAAAAGAAAAACCTACAAACCCCAGGAAAATGAATATTGCTATAGCTACAATCTCAAAATAGGTCCACCATTGCAATTTTTCGACAATTGAAGAGTCACCATAATGGAGATATCCAAATATAATTTCCCCAATATTAGCATCACTGTATATCAAAGGAATTGGTTCATTTAATTTGTCCATTGTTTTCATTAACCGGTTCCTTTTACTCAGGGTATTGACCGATTTAGGCAAATTTTTCCACATTTGTGGATGATGGTCTGGATCTGTCTGGATCAGTGGAAATTTTACTTTTTGGATAATATTTTCGAATACAAAATTCAAATTCGCATCATTGTCATCCTGGACAATATTTGCTATGATCTCCGCGTAGAGCCGGACGATCTGGCGATTGTCATTCCGCAGTTCTTTAACCAGAGATTGGGTATAGGTAAGAAGACCAATGATCAATGCAATCCCAAGAATGAAAAGTCCTGCTTTTATATTCCCTGTATGTTTATAAAGATTCATTTTATAAATTTTCTAGTAAAGTAATTTTCAATTTTATTTTTCTTTCCACAAAATGAATCCAAATCCAAACAGGATAGCCAGAAAAGAAACTCTAGAGAGAATACGTGTCTGTTTCCAGGATGAATCATCATACCGAAATTCAATTTGATGTTCCCCGGAAGGAACGTAAATAGATCTCAATATATGATTTGTTTGATAAACAGGTGTTTCTTCTCCGTTCACATATGCGCGCCAACCCGGTTTATAATAGATCTCGGACAGAACAAGCAGCCCTCCTGTTTCAGATTGAGATATAATATTAATCTTGTTCTCTGCCCGTGAAATGACATCAACCTGCCCGGACGCCATTCCTTTCAATGGTTCGCCTTGATATTTATAAATAATTGCAGTATTGGAAGGGTCAAACCCGTTTAATAGAGTTTCCATTAAGGACTCTCGCTGCGTTTCAACTGATTTTACATTTCCCACGATCCATGCTTTAGGAAGAACATTTATATTCTGAAAAACTCCGGGTACATCTTTCAAAGCAATAAAGTTAGGATTGTTTATCTTTTTGCGAGTTAGTACATATTTCACATTCAGCATATCCAAAATATGAGGGCGGCTGAATCCTTTTGCATCCATAAGGTCCTGGTAATTCCTGAGTTTAATTGGTCTATAGCCACCAATACTTTCAATATTCCAATAACTATATTTATTGGAATTCAATTCATCAGCAGGAAAGATCCTGAAATGATCTTTATCATTCTTAAGATATTTCACAATCAAATCTTCTTGAAATAAAATATCCATATTTTTTGATGGTTTCAAGTGTAGGAATTCAACATTGATAATCCAGAGATCAAACACTGCCAAACCAATTATCAGGAAACCAAAAATTTCTTTATTTATTTTTTTCTGAATCATTCCCCAAACCAGTCCTAAGGAACCTAAACTCACAGCTAAAGCTAATAATAACCCTTTTTGGAAAAGTTCAATTCTAACTTTTTGCAATTGTGAAAGGATAGCGGGGTTATATCTAGCATCTTTTGCTACGCTAAAAGAAAAAACAGATTCTCCTATTATCAGGAATAAAATGGACAAACCTGCTATGCCGCCTGCTACGTAAAGTACCTTTGTAAAAGAATCCTTTTCTTCGAGTTTCTCCATTAATGAATCAAATCCAAATGCAGCAAGGATTGGGATAGTAACCGCCAGTAAAACATAGATCATTGATGGAATTCTGAATTTAGAGAAAAAAGGGAAAATAGAGAAAAATGGCTTAAACAATATTGGGAAAAATGATCCAAATCCAGTAACCAGGACCAAAATAGTTGTGATCCAGAAAAATAAACTATCTTTATCAGGTTTTTTTAATAAAGCACCTAAAATGGCCAAAATAATGGCTACCAGCCCGAGATAATGTGTGGATTGCGTGAAAGGCATGAAGCCCCAATAAGCCCCTGATTTCAAATCTCGAGTGGAAAAATTCTGCAATCCATAATGATAAGGAAAAAGGAAAGAAATAGTCTCCTTTGGATGAAATGACCATTGTGTGGCATAATTCCAATCTGTACCGGACTCTGTTTGACCTGTTTGATCAAGGATGGATTTTGCACCGCGGGTGGAATGTTTCTGAAACTCATAAATATCTATATATGGATCTGAAACCATCAATAACGCAAGAAAAAGTCCTGCTAAAATACCGCTGATTTGTTTCCCACTAACCTTGGCTGAAAATAATTTGTCTTTCACAGAAAATCCCATTGTCCAGACCAAGTAAAAGCCAATGACCATCCAGGTGTAATAGACTATTTGTGGATGATTCACCCATAATTGGAATGCCGTGACTAAGGACAAAAATAGGATAGATTTTAGGGTTGGTTTTCGAATCACCTGGAATGCACCCATTAGCACCCAGGGAATAAAAGCCATGGCATAGATCTTATTCATGTGTCCGGCATTGATCAATCCAAATGCATAAGGCGTTAAACAAGAAACTATACCAGAAAAAATCGATGCCATAATTGAAACATTCAACTGTCTTAAAAAATAAAATAGCCCCAGTCCACCCAAAGTCAAATAGAACCAGATCTTTATACCACGATTAAAAAATAAAAGATTTAAAATGGTTTTGGTGGGATCCCCTGGAGTATAAATATAGCCACCATAGGATGGCATTCCGGAAAAAAGGTTTGGAAACCACTGGGGAAATTCATCTGATGATTCAATGACTGTTTCGGTCCATTTTGCAATAGGTTTATGAGCAACAAGATCTCCAGCTAATGGAATTTGGTTGAAAAAGATAAGTTTAAATAAAAAACCCCCAACAATAATAGGGAGTAAGAATAGGATGTATTTTTTCATTTATTAATTCCAGATTTATCTGGTTTTTCTGCTATGATAAATAAATGTGTTTTCACCCTTGGAAATAATATTTCAATAAAATCTGTAGTAAAATTCTTTATTATTTTTCCCAATGTTACACCTTCACGTGTTTTAGTTGAAAACCGGCATATCTCTATATTAATAAATCCACAATTTGAGAGAAAATCTATCATTTCTTTTACTGTATACTCTCTTATATGTCCCATATGTCCTATTGTATTTAGTTTGTTAAACTCCACAAATCCATTATTAATTCCCTTTCCAGTTATAAATCTTCCAATATTATATATTGAATATAAATTAGGTGTACTGAGGAGTAATTTCCCTTTTGGAATTAAAACTTTATAAATTTTTGAGAGTACATCAATCGGATTCAGCCGTAAATGTTCAAATAGCTCAAATAGCAACACTGAATCAAACGTATTATTTTCAAATGGAATAACATCATTTTCAATATTATTTTTTATTATGTTTAGTTCATTGTCAGTTATGAATTGCATCTGCCTGTCAGGATTTAGATCAAAACCTGTAATATTATAATTCATTTTTTTTAATAAGAGTGTTTGATGGAATGGGTAGGATCCTATCTCAAGTATTTTTGTACCTGAACAATATTTATCTATTAATAAAATATTATTAAAATATCGGTCCCTGTGTTTGACCCAGTAATCTTTCGACCATGAATCTTGGGAACTCAGATCCAATTCTTTTGCGAGAATGTTAAATTCAGATTTAGTAACCATGACCAATTTTTGAGATAACATTTAATTTTAAACAAGAAAAATAAAATTTGGGCCAACCAATAATTGCTCTCATTTGATCTTCCTTAACACTATGTACGACGAAACCATATATGAAATGTAAAATAAGGATGCAACTATAGACAAAGCTGTAATCTGGATGATTGCAGTTTCGTGCCAGTAATTCATGGCTGTATATCTAAGGAGTACTGAAATAACAATCAGTAAAAATCCAATCTCTTGACGGTTCACAACCGAAAATGTTGTACTGACCGATATATTCACGAATTGAAAAAAGATCCATGGCATCATGATCTGCATAAAAGTTCCCACCACAATCCATTCTTCACCTAAAAACCATTTGATTAAAATAGGCGCAAATGCTATTACTATAATGGACGGAATCAAACCAATTTTTGCGACACGTCTGATGGTATTTTTAAATATTTTTATGACTTTTTGCTTACTCTCTCGGATCGAATCTGCAGCTTCTTTATAGTAAACACGTCCAACTGACCTGCTGATAAGTTGCATTGGCGCCGTGAGAATTCGACTTGCCATCATATAATACCCAACAATTTCTGATGAAAAATAAACCGAAAGCATAAAAACAGGTAATTGCATGGAAAAGGTATTCACCAAAGCCATGGGCGTATTAATCATGGGAAATTTTCGAAATGAAAAGGCAGCAGCAGACATGGAGGACAAACTCATATTCGATAATGAAAGATTAGATTGGACAATCATTAATAATGATATCACCATATTCCCGATAATGAAGCTGAAGATTAAATTTTCAAAACTTGGTGAATAGAGTCCCATAAAAATAGCAGATGCTTGTATTAAAGACACTTGCATAACTCTGTATTTGGCCATTTTCCCAAAAGCTTTGTTCCTCATAAAAACATAATTCATGAGTTCATACAGACCAAGGCTAAATACAGCAGGAGCGATCCATTTTCCTGATGCAATCAAGTGTTCTGCCTTATAAAGTGATAGAACTTCTCTACCATATCCAGTTAATATAATGTACAGGATACCAGTAAAGCCTGTCAGAACCAGGATTGAAACAAAAAATAAATTATCGGACCTTGCTTTATCCTCCGGCAAGGTAAGTGTCATTTCATATTTTAAACAAGAGATTACACCAAAGATGGTTATCAGTGAAAATAGTAATTGAAAATGCCCGAAATCTTCCACCGAATAGATTCGTGCCAAAACTGGTAAAGATAAAAAATTTATAATGCTGGCTAAGGCTGTCCCAGAAATGAGTTTGGCTACATTTCTGTTAAAATCACTTTTGAAAATAATATTTCGAATTTGGTTTATCATTCAGAGTCAGACCAAAAACCATATCGTTTGCCAATTGGGGTCCATTTTTTTAATAATTCTATTTCACCCGCTGGCCAAGAATCCCACTTCCCCACCTGACCTTGTTTTTGTTTATTGACAGGTTTTGCAATCATAGACTCAATTTGATCTCGATCTAATTCTGGATGATTAAGAAACTTACAAATAGCTTGAAATTTTTCGGGATCTGTAAATAAGTCATTAGAGTGAACTGTTAATACTCTATTCAATTCTAAAGAAACCTTTTTTTCTTCTATAAACGCATTAGTTTCATTCCAAAGCCAAGCAATTTTTTCCATCTGGGTGAGATCTTCCCATTCCGATGAAACAGAATTTTGTTGATTCGGTGTCAACCGTCCATCATCATTTTCATTTCCAGTATAATAATTTCGGCGAAGGCCACTTCTGACAAATGCACCCGGATGTCTGATCATATGAATAAATTTTGCTTTGGGAAAAGTTTCCGCAATTGCATCCATAAAAAATGTTATCCTGTTATTTGTTTCGATAAACCGTTTCTCTTGCAGGTATGCATTTTTTATTAAGAAATATCGTGCGTTTAAAAAAGCCATTATTTTTGCATCAATTTGTCCTGGGCCTAATTTATATGCAAGTTTGGACCCTAGAAACATTCTAGGATGCGGTTCATGAAAAATTGAACCCATGTTTGCTTTTTTCATAAGCCTGACCAATAATTCACTCCCGGCTCTCCCCGTAGAAACAACAAAAACGGGTTCTATTTCTTGAAATATTTTTTCAGGCAACGATGAATAATCAGTTACATTCTTTTTTATCTTATACCGCTGATTTTGAAAATAAGCTTTTACATCTCGAAAAGTAATTTCCGATAGATTTTTATTTTTCTTACGCATTTATCTCATCAAATACTTGGGCTAAGGAACCAGTTAAATTCTTACGTTCAAATTTAGATGTACTTTTCTGATCCAGACTTCGGTTTATTGTCAAATTATTGAAATCAAATTTTTCATTGATCTCGAATATATTTTGGTACCCGAGTTCTTTAGTCAGTACCGCTGCCTCTGATCTTTTATTCCCAATCAATATGATCTCAGATTGGCACTTAAAATATTCGAATATTTTTCCTGGAATGATACCTTTATTCTTCTCTTGATTGGGGACCACCAGAAATATAAAATCGCTGTCCATTATAATTTGAATAGCCTTTTGATGAGGCTGATAGGAAAGAATAGACACATATTGCTGTATGTTTAATTGCTGAATTGTGTCAAGAATATTCGGGTGTACAGACCCCACCAGTTGAATTTTGATCTTTGACCCACTGGAGGAATCATTATGATCCTTTACGGATTCGAATAATCCCAAGGGATTCTGTGACATGGATAATGACCCGGTATGACTTATAACAATTTGATCTGGACTTTTCCTTTCTTTTGGCTTCAGGGAAAAATCATCCTGATCGAAACCATTGTAGATCACTGTAGATTTTGATTTGATAGGTAATCTGTCATTTAATAAAGATTCAAACCCTGTACTTACAGTAATAAGCCCGTTACAATCGTTTAAGACTTTTTTCTCTAGCAAACCATCAATCCATGTTGTCAGGCAATTCCTGGGGTTTTCCAAATAATAAAATCGATCTGTCCAAGGGTCTCTAAAATCAGCTACCCATTTTACATGGGATACTTTTGACAATTTACGCCCAATCAAATGGACTGAATGAGGGGGCCCTGAAGAAAAAATCAAATCAAAGTTTTGATTGTCTAACAGTTCCTTCCCTTTTTTGACTGCACCTGAATACCATCCAATTCTGCCATCAGGGATAACCAAATTGTAACGTATCCAACGGGCAAATTTTGTGAATAAGGTATCGTTGTTACTTTTACTGAGTTGGTGTGTTGGAACAGAATTATTTCCAGTGATCCAATTAAAAATTGAATAAAATGAAAATGCATCCGATAAATGAGTTTCCATATCAATTGATTCTGATAATAATGTTTCATCTCGAGCCGGATATTCACCATCCTTCACAGTAAGGATAACAGGTTGCCATCCATATTTCGGAAGATATTTGCAAAATTTTAACACTCGTTGCACCCCGGGACCACCACTGGGTGGCCAATAATATGTTATAATTAAAACTTTTTTCATTAAGCGTAGTATCGTTTTTTAAATCCGGTCCACGAACCCTGGTTTAAAATATATCGTTTTATAAAATTCAGAATGAAACCTAATCCATACCCAATGATCTGAGCCGGAATCACAACCAATAAATAGGGAAATATTCTCAAATCATTTTTTTTGGTCGCTCCAAATAAAGATAATAATACCAATGGAATAAAAATAAGTAAGAATAATTGGTCTAATGGAAGATCGATGTAAATCGCGGTTCCAACAATGCTAAATCCAAACAAAGTAGCCAATGAAGGTAGAAAATGGATTGGTTCCAACATGGTTGGATCAATTTTCCCTAAATTAATACGAGCTACTCCCCAGTTAAACACTTGTTTAAAAAACTGTTTTATGGATGTTCTTCTACGGTGGTAAACCACGGCATTGATTAGAAATTTGATTCTTGCACCTGATTTTCTGATTCGATTGCTTAATTCAATATCTTGTCCATGGCGAAGGTCCCCAAACCCGCCCACTTTCTCATATACTGATCTTTTTATTCCCATATTATGCGTACGAGGGAAAAATTTGGCCAACATTTTTTCGCTGTGTCCACGCATACCTCCAGTTGTAATAAAAGAGGTCATGGCAAAATCAATGGCTTTTTGTAAAGTCGTGAAATCATCTTTTGCACCATCTGGCCCCCCGCAGGCATCAAATGAATCATTTAAGTATTCTTCATAAATCGTTTGAATCCAATCGGGGTGAGCTTCACAATCGGAATCAATAAACAAGATCAATTCACCTTCACTATTTTCTAAGCCATGGTTTCTAGCTGCACCGGGACCCTGGTTATTCTGGGTGATAAATTTGATTGGGAAGTTTGATTTTGTCTGCCAGTGTTTTACAGTCTGTTCAGTTGAATCGGTTGAGCCATCATCGGACACAATAAATTCAAGAAGCTTCAGATCAACAGATTGTTCCTGAAGCGAATTATATAAGTATTTGAGTTCATCAACACGATTGTAGGAAGGCGTGATAATGCTGATGATCGGTGGAAGCCCAGCCATGTTTGAAAGTTAATCTCTTGAAATGAATCGGCGGATTCGGTTTTCCTGCCCTTGTGTGGATCTGGTCATTAATTCTCCCAATAAGCCGAGGGAGAAGAATTGAATTCCAATAATAATGAGCATAATACCAAACATCAAAAGTGCAATATGTTTAGAAAAAGGTTCCCCTAAAGCATATTTGAAATACAGAACAAAACATTCAACAATAAATCCAACTTTTAGAAATCCGATCCCAAACATGCCAAACAGGTGTAGTGGTTGTTGTGTATAGCGATTTAAAAATAAGATCGTGATCAAATCAAAAAATCCATGAAACATTCGAGATCCACCATACTTGGTTTCACCAAATTGTCTTGCACGGTGATTTACCACAATTTCAGTGATTTTGAACTTCTGTTGTCCTGCCAGAGCAGGGATGTAACGATGGCGACCTCCATAAACTTCTATCGATTTTACCACAGCTTGCTTATATCCTTTTAATCCACAATTGAAATCATGGATCTTCACACCCGTCATTAATCTTGTTACAAAATTAAATACTTTCGATGGGAGAGTTTTATTTAGTGGATCATGGCGAGTTTTTTTCCAACCGGAGACAAGATCCCACCCATCCGATAATTTTGATATTAGGTTAGGAATTTCTGCCGGGTCATCCTGAAGATCAGCATCCATGGTAATAATATATTCGCCAGTAGCAACTTTAAATCCCTCTGACAAAGCGGCAGCTTTCCCATAATTCCGATAGAATTGGAGTAATTTAAAATTGGAATTCTTTGTACAGAGATCCGCCATCCATTCTGTTGAACCGTCGGAAGACCCATCATCAATAAATAATACTTCCCATACAGAATATGTGGATAGACTATGCTCCAACTCCCTTACTAATTCCGGTAAGGATTCTTTTTCATTCAAAACGGGAATAACAACAGATACATTCATTTTTAAATTTGTAATAATCTCCATACTTTTTTCAAATTGATATGTGTTTGAGTTCTAGTTCTTCCAGTAATTCGAATTTTTACAGATTGAAATGAATTGTCATCGCTAAACGTTGCACCGACAAGAGCATTGGATTCATTGGCCAAATCGTTATTTTCAAAATTAAGGTGAATACTTTGCTTATCACTCATTTCTGTATTTTTGAATTCCTTTTCATAATCCGGTTGAACACCCCATAAAATTTTAGTGATATGTTCTGGCTCCACAATTTGTAAAAAAGGGAAAAATTCAAGGATTTGACCATAGGTATATTGTTTATGATCAATCAAATTTCGGGCAGTTACATTTTGTGGGGTTAACCACATGAGTAATGCCTTTCTACCCAATGGATCTTTGAATTGCAAAAAAGAACTGTCATGCTGTGATATAAATGTAAAAGTCAATGCACCTTGAAAAGGGCCTTGTGAATCAATTTTCCCTTTTCCGGTACAGGAAATATATTCTGCCAGAAGATCATGGTAGTTCCTTTGAGTTTTTGGAGGTGAAAATTGTGTGCCTGAACCAGCACATCCTGCAAGAATAAGCCAACATAAAATAATGTAGCGAAACATTCAATCCTGTTTTTCTACTTGGTGGATTTTCGGGATAGTTTCCTTGGATTTAGCTTTTACCACTTCATCCAAGTGTTCCTTGATGGTATTATTTTCTGGGTCTATACTTAAGGATTGTCGTATAAAATCCACGGCCTCCTCATAACGATTCATTTTGAAATAGATCCAGCCGATCGTGTCTAAATAAGGCGCTGATTTTGGTGCTAATCGAATCGCATTCATTGCAAGTTCAAGGGCAAATTCCACATCTTCCCCTCTTTCAACCAAACTATAGGCATAATTATTGAATGCTTGGGCATCGGTGCTGTCTGTTGAAATTAATTCCATATATAATTTATCCGATCTATCCCATTCACCGGTGGTATCATAGATGAGTGCAAGATTATGTTTTGTATTTCTCGATTCAGGGAAAATAGTTAACGCTTGAGAAAGATGAATTTTAGCATTCCCATAATCTTTGAATTGGTAGTATGCTGTCCCTAGGAGATATTGCATGGTAAAATCCTGAGAAAATCGATCTAAATGGGGGCTTAATGCTAGAATCGCTTCTTCAGGCTTCTTTCCACTCAAGGCCATGACAGCATTGTTAATAAATCCACGTGGATCATCAGGGAAATGATCAATAATAAGCTGGTTATATAAAATAGCTTTTTCATTCTCTTCTTTATCTAATAATAGAGAGACGATACGATGTAACACATTCACATTCAGGCTGTCAATTTCAAACGCATCAAACATAACATTCAAAGCCTTTTCAGAATCATTTAATTCTTCATAAAGGGCACTTTTCTGTATCAGTAATTCTGTGGTTGTTCCCTGAATATTTTCGATCCGATGAATCATTTCTAACGCCACATCAAATTTGCGGCTGAATAAAGTAAGATCTCGGATCGTTTCAAGAAATTTGATATTGTCAGGATCATCTTCTAATAATAATTCGCATATTTCCTCAGCCCGATCAAAACTGCTGGACGTTAGAGCAATTTGAAGTGCCTGTTCCAATCCGTTGATCGACATAGAATTGATTTGATACCCTTCAATATAATAATCAATTGCCAAATCCCAATTTTTTTGAAGCCTTGCAAGATCCGCGAGAGTAAATAAATATTCCAGATTATCGGGATCAAGTATTTTTAATTCTTTAAAAACCAATTCAGCTTCGATGAACTTATTTTGAGCAAGATAAAGTTGCCCCAGCATTTCCCGTGCTTCTAAATCTTTTGGATCAAGATCCAAAGCGATTATTAAATGGTCTTCGGCTCGTTTTCCTTTCCCCAAGCGGCGATAAGCATCTGCTATTGATATATGAATGGTTGCTGCATTGGGGTCCAAATCAATTGCATCTTGAAATTCCAAGACAGCTAAAGCATAATTGCCCTGATTCATTAAAAATTCACCCTGCATAAAATGATGCAAGGCTATTTCTTTTTCCTGTTCAGTATTCGCTGATAAAAAAGCGAAACAGGTCAGACTGAGAAGAAATTTGTTTATCATTTTAAGTGGATACAATTGTTGCATCATCATTGCTGTGAATTTTAATCTGATTTCCACCTACTTGTTTAGCATTGTACATGGCTTTATCAGCGAGGTCAATCAAATCTTTCATATTTTCTGAATGGGTTGGATACAAAGACATACCTCCCGATATAGTCATCTGAACACTTTCACCATTCATAGAATATGGATAATCGGCAATATTATCTACAATCCTTTGAGAAACAACCAAGGCCATTTCAGGTGTAGTATTAATTAAAATTATGGCAAATTCTTCGCCACCATAACGAGCAACCACATCAATGGTACGAACATTTTCCGACATTATTTTGGCTACAGTTTGAATCACATAATCCCCATAAGGATGCCCCAATGTATCATTGACCCGTTTAAATTTATCAAGATCAAATATAAGAACAGCCATATGGTGTTGAAAACGTTTTGCCCGTTGAATTTCTTCCGAAAATCGTTCTTTATAAGTCTGATGGTTTAAAAGCTTTGAAAGACCGTCATGAGTAGCATTTTGGTAAATTTTTTCGTATTCCATAAGCCAATTCAATGATGCACCCATCACGCGTCCAATCAATGTAAGGTTTTGTTCATCTGCTTTGGTATAGGGCTGACCTGTTATTCGTTCAATGAAGAGAGAGCCGCGACTTTCTCCATAAGCTATGATTGGGACGCCCAATACAGATTGAAAATCAGTTGGTGCTTCATTTGAATTAAACCTGGCAACATTTTTATTCGATTCTTTCCAATTTTGTGAAAGAACAACTTTTTCACTCACGGTTGGTAATCCATGAAGAGTACCATGGCTGGGAAATTCTGTACCTTCAACAAACTCATCTTTAACCCCATCTACCATTTTGATTATCAAATTCAACTCTTTTTCGCTTTTTAAGGAAATCGTTAATCTATCAAAATAGAAGAATGTCCGAATTAAATACTTGAAATGGTCCAGCACCTGTGATTCATCTGATTTAAAATTAAGTTCAGAAAGAATTTCAATGATTCGTGATTTATTTTCATCTCCCATGATATGTTTTTCTAAAGATTCGAGGCTTCCTAATCCATGGGAAATGAATTTCCCCATTGCCTGCAAAACTGATTTATCTTTATCCGTTATATCAGAAAAATGATCGATTCTCGTTAAAACAAATCCGGCGGTGGACCCATGAAGGGAAATTGGACTTCCGATGACACATTCACTTCCTCGCCAAGATTTATCATCGAATAATTCATTCCAACCATCTTTATCATCTTTTTGATAAACTGTACTAGTATCCTTAAGGATAGAAGTAATAATTGTATTATTTGAGGGAATTGAATCAAGAAAGTTATCTATGTGTGAAGCTTGCAGTGAAAAAACACCCGCTTCAGGATCAACCATATAGATTGCAGATTCAAATTTTGGGTTTATGGCCTTTACAGTTGATAAAACTAATTTTTTCAAATTTTCATAGAGATGATTGGTTGTCTTTGATTCTGTTTGATAGGTGGTGGATTCATCCGTATGAGTTACTTCTTCAGCCTGGGATGGTGAAGATGTTAATGATCCTAAAAGTTGGCTGTATATCATCAAGATTACAATGATACCAACTAATATTAAATATCTAAGCATCTCGGAAAAATGGGATAAGGATTCGGGGAGAAATAAAAAGATAAATAGGACAAGGCAAAAGGTAGCGAGTGCCCTAGTAAAAGTTGGTAGATTGTTTATTGTTGACATAATACAAAAATCCCCGTCATTAAAATTACCAAGTTTAGACAGGGATTAAAACCAGTTTGGTGATGAGTTCAAAGATTAATCATTCACAAAATGCATCTGCTTTGAGAAATCTTTTTTTGATTTTATTTTATTATTTTCTAAGGATGAATCCGCATCTGCATCTACCAAATCTGGAGTGCGGTTTTTTAAATTTTGTATAGGTGGATTTGAAAGACTTGGAACAGAATCTTCTGCATAAAATTGAGTTTGTGATGGGATACCATCGTCTCCTGGCGAAACCAATTGCATCGATACAAAAACAAAAGCAATCACCAATCCAGTCATTAGAGATGCATATATAGGAGTAAATCCAAAAATAGTACGCTGAGAAGTTATAGGAATATCAAGACGAGTGTGATCTGATTGAATCCGGGTCAAAAGACGATCATTGAAATCAGGAGAAGCTATCACCTTAGGTATAGCTTTCATTTGTGCCATGTTTGTTCGGATGGATTCAACAAGCTCTTTTGCATCCGAATTTTCTTCGAGATAGGATTCGAATTCTTTCCGCTTGGAAAGGGATAATTCATTTTCGATGTATTCCGAGATTAAATCTTCAAATTGGTAGCGATTCATCAATATTTTTACTCCTGTTTTTATCTTAAGTCTTTTAGATCAACCTGCAATTGCAAGCGCGCCCTGTTAATTCTTGATTTGACTGTCCCCAATGGAACATTAACAATACTACTGATGTCGTCGTAAGAAAGTTCCTGAATATCCCTTAAAATGATCACTGTTTTGAAATGTTCCGGTAATGCATGAATGGCAGCCTGGATTCGTTTTTCTGCGAATTCGCTTTGTACTTCTTGGCCTATTTCCGGTTGAATTGCAGGTAAATCATAGTCCCGTTCATCTCGAGTCATTTGGCTCAATAGAGTAGTTTTACGTCTCTTTCTTTTTCTTAACTCCGTGTTGGCAAGATTTCGAGCAATGGTATAGATCCATGTGGAAAATTTAGCGATCTCACGATAATAATGTTTTTTCACATACAATTTCAGCATGGTGTCTTGCACCACATCTTCTGATTGTTCCCTATCACCAAGAAATTGGAAAACAAAATTGATCAATCGATCCCGAAATCGATTCACTAGTTCGATATACGCATTTTCATCACCAGCTTGGAAGCGAGCGATCAATTGTTCATCTGTGTAAACAAAAGGTGCTTTTTGTTTATCCAATGACATGTCCGATAAATTGAATGAGTTCTGTTTCATCATTACTGTAACTTGTTTTTTGCCTTTTATCAATATTACCTAATTCATTTAAAGCACATTCCAATTTTTCCTGTGAAAATCCGCGGGCATACTTTGGAATTTGCTTCTTTACCGATGGCGGTATTGGCATATAACCACGCGGTTCCCCTAAAGTTCCATTATTCATTTTAGCAAAAAGCATTTCCTGGAAAAGAGTTGTGAGGGGATAAATAAGTGAAATCATGGTATCATTTGATGTGATGATGGTCTTTCCCAATGTTATGGCTTTATCGTAATCTTGTCCTCCCAAAGCTTGCAGGAATTCCCATCGCTGCCGGTCCCGCTTCCAACCAGAAAACATATCAATATCTTCCGAATTAATGGTATCCCTAGCTCCAGTCCAAAGGCACACTTTTTCAATCTCATTATTCAGATGTGCCACCGAATCACCAGCCATTTCTACCATAACATTCACGACACTGGAGTGAGCCAATTTTTCCCGTTCCTTAAAAAAGAAATTTGCCCATTTTTTCATATCCTGTGCATATGGCGTTTGAACGTCAATAATACTGATGATTTTTTCAATTTGAGTTAAATATTTGGATTTGGCCATCCAATCATCATTAATCAGTACCAAAATATGATTTTCCATAGGGGATTTACAATATTGTATTAAATCATCAATTGGTCTCCCCTTCAACTGCTGAGGGTTTCTTAAAACAAATAGTTTTTTACTTGAAAAAAGATCACTCATGGTGAGACGATCCATTATCTCCTTCCCTTTCATATCATCTGGAAGCATAAGCGTTTGATCTTTATCTGAATCACCAAAAAAAGTTTCTGATACTTTCTGAATAAAAAAAGTTTGAAGGAATTGGTCATTTCCTTTTAGAAAATAAACTGGGTGAATATTCCCAATCTTCAAGTCATTGATAGCGTCTTTAACTTTCATTTTGTGTCTGTAAACTCACAATATAAACAGCAAGGAATGCAAAAATAAAACTCGAAAGTCTTTCAGTAACCAAAGCCTTTAATGCAGGAATGTTTGCCCAGATGATCGTGGTGAGAAATCCCACCAATAAACCGGCGATGATGCCCTTGCGCGTAGTCTTTTTCCACCAGAGCGCCATAACCAAAGCAGGGCCAAATGCTGAGCCTAATCCACTCCAGGCATAACTGACCACGCCAAAGATCTTTTTGCCTTGAATTTCTGAAAATATGGCAATTCCGTACGCTGCTAAACCAAGAACGACAATCATGATTCTACTCAATTTTACCAAAACTTCCTGAGAGAGATCTTTCCCAAGGTATTGATGATAAAAATCCTCTGTGACGGCCGAGGTAGACACTAACAATTGTGAATCTGCAGTTGACATCATGGCAGCAACAGCGCCTGAAATAAAGAGCCCAGCAAGAACAGGGTGCAGCAGACTTTTGGCTAAAATCGGCATGGACTGTTCCGGATCCACAGTAAGAAAGTATTCCGGGCCAAAATAGACCAAAGCTACAAGTCCCACTAAAAATGCACCTGTTATTCCCGGCAAAGCCCAAGCAATGGCAATTTTTCTTGCTACTTTTACATCTTTGGAACTCCGGATGGCCATATATCGAATTACCAGATGGGGTTGACCAAGATATCCTAATCCCCAACTTAATCCACCCAATGCAGTTATGAGTGCCGCAAAACCATCTTTACCGCCAAAAAAGGAACCGTTATTATTTTTAAAAACCGAATTCGCAACCGCTAAACTGTCTGAAATAGTCACTCCCGATTCTGATAATTCAATATATCCGGCAATAGGCAAGATGACCAAAGTCCCGACCATGAGAATTCCCTGGAGAAGGTCCGTCCACGCGACTGCGTAAAATCCACCCATGAGTGTATAAATAATGATGATGGCAGCGCCAATAGAAATCCCGGTAATGGGATCTAAATCAAAAAGTGAATTTAGTACCTTGCCTGAAGCGTGAAATTGTGCCGAGACGTAAAACAGAAAGAAAAATGCGATAATGACAGAAGAAAACAGGCGGATAATATTAGAGTTATCATTGAATTTTCGATGGAGGTATTCTGGGATAGTGAGGGCATCATATTTTTCAGTTTCTTCCCGAAGCCGTTCAGCGATTAAAAACCAAGATGCGATTATGCCAAGAATAATTCCGATTACAGCCCAGGATTCACTTAATCCAATGGTTATAGCAGCTCCGGGCAGCGCTAATAAAAGCCAAGCTGATTCACCGGAAGCCCGTTCAGAAAAAGCAGTAACCCACGGACCCAGTTTCCGTCCTGCCAGTAAATAATCTTCCTGGGTTTTATTAAATTTGAATGTCCAAACGCCAACACTCAGCAAAAACACCAAGTAAAGAATAAAAATAATGCCAATCATATCCATATTAAACCACCAAAGTTATGAGCCCTACTGCGAAACAATATATCCCAAAATAATGAAATTTTCCCTGCTCCAGCCAACCTAGGAGCCATTTAAGCGCCACCACGCCTACCGCGAAAGAACTGGTCAGCCCTGCCAAAGCAACCGGGATGGGCATTTGAAATCCACCGCTTACATCCAATGCAGTTAAAAGCCCCGCACCACCAATAGCTGGAATTGCTAATAAAAAAGAAAACCGCGCCGCTTCTTTTGCAGATAAACCTAAAAATAGTGCGGCGCTGATGGTCATACCACTTCGGGATATACCGGGAATAATAGCCATAGCCTGGGCGCAGCCAATCAAGATGCACGTTAAAAAAGAATGTTCTTTATCCTGACGATTTGCAAAAGATGATCCAAAGAGAACAACTCCGGTAAAGATGAGTGCACCTCCAACAGCCGTTACATTCTCAAACAGGGAATCAATTGAATCTTTAAACCCCAGCCCAATACCAACTGCTGGCAAAGTCCCGATTAGAATGTACATAATAAATATTTGTGTCTTTTTTGAAGCAAGCGACAATATTAAGGATTTTATGTCATTATAAAAGATAACAAGCACACTGGCAAGTGTTCCAAGATGAACAAGAATCTCAAATTCGTTTCCCGGTTGCTCAATACCCAGGATTGCCTGACCCAAGACCAAGTGTCCAGAACTGCTGATTGGTAAAAATTCAGTAAATCCCTGGATAATGCCCAGGATAGTTGCTTCTAGTATCGTCATAAGATAAAATAAAGTGGTGGGAATTTAGACGGGTGAAATGGAATCGGGTATTGGTAACTGTAAATTAGTAACGTGTTAATAATTAATTCGTAAATGGTTTCCAGATTATTAACAGTATCCCAATAATCCAATCATTCGGCCAGCTTTTTTCCCGTTTCGACGATATGAATGATATTTTTCTGCATCGCAATAAGTACATTCGGTTAAAGTTGTTATTTTCTCACGTTTGAATCCATTTTGGACTAATTGCTGCAATGCCAATTTTTGGAGGTCAATTCGATACTTTCCAGTCCCTTTCTCTTCAATAAAATCTGGATCAAATTGATTGATCACATCATCACTTACTTCGAAACAACATTTTTGAATTGAGGGACCAATCAAAATATCAAAATTAGATAAAGATTTTCCCTTTTCTTCTATCTGCTTTGCGGATTGTAGTAAAATTCCATTAACCAACCCTCGCCAACCAGCATGAACCAAACCAAATACCGGATCCAGATGATGAACAAAATAAACCGGCATACAATCCGCTACCTGGATAGAACAAACTAAATTTGGATCCAAAGAAAAAACACCATCTGTATCTAAAACTCGACCAACCTCCTCCGGAAATAATATATTTGTGGAATGTGTCTGTTTAGGAATTATAAGAGAATCAGAACTAAACCCAGTTTGATCCGCCAGATCTTTTCGCCCTTCTAAACCATCAGCATTGAAGGATTTATAAGAGAAAATAGCTTTAATATTTTGATTGGAAAAATGGTGGGAAAAATCCACCCAGTCTTTGTGATTCATTCAGATGTATGACTATAAATAGTGCCATCATACACACCAATATTTTTCAATTTATTTTGGGTGTATTCCAATACTTGGGCAGAGCCATTTTCATTCCTGTTGGCACCAGTAAATTGGATCGATGTTTGTTCGCCATGAAATCCACTATGTTTGCGGAGTTTATCCATGAATTGTCTTCGATTTATAGCTCCTGAACTCATTATAGATTGCACGAATGAGGCATGATCCATAGCCAAAATATGATAATTAGAAATTGAATTATCATTACTAAATGCATTAGCTGAATTCACGTTCGTAATGATTCGCATACCTTGTACGTGGGGACCAATCAATTCCTGGTTCAATATAGTCATATCCAACCAATTCTCATTTCCAAAAAGCATAGTTTTCAAATTATACATGGGAAATTGAGTTCCTACATAGGTGAGTTCATCTTGTCTAATGGGGATATACATGGCATGGATAGTTTCAAGAACCACTTTGGCAGAATCCTTCCTATCCATTTTCTCTTCTTCTTCAGGAATTTCATAGAAATCAGTTACGTCCACATCAAAAAGTGCATCTAAACTGTCAATTGTTAAGTTCATAGCATCTTCATTGGGATCTTTCTCCGGCAAAAGTGTCCATGCTATTTTTCGAATGGATTTGAATTGGCGCAATATATTTTCCGGTTTTTCAATATACCATTCCGTTGCCACCGGATCCACTCCTAATTGGCGACATTCCTCTAGAAAATAATCTGTCATGGCCTTCAATTTGCCATCACCAGGTGATAATACAGCAATATTTTCGAATCCCAATTCAGTGATCATTAATTGGGCAGTGCGATGAGCAATAGTTTTGGGAGACGGTGACAAAAAGAAAAGGTTTGGTGCAATATCAGATAATCCGGGTGACCCTGAATTAGGTATCAAGATAGGTAAGGAAGATTTGAACCCCGCTAAAGTCAGAACCTCTTCTTCTAATAGTGGGCCAATAATACCAATAATGTTTCGATTAGAGTGGAGCGATTTCACAATTTGTAAGGTATTCACACCATCTCCTTTTGAGTCGAAAACCAAAAATCGTATGGAATGAGCAGATGATATATCGTCCAGATGATCAGCCAGCCCTAATAGATAAGATTGGCCTAACTCTTTTTCAGGCCCTGTTAAAGGGACTATGACCCCTAGAGTCGCTGAGCGGGAAAAACTGATGGGTTTTGTATTTTTTATTGTTGAGTATATGTGGAAAAAGGATTGTGGAAAGACTTGCATATCAATTCCATTTAAAGCCAGGGAAAAATCATATGCATCTCCGTTTATCCATGATAAGTATGCACGAGCAAAGTTAATAATTGCACGATTAGTTGGATTTTTTTCCCTGAAAAGGATTCCCTCTATTCTTTCCTCTTTCAGCCCATTGCCTATACAAATGATAAGTCGTTGGTCTATATCACTCAATTGAAGAGAATCTTTAGCTGTTGGTCGAATCGATAAATAATTTTGGAACGCTTCGCTATTTTTTCCTTGAGATAAGGCGATATCCCCCATCAAAAGTAACGTTTGGCTCTGGTAGGGAGATCCGGGAAAATTCGAAAGGACGGATTTAGCAGACCGAACTGCATCTTGCCATTTATTTTGTTGGTATTGAGATTTGGCTAACATGAGCTGAGATGCGGGATCCCGATAATCTTTATCGTTGATCAAAATGGATGAAAAATATTTTTCTGAAAGACGATATCTTCCTTCCTTGTAGGTTTGAACTGCTACATCGAATTTTGCGTAATAGGTCAAGGTGTCAAACCCGTCTGCCTTTAGAAGATTTAGAATTAAGATTAAGAATATAAGTTTAGGAAATTGCATTATTTATCTGGAATAAAACCGATATGAAATTATAAACTCTAACACATGGATGGAATAATTGGTTTCACTGTTTTTTCAGCATATTATGATCTGTCCGCCCTCATCTGCAAGGCAGATAGATTAAACTGGTGGGAAACAAAACTATATTTTATTTATTAATGAACGTTAGTTTGCCATTCTCAAATTGATAATAGACTTTTTTCCCCATTTCAACCCCGTACACCCATTGTTCGGCTATGCCATGACGGCTGGATGTATGATTCAATTCATCCGGATTCCCAACTGAAATTCTAACTTGTCTTTCGGTCATTCCAATTTCAATTCCTTTATTCAAAACTTTATCAATCATTTCTTTCCCCCATTCTCGAGGCAATGGATCCGATGTATAGTAGTGATCCTGTACCCCCACACGGCCTTCTTCTCCATTATATCGAACAAATCCATCCAATCCATTTTTCGCTTTTATCTTTAACCACACAGGATGACCAAAGTCCCGATTCTGATATGGATGAACATCCGAAACAGTTACAGATTCGAATCGTTTAAAATCATAATCAGCAAAAGAATAGAATCCTTTGAAATCCAAGGTATTATTCAGCCAAATAGTTTTCCCAATCATGGCTTTGGCTTCGACCAGTGCATCATTAAATAGAATATAACTTGGAAATTCAGGAATCTCGTCATCATCAAAATTGAACAACATTTTATAGCGACGATCTTTCTCATCTTTAATGATTAAAAAATCATTTTTCCAGGTTTCATATGTTCCAAGGATTGTATATGATTTGTTCTGGAACTTATGGTAAGGACGAAACTTTTTTTTATATAGTTTTGACCAAACACGATTAAAACTGGCCGTTCGTTTGTATTTATCATCCAGATCCACAAAATAGATCGTTTTTCCTGTCCACGGATTGAGAGAAACTTGAATCTCTGGTTTCTGGAAATAGGAGCAAGCAGATAAAAATACTGCTGCGGTGATTATTGTAATCTTGCCTGGCATTATGGAGCAGAATTTGAGCCTATTAATTAATAAAGAAAACCTCACAAAAGACTGGTTTCTAAAAATACCACTATAAAGGTTTCCCTTTTTTCCATTCACCAACAGTTTTTTTCCCATTTGAATTAAAAAATGTTCCATGCCCGTCCATTTTGCCATCTTTAAACTCACCGATATAACTGTTTCCATTTTGATAGGTGAATGTACCCATGCCATGAAAGTTATCGTCCATAAAATCACCTACAAATTTATTGCCATTGGAGTAAGATAATATTCCAGAACCATTTTTCATGCCATCCACAAACATCCCGTTATAACTGTTCCCATTTTGATATGAATATATCCCTTTACCTGAAATTTTACCCCTTTCCCACTCGCCCACATATGTCTCTCCGTTTAAGTAATTGAATGTTCCATGACCTTCCTGTTTATTATTTTCCCACTCGCCTTGATATTGGTCTCCATTCGCATATTGAAAAGTCCCTTTACCATGAATGTAATCATCTTTAAACCCTCCCTCATATTTGTTTCCGTCTGAATAAATTATAGTGCCGTTACCGTTCATTTTGTCATTTTTCCATTCACCTTCATACTTATCCCCAATAGATGAAATGAAAATACCCTTTCCTTCAATCCGACCATTTTTAAAATCACCTTCGTACTGGTCACCAAAAAATGTAATATCAATGCCATGCCCATTCATTTGATCATTTTTCCATTCACCAACATATTTATCTCCATTTGAATAAATAAGCGTACCTTGACCCTCTCTTTTATCATTTTTCCAATGACCATCATAAGAATCACCATTCTTAAAGGTGTAAATACCCTGGCCTGACATTTTGTTATTGTTAAAACCACCTACATATTTTTCTCCATTACCAAAGGTGAATTTTCCTTCACCGTCTTTTGTATCATTTGTCCAATGACCATCATAACTATCACCATTGCTGTAAAAATAGTTACCTTCGCCATCTTTTGTATCATTTTTCCACCCACCAACATATTGATTGCCATCGATTAAGGTGTAAATACCTTGACCATTTTTCATGCCATTCAAATAATCTCCGTCGTAAGAATCACCATTTTTAAAAGTGTAAATACCCTGGCCTTCCATCTTACCATTTTTCCACCCACCTATATATTTGTCTCCATTTGAATAAGTGAGAGTACCTTGACCGGTTATTTTATCATTGATAAAATCCCCTACATAATTGTCTTCATTCTTAAAGGTGTAAATACCCTGGCCTGACATTTCATTATTCTTGAATTGGCCTACATAGAGATCACCATTTGAAAAAACTAAAGTGCCTTGGCCAGTTCTTTTATCATTGATCAAATCTCCTTCATAAATATTTCCATTTTCAAAGGTGTATTTCCCTTTCCCTGACATTTCATCATTTTTGAATTCGCCAATATATATGTCACCATTTGAATAAATAAATTTCCCCTGCCCTTCTTTAATATCTTTTTTCCATTCACCATCATATTTGTTGCCATTTTTATAACTGTAAACGCCCTTCCCTGACATTTGAACATTTGCCCACTGGCCAACATATCTGTCACCGTTTACATAGTTAATTGTCCCGTGGCCATTTTTATTATCATTTTCCCACTCACCGATATACTTGTCACCGACTGAATTAGAGAATGTTCCTTTTCCATGAATGTGGTCATTTTTCCACTCACCATCATACCTGTCGCCGTTTGCATAATTAATTATCCCTGTTCCACCTCTTTTATCATTTATCCACTGACCTTTATATATATCATCGTTAACGTAAGAGAATGTCCCTTGACCATCCTTCATGTCATTTACCCATTCTCCAATATATTTGCCACTGGCTGAATTAGAGAAAGTTCCTTTTCCATGAATGTGACCATTTTCCCAATGACCATCATACTTATCGCCGTTTGCATAATTAATTACCCCTGTTCCATCTCTTTTATCATTTTTCCACTGACCTTGGTATTTGTCGCCGTTTATGTAAGAGAAGGTGCCTTCACCATTTTTGATGTTACTTTTCCATTCGCCTTCATAGGAATCTCCATTTTTAAAGGTATAATTTCCTTGGCCTTCTTTCTTCTCATTTTTCCATTCGCCTTTGTAGATATCACCATTTGAGTAATTGAATGTACCGTACCCCTCGATGTAATCATTATTCCACTCACCATCAAAGGTATTACCATTTACAAAATTAATTGTCCCATTTCCGACTCTTTTATCTTTTGTCCATTTCCCTATATATTTATCACCATTGATGAAAGACAATGTCCCTTGCCCATCTCTTTTATCATTTTTCCACTCACCAACATAGGTATCACCATTTTTATAGATATAGTTTCCCCAGCCTGACATTTTGTTATTTTTGAATTCACCTATATATACGTCACCGGCTGAATTAGAGAATGTTCCTTTTCCGTGAATGTT
>Ga0208408_1000292_pt1 | contig 34601 bp, 31 predicted proteins | sample ETNtaG_4_FD_185776 | JGI IMG/M metagenome (GOLD analysis project Ga0208408, IMG submission 185776) | Marine microbial and viral communities from oxygen minimum zone, Eastern Pacific Ocean - ETNP201406SV67 (SPAdes) (version 2) | ecosystem: Environmental > Aquatic > Marine > Oceanic ... | reverse complement strand
TTGTTTTGATGAATCTAACAATGAAAGTATACACCCCGCCCCATGCAGAAATAGCCAGTGCAAACGTCATTCCATTCAATTCACTGTTACCCAAAAGTACCCAGTCTAAAATCCAGTTAGAGCTATCGAAAGAAATCCCAGAAATCCCTCCGTATGCCTGCCAGGAGGTAACAATTAGAGCAACCAGTGTCAGCACCATCCTGTCCGCTCTGGAGAAACCCCCGTAAATTCTTCCAAGTCCTACAGATTGAGCTTGCGTGCCCATGTAAGACCCAAAGAGAGTAAGTAGACCGGCGATATACCCAGAGCTCTGATTGCTGACAAATTCTGCATTCATCCCAATCGCCACAAGTATGCCAACATCTACAATTCTGTCAATAGTATGATCAAGAAAGTCTCCATATGGGCCATCGGTGCCCTGATGTCTAGCTAGAGCCCCATCTAGACCATCCAATATTCCTGCAATTAGAACAATCACTACTCCTCCGACAATGTAAATCGCACCCTCAGTGTTTCTCTCTGCAGCCATTAGCAAATAGAATGCTATCAGAGAGAGTGCAAGGCTTGCCCAAGTAAGGGTACTAGGATCCACCCCTTCCATCCTATGAACTAGGGGGGTAATCGCCTTAGTCCATCTTTCTCTAAACTTCTCGAACACTTCACGCCTCCCCTTCTTCGATCCAATCTATTGGATTGAGGGGCCTTCTGGGCTTGAAGTCATCTGATATCCATTCAACAATTCGTTCAACAATCCCCTCCAAACTTTCGCACGAGGTATCAAACTCAATCGTCGGGACATTGCCCCAATCCTCACCCCATGGGCCACCGAGAATCTCCCAATCGACATTATCTTCGATTTTTTGTTTGGAGTATGACCTCTCGAAAAGTCGCTTCTTCAACTCTTTCGGGCGACATCTTAGAATGACCACACAATCGACTTCAAGTAAGTGAGAAAGATGACCATCAATGACAATAGGTCCAACAGGGCTCTCTTTCCAGGCCGAATCCAGTTCTTTTTGAAGTCTTACTACGTCTATCGGCCTCGCCCCATCATCCGGATCAGCATCCTCGATGCACCCATACTCCTCAGCAAGATTCTCTACAGTCTGAATTCGAAAACCAACTCCCCTCAGGGAGGACGAAATTGTGCTCTTTCCAGTGCCAGGAGAACCCGTCATCGCTAGTCTAAATGAACCCCCCATGGTCTTCTCCCATTGCAAAGACACAAGAATACTCCGTGTCGAGGCGTAACATTGACCTAGAAAACTGATGCCAAGGCCGATAATGACTGAGACGATAAGCTGGATTAGAGCCATGGATCCTAGGAATACTAAGTTGAACATCTTACTATTTGCATTACCAATAACTGTCTACTTCAATTACATAGAGCACGATTACTCTTTGGCATTCTTCTCCTCATTGGTTGCCATCATGCCTCTTGCCTTCCTGATGGGGCGTGCCACCGAGGAAATTGCCCTACGTACTTCGGAATCTCTTGGGGGGCTACTGAATGCTACCTTTGGAAATGCGGCCGAACTAATCATTGCCTTACTCCTAATCGTCGAAGCATCAAGGGTTGTTGAAGTGGAGGCACAATCATTCTACATTCATCTAGTTCAAGCGAGTCTAATTGGAAGCATTCTAGGAAACCTACTCTTGGTAATGGGACTGGCATTTGTTTGGGGTGGCATCCATCACTCTGAGCAGAGTTACTCTGAGACACAAGTCAACTCCAACGGATCACTCCTACTTCTCTCGATGATTGTACTTGTTATTCCCACAGTTTTCCACTCTACAGTAGGGGGAGATGTAGGAGACTCGAGAGTTCAAGATTTGAGCCATATTGCTGCTATCATACTCTTGATGATGTATGGCCTATTCCTCTTTTTCCAATTCCGAACTCACGTACACCTATTCGCCACTGATGGATCCCATCACGAAGATCCAGAGATGACTCAGAGAGATGCAGTAGTTCTACTAGTCGTGGCTACAATATTGGTGTCTTGGATGGCTGAGATTCTCGTTCATTCAGTAGAATCCGCCGCAGAAGAAATCGGACTCCCACATCTCTTCATCGGTGTAATTCTCCTTCCTCTTTTCGGAAACGCTGCTGAGCACTTTACCGCTGTTTCAGTGGCCGCCAAGGACAAAATGGATCTCTCATTCGCAATTTCTATGGGGTCTTCAACTCAGATTGCAGTTTTCGTCGCACCGCTAATGGTTGTCATAGCGTGGCTACTTGATGTTCCATTGACTTTCGAATTTGGTATGCTTGAGACCGTATCCGCATTCCTAGCAGTTCTGATAGTAAATTCGATTGCATCGGATGGTAAGTCAAACTGGTTGGAGGGGGCAATGCTATTGTCAGCTTATGCTGTACTGGGAGCAGCTTTCCTATTTCACCCCTGATCTATAATTCTCGATAGTATTCTTCTACCGATGACTCCAACTCATGAGATGCCTTCGACTCATCCAAAGTCAGAGTTTCACCATCTCTCCGAATAGCTTCCCCGTTCACGAATACATCCAGAACGCGAGCCCCCGAGTAAATCAAGTTGGGCAACAACCTTCTACCATTCCTACCCCAAGGCCTCATCCTGATATCGGACAAATCCCAAGAAACCCAATCTTTGGATCCTTTAGTTGCTAGGGACCAAGTATCTTCTGGCCCAAGAATCCTAGCATCCCAGTGATCATGTCTCTGGACAAGGCTAGCTGCTTTAGCCTCCGACCTCATATCCAACGAGTTGTTGCTAGCAGCACCATCCGTGCCAAGCCTGACATCGACTCCCGCTTCCATCATTGCAGGATAGGACATGGTCCCCCCACATGCAAGCTTCTGATTGCTTGTAGGACAGTGAACTGCATGTGCTCCATGACCTGCTAGAATCCTCATCTCCTTCTTAGTCACCCACCCACAATGTGCGCAAACTGTTCCCTCTGTGAAGTAGTCAATTGAGTCTAAGTACTCAATCGGATACATTCCATGTTGCGCATGACAGTCAGCAACTTCACCTCTAGTCTCTGAGGTGTGAATACTGAGGGTGCAACCACTTTTCTTTGATAGCTCGGATGCCTTCAGCAAGGTCTCTTCTGAACATGTGTATACTGAATGTGTTCCTATCCCATACTCTATCTTCTCGGGAACTGGAGAACCCCCAGAAAGCAACTCTTCAATTTTATTTAGAGCCTGTCCAGCTCCCTCTGGGAATGAAGGTGTTGGTAAATCTGTAATCGGACCACATATTTTTGCTCTAATACCACTTTCAGCAACAACCCTTCCTACAACCTCTGGATGAAAGTACATGTCACAAGCAAATGTCGTTCCAGTCGCAATCATTTCTGCAACAGCTGCTCTAGTCCCCTTCTCAACAAACTTCTCAGATAACCCCTTCTCAACAGGAAATATCGAGGTTTCTAGCCATTCCATCAGGGGCAAACCCTCGCCCATAGACTTGTTTAGAACCATGGCCATGTGGGTGTGCCAATTCTGCAGAGACCTGGTCATTAGACGAAATGATCCGTCTATGACTTCAACCACGTCCTCATCACCTCTGCTAGGTGAGAAAGATCCATCTTGACGAATGATGAAATCACCCTTATGAGTCAGTCCATCATCATCAATTAACCAAGTATCTGTGATTCTCCTAGTTCCGGAGTCCATGTGAGCTTCCCTGCCTATGCTACTCACACACCGCATTCAGTATGCTAATCGTCTCTCCATCAGAGTTCTTCATCCATGCATCTATCGAATCACCGGTCTTCATCGGCCCCACTCCTTGGGGAGTCCCAGTCCAAACTAAATCACCAGGTTCTAGATCGTACCATTGATGGAGGTGAGACATCAGAGATTCTACTCGATGGACCATCAGCTTGGTCGACGCCAATTGCTTTGTTTCCCCATTTACAGAGAGGCCGATCTCAACATCCCCCTCATCCCATTCAGACCATGTCCCAAGAACCCCAGAACCCCTGAAGCCCTTACCTTCTAACCATGGCCAACCCTCTTTCTTTGCCATGGTTTGACGTGTTCTATTGGTGGTATCAATTCCCACACACATCTGGACTGGAGTCAGATCTTTTCCCAATCTGAAGACCATCTCAACCTCGTGATCAATATGCTCATCTGGCACAAGAAGAGTTACAACATTTTTTCCATCATCAGATGCTTCGACCATTGCCGATGGGGGCATTAGAAAGAAACGAGGGTAGTCTGTAACATCACCCAGGATTTCTTGTGCATGCCCAGTGTAGTTTCTGAAGACCGCCCAGCCAACTCCCATAGAGGACCCAGCAAGACACCAATGATTAGCACACCGGTTAACACCCCTCCTCATCAGGTTGAAGGACAATAGCCTCTGTAGCTCTCCCGTGTCAGAGGACCCATATCGTACATTGGACGTCTCAAAGGATGCCTCAGATGCCGAGATTAAGCGAGCATATCGTAAGCTAGCTAGACAGTACCATCCAGATAGAAATCCGGAGGATGCCGCTGCTGAGGAGAGATTCAAGGCTATCCAATCAGCATACGACTCGATTGGAACCTCCGAGGGAAGAAGTCAACATGATCAGCAGAGAAGAATGGAAGAGATGTTCCAGGGAGGAAGGTCTCGTTCACCATTTGGAGGAGTCGATCTCGGAGATATTTTCTCACAATTCATGGGTGGAAGGGGAGGTCAGAATTCTGTCTTCGAATCTGGAATGGGAGACTCTAGAAGAGATTCAGGTCCTAGATCACCGGTTTCCAAAGGTGCCGATATTAGATCTGGTCTGGATATTTCTCTGGAACAGGCATTAAGTGGTACTGAGGTAAAGTTTAGTCATAGGAGAATGAGAAGATGTTTGGATTGCAATGGTTCCAGCTTCGGCTCATCTAGGAGTTGTTCAACTTGCAAAGGCACCGGTGTCACCACTAAAGGAAGCACTATCACGGTGAGAGTTCCAAAAGGGGCTGAACATGGTCACTTACTTCGTCTGAAAGGGATGGGACACGAGCATCCTGAGGGGGAATCTGGAGACTTACTGATCACATTAAGACTCGACGCCGAGGAGGGGCGTCGCTGGGAAGAAGGCCGCTTAATCCAGGAAGTCCGACTTCCATACACGATGTTAGCTCTTGGAGGAAATGTGAGAATCACTACGCCATCTGGAAAGAGACTGCAGATTGAGGTTCCAAGAGGGACCAAGATTGGTGATAGAAGACGTTTACAGAGCCATGGACACGCCGGAGGTCCATTGGACGTAGAGTTCACATTGGCTGAGCCCGAGAAACTAACAAAATCCCAGATTAATGCACTAAATTTACTCAAAGATAGTGGCCTCTGATGGATACAATCAGTCAAATATTCCATTGTCCGCGTTTGGGCCGTGAGAGACTTCGAGGGTCTTGCAGACTACTTGATTCTACGCCGAAAAAAGATACACTTTGTCTTGATAGTTGTCTCAGTTCTAATGATTCCTGGGATTATAGCTTCTTTTGAGCCAATTGATATTGAATCCTATGATATGGAATCCCCAGAACTTGAAGCCAATCAAGTATTGAGAGAAGAATTTACTGCAGCAGGAAATATATGGGGTTTCGGGATTTTTGTTAGAGATCCAGTATTCTTCGATGAACCAGATTCAGATGTAAATATGATTGCTGAGTATTCCGGTGAAAATGGAGGGATTTCCGATCCAAAAGGTGGAATTCTGAATCTTACTGTTCTCAGAGAGATTGATTTCGATGCAAATACAATGAGAGAAAGTGAGATTTCAGAATTCTACCTACCCCTGGCATCTGAGATATCAGGAGACCCAGCATATGGGATTCTGGATTTGGCAACAGAATTTCGAACATTTATGGCAAACCAATCTTCACTGACTGCTCCTCGCATTAATCCATACAAGCTTGCTGCAACTCTAGACATTAGTGCATCAACAGACCCTGCTCCAACTAATTGGACTAATTGTGGAGAACTGGAGTGCCTTAATTTTGATGACCCAAGAGTGACACAAGATCACATAGACTTAGCTGCCCATAGGATGGCAAATAACAGCAATGGAGCCTTCCTCAGATTCCTCTCCAATGATCGCGCATTCCTTCCAGATGAGGCGGGTTCTGCAGTAGGTCCAGTAAATCACAAATTCTCCGAGAATGGCTCATTGGTTTCTGAAAAGTGGCAAAGAGGGAGGTGGTCAGCATCAGCAGCATGGATGATCATAAACTTCGACAGAGAAGAAATGCAGCAGAATGGTTGGACATTCACTTGGAAAAATGCAAGCTCCGAGTTCGGTTACGAATGGAATGGACTTGATTTAGAGACAAAACCAATTCGAAACTCTATCGATGTTTGTAGAAATAGAGAGGAGGCTGGGCATCCTCTATGTTCGGTCGAGTGGCTTTATCTCTCACTCGAGGAGGATCTCAGAGAGAGTGACGAGACAATAGTCTCTCTGATGTTTGCTGAGTCCATTAATGTCGAAATTAATCGTGAACTAATTTCTAGTGCATTCCTGATTATTTTCATGGTTTTTGCTATCCTGATTCTTCTTTGGGCTAGTCTAAGAAGAGCCTCAGATGTTGCTATAGTTGCCACTAGCCTATCACTATCTCTAGTTTGGATGTACGGACTAATCGGTTGGGCAATTATTCTGGGAAAGTGGTCTGGGCACGAGATAATTTTCCGTTCCCAGTTCTCAAATCTCTTACCGATTTTAATCCTGGCACTCGAAATTGACGACAGCCTCCATAGTCTTCATAGATACAAGGAGGAACGTAGATCAGGAGCAAATTCAGAACAGGCAGTTCACAAGGCAATTAGCAAGGTCGGACTAGCCATAATGCTAACCTCAGTGACTACAATTGTAGCCTTCATGGCGAACATGACTTCGAGTATTGCAGCCATCAGATCGTTTGGAATAGAGGCAGGAATCGGTGTATTTTGTGCCTTCTTCCTGACAGGACTATGGGTTCCACTAGCAAGACTCGATATCGACCTCTGGTTGGAATCTAGAGGGAATCTGTACGAAGAACGAAAAGACGTTATTCACATGATTCCCAGCCACTGGCTTTCTTCAGTTTCCATATTTTCAGCAAGATTTGCCCCTGCAGTAGTCATTATTTCACTACTCATAACAGCACTCGCGACCCCAATTATGCTTTCTTTAGAAGGGGACTTCCAAGTTGAAGATTTTATCGAAGCAGACTCGGATTTGGCAGTAGGAGTAGGGCTGATCAATGAGCGCTTCAGCGATGAAGGCGAGCCAGCCTACATCCTGATCGAGGGCAATATTTCCAATCCAATTGTCCTGGAAGCGATTGATGAACTTCGAAGAAATATGAATTCCCATGGACCAGATGACCCGAATCAGATTTCCCGAATGCCAAACGGAGAGGTTGAGTTACTCGGAATAGATCTGATGCTTTGGTACACCAGGGGTGCAATGGCATGGAATCAGACACCGTTCGAGCAAGCCGGCTGGGACTTCAACTCTAATGACGGGGGAATCGGTTGCAACACCCTCAAAGTTCCGAATAGAGACATGAATCTAATCTCGGTACCTTCTATTGATGACAGCAGATGCCTCTCTTTTCTTTATGGATTCATGTTGACTAGGGGTGTCCCAGCGAGTGGGGGTTACCCCTCTCTTTCTACCAGTATTGTCGGCGAGTTCATCCAAGTAGAGGGTGAGATTGATTTTGAAAGACCTTGGCTTACCAAGTCGGGAGAAGATCTGAGATTCCCACGGACCTCACTACGTTTTGGAATTTCAAGTCCCGAGCAGTTTGCACTCGTAGAACCCGCATTGAAACAACTGCAGGCAGATATGTCCCCAATTCAGAACCTATCTACCACTCCAAACCGAGAGAGGGGGGATATAAATTCAGCATTTGAAGATCCAAATCACCCAGTAACATGGGCATTACCAACGGGAGAACCTGTGATTAGGTTCGTCGCTGCAGACTCGATGCAGGATGATTTACAAAACACTCTTCTTCTGGGCTTGGTTTTCTGCATCATCGCTCTTTGGTGGGGTTTCAGGGAGGATTCTTCGTCGTTAGATAGATTGGAACAGGTTAGGATAGAACCGCTGAAGATAGTTCCAAGAATCGTACTTAATGTGATTGCATTGTCGGTGATTTCACTTTTCCTCGTTGGATCTGATTATGCCATTATTTTCGCCCTTCTAGCCGTATTCTTCTCAATAGCATGGGGAACCAAGCCATTGCTATTAGCCACTATTACAACAACTCCGATATTCTTGATGATAGTATGGTTGTATGCTATTGTTGGAATAGCGGGGTACGGTCTGAACATGGTCACAGTTTCTATTGCTGCCATATCCCTAGGCGTAGGAATAGACTACGTAATCCATATTATTGAGCGATTCAGAGAGGAGAGAGAAAAAGGAGTTAGCACTATGAAATCCATTGAGGCAGTTGGAGGGGCATCTGGGATTGCCCTCTTTGGCTCAGCGGTATCCGACATTACAGGATTTGCGATAATAAATCAGTCAGAAATGGGATTCTTCTCCACCTTCGGACTATTCTGCGCCATAATGATTGGACTTTCACTAATTGCAAGCCTAGTTCTTGCTCCAGCAGTCCTGGGAATTGCATACAGGGATGGTAAACCGTCCAATAACGAAATCAATGCCTAACTATCGCTAGGTTTTCTCCACTTTCCCAATGTATCAGTTAGAGCGGATTCTAAATCCGGATGTAGAAACTCGTACCCTTCTTGAATTAGTCTCATGGGCATTACCTTCTGACTTTCGAGAGTAAGTTTTTCACCCATTTCTCCGAAAAGAATCTTAACGACGAATCCAGGAAGTGGAGCAAACGCAGGCCGACTCAGAACCTTACCCAGAGTCTTAGCAAATTTCTTCTGTCTAGAAGGATTTGGAGCTGTAAGATTGTACACGCCATGCGAATCACTATTCATCAGTAAATGGTGAATCGCATATATTTCATCATCTAGTGAAATCCATGACATCCATTGTTTTCCACCTCCCATTGGCCCCCCGGCCCCCATTTTGAATGGCAGTAGCATCTTCCCTAGAGCCCCCCCTGTTCCAGACAGCACAATCCCACTACGAAGAAAAATTGTCCTGACCCCAGAATTCATTGCGTGTGAAGAAGCTGACTCCCAGTCCTTGCAAATTTCGGGAAGAAATCCCTTACCAAGATCACTTTTCTCGTCAAGCTCCTCGTCCCCCCTATCCCCATACCAACCAATCGCACTTGCTAGAATGAAAACTTCAGGTTTTTGTCTTAAGTTGCTTATTGCTTCGGACAGAAGTGCAGTGCTTTCAACTCGAGAGCCCCTAATCGCGCGTTTCCTCTTCTTGCTCCATCTCTTGTCTCCAATCCCCTCACCCCCGAGGTGAATGATTGCATCAAAGCCCTCAAGATCACCCTCATCTAGAATTCCTGCAGAAGGGTCCCATTGCAATTCCCGCGCTCCTTCTTTCGTCGGCCTCCTGACCAATCTCCAGACCTCGTGATTACCAGTGTCAAGGAAAGCCACTAACTGCGTCCCAATCATTCCAGAAGAACCAGCAACAAGAATCCTCTTTCTTGGAACTTCTGAGAATTTAGAGTGCTGAGTCATATCTCTCTGTAATCTAAGCTCTCTAGCAGTGAACATTTGGGACAGCCTCCCTCTAACCAGCCTACCTCCTAGAATCCTATCAGCTAGATTGCCCAGCGGTCCGAAAGGTACCTGGTAGGTTACTTCGTCAACAACTTTGGTTACGCCACCCTCCTCGATAAGATGATGATCATGACTCCATGACCAAAATGGCCCCTTAACCATCTTGTCAGAGAAGAAATGAGGTGGCTTGTAACCAGTGTGTTCTGCAACCCAAGTCATTTTTATTGGTCCCATGGGAAATCTGAAGACTCTCTGTGAACCAATCTCCAGAGACTCATCAGCACGAATCTCTTCGGCTACCTCCCAAGGTGGCATCAATCTACGAAATGACCCCTCATGCTCAAACCAAGCGAAGGTCTCCTCAGCATTTGCTTCAACTATTGTCTCATGTTTGTAGTGATAAACGTCAATCCCCCCTTCTCAACAATCTTCGCTGGAAATTGACCTATTTCATTTATTGTTTCAGAGATCATTGATCCATTTTCAAGACATTGACTCTTTCCATTTTATTAATGCATAATCTTCGTAGTCCGATGGAGTAAGTCTGTAAGCCCAATGCTGAAGAGATTGCCTAACTACAGGACTAATCTTCTCATCATTATAAACTCCATCTTTGGAGATTATTCTGTTGATTAATTGAATTCTGAACCTCCCACTTGGACCTGCAAATGCTTTCCATCTTCTAACTTGCCTCTCGTCATCAGGGCTTCTTCTTCCATCAAAGAATCTACAATACCATTGAACCCACCCATAAGGATCCTGTTCCCGAATCCATCCTTTAGATTCCCACATCTCAAGAGGAGTTCCACATTTTACCTGAAAGCGATTCTTCTTCCTATCATAAATATCGCTAGACATCATTACTTCGGAAATACCTTCCCACCATTCTTCAAACTCTAGATGCTGATTCTCTAGATTCTTAGATAAAATTGATGAGAATATAGGCCTCCAGTAAGAACCCCCAAAACTACCTTCGGAAAAAATCTCTCTTGGAGTCATATTTGGCTTGAAATCAGGCCAATCTTGGAAAAGTATCACATCACCTATTTTTCTCACATCTTCCTGAAGATCGACTAGGCTAAATTCCTTTACTATCTACAATGAAACAAATAATATGGAATAATCTTCCAAGTCAGACCACAGGGGCGTCATCGTGTCAAGAGATTTTCTGATAGAATTGGATAGGAGAGATGAGTATTGTATTTTGAGATTTGCAGACAACCACTTGTTTAGGATCAGTTACTTGAAAATAAGATCCAATTGCCAATGTGCAAAGTGTAAACCTCGTCAGGAAAACGACCAAAGAAAGATAGAATTTGAGGAAGAGATCATGCGCCTGAGAATAGAGAAACCCAAGGCTACTCCAGTTGGTCAGTATGGGGTTCAACTAGAGTGGCCAACAGGTTGCTCCAGTGGAATTCACTCTTTTTCTCACCTAAGAGACATTTGCGAAAAATTTGGAACTCCTACCGAGTAGTCTCTGACACGAAGAACTCAAATCCTAGTCTATGTGCCGAACAATATCGAAGCAACGGGTCTTCCCCGTCGCTACGGTGGCGATTAACATGCAATTAGATCCGGAAGGTGAGGACGATGAACTAGATCAGGAGGATGAGTGGCAACTATATGCATCAGCTGACTATGCATCTTCAGAAATAGGTCTGGACGAAAAAGAGTCAGAAGAAGACAAACCCGTTGAGACATGGTTCGACGGTGATGATTTCGATTTCGAAGGGAGTGCTGTGAATTGGGACTCTCCCCCATGCCCAGCACCACTGGGAATAGCCCACGTGATCAAGATTGGAGTCTGTGACCATTGTCTGAGTCGAATATCTGGCATTCGTTCTAGAGATATTGGTTCTGATTCAGGTGCTGCAATAAGAGATGAGGCCTATTCGAGAGACCGTGAATTACAGTCAATGATAATTCAAGACTATTGCCCACTATGTGAGAATCTCTTTGACGACATCGAAAATATCGTCGACAGGGTTCTCGAAACACTATCCGATACCGATTTCTCGACTATTCAATTTGGTATTCATCTTCCAAAGGATCTTCTCCAAGAGGAGGATCGAATCAGAACAAAGTACGGAGCTCCAGGTTCATATCATCTCAAAGGAGCCATTGTAGAGGCAATTCATGAGAGGATTAGAGAACAAGATAGCGAAGTAGATTTCGTAAAGGAGAAGCCAGATGTGATGGTTCTTGTCGATGGACTTACGCTAAGGGTTGACGTGGACGTAAGACCAATTTTCTTGTATGGTAGGTATAGAAAAATAGAACGGGGCATCCCTCAAACACGATGGCCTTGCAGAGCTTGTAGAGGAAGAGCCGTGGGTTGCGACTCTTGTGAAGGAACGGGTCTGCAATATGTAGACTCAGTCCAAGATCTGATTGGAGAGCCAATAAGGGAGGCACTATTCGCTGAAGATACTTCATTCCACGGCATGGGTAGGGAAGACATAGATGTCCGATGCCTTGGGACTGGTCGTCCATTTGTTCTGGAGGTAAAGAGTCCTGTTAAGAGAAAACTTCCAGTTGAAGACTTAGTTGAAATGGTGAGAAGTAAAGCCGCAGGAAAGGTTGAGGTCGACGAACTCAGTTGGTGCACCAGAAAGAAGATCAACGAGGTAAAGCAGTCTAGATCGGAGAAGACATACTCTATTCGGTTCAAAGCAGAGGGAATCGATGACTATGAAAAGGCCAAGGAATCAATCCTATCCTTGTCAGGGCAGATCCTCGATCAAGAAACACCCAAGAGAGTCTCTCACAGGAGAGCTGCAAAAACAAGAAGAAGGAAAATCATCTCCATCGAAAATGTATACTTCGAAGATGACGAGGTAGAAATTACTCTCAGATGTGAGGCGGGAACATACGTCAAGGAATTGGTGCACTCCGATGAGGGCAGAACAAAGCCTTCCGTTCAAGCAGTTCTGGGGAAAGAGTGCGAAGTCAAATGGCTCGATGTACTCGAGATTCATGCCGACTAATCAGAAAAATGACATCCGAGTCCTTAAGAACGTCCCACAGGTCGCCCGAATTCGCGATAATGGAGCAGTGAGAGCATGGTCACTAGGACAAAGGGGTCTAGACAGGGTACTAGAAGCATCCTGAGGAAGGATAAGAGGGAGCGAAGGAGGCTGTTCATCGGAAGGTCGATGCACAACTATCAGGAAGGTGACAAGGTGGCAATAGTACTAGATGGCGCTCAGCAGAAGGGAATGCCACATAGACGATTCCAAGGAAGGACTGGAACCATCTCCGGAATCCAAGGAAGAGCATTTGTGATCAGAGTCGCAGATGGAAATATGATGAAGACTGTAGTTGCTCGACCAGAGCACCTCAGGCCAATTGAATAGGTGAAATTATGACTGAGACAGAATTTGTGGACTTCGCTACTGTAAGAGATAAACTACTCGATGCAATCGAGAGAAGGGGTGAAATCTCCTATGAACAGACAATGGCTCTTCAGCATGCAGAATGGAAGGCTAGCGCCAGTGGCCACCCCACGGGAGAAATAAAGACAGATCCCGTTGTTTATACTACACTTTTTGCAGCATTAATGGAAAATGAAAAATTGCAACAGTATCCCGAAGTGTCCTCTAAGATCGCAGAACTTGCCCCTCTGACAGTTTCAGATGTTAGGGTAATTATCGCAAGTAAGAGAGTAGCTATGGACACCTCTGAAATAGAAGAAATCATTACTGTAATCAGGCAACATGTACTTTGATTATAATTCTCTATAAAACAACTCATTCATGAGGGAGAGCCATTCTCGGAAGGTTGGATATTATGCCGCCCGAGGACTCTAAGGACTTGGAAGAAGAAGAAATTGACCCATTCCAGGAGGAGTCTAGACTCAGAATTATTGACATTCTAGAGCGGAGACCAATAGGTCATGAAATTCAGTGCATTAGCGAACCTTCACTCTATTTACTAAGAGCTAGAATCAATGGAAAGGAAGGCATTTCTGTGGGTGGTACGATTGAAATTCCCACGGAAAATGTCGGCCCTCTATCTGAAGTTCGACTAAAGGATCTTTCTGGCACCTCTCAACAAGAGTTAGCAGGAGCTCTTTCAGAATCAATCATCTCAGACACGGAAAGGCATATCTCGTTCTACAATAGTGCAGGCCCAATGTCATTGAAATTTCACTCATTTCAATTACTCTCAGGGATTGGAAACTCAAAGGCCATCCAGATGGTCCAAAGGCGTGGAATTGCAGGCTGGCAGACATTCGAAGATGTTGATGAGGCCTGTGGCATAGAGTCGGTGAGGCTTCTTGCAGAGAGATACATGAAGGAAATGGAGGATGTTGCACAGACTCCCAGATTACTCGATTTGCTAGTCCGCAAAGAGAAGTGATATGGATTCTCTAGAAGACCTCGATACTCGACTATTGGTCGATCTTCTCCGGGATCGTGCAAATCCTAGGAAATCTCTCGGCCAGCATTACCTAATTGATGAGGAAGTGATAGAGAGGACCATCACTCTAACTAGAGATTTTTCCTCTCCACTTTCTACAGACTCTCATGTACTTGAAGTTGGGCCTGGTCCAGGTTCACTAACTCTTGAACTCCTTCGAAGTAATTCCAATGTTACTGCAATAGAGATTGATGAGGGGTCCGTGGAGCACTTAGTCCGAGTATTTGCAGGCAGGCAGTGTAGCCTGGAAATTGAAGAGGCCGATGCTGTCTCAGTGAGATGGCCAAAAGGAATTACTCACGTGATTTCCAATCTACCGTATCAGATTTCAAGTCCTATTGTTGATAGGATAACGAAATATCACTCTTCGACACCCATCGAACTATCGATTCTTCTTGTTCAAGAGGAGTTCGCTCAAAAAATGGCGATGTTCTCAGCTCCCTACGATATCGGACCCTTGGGACTCAATCTTTGGCTCGACTTCGATGTCTCACTAGACAGGAGGGTTACTCCAAGTTCCTTCATCCCAGCACCTCGGGTTCAATCAAGACTTGTTGTTCTAAAACCTGTCATTAGGCCCGAAGTTGAGGGTACTAACAAGCAGATGTTCAGAATAATCACTAGACATTGCTTCTCTAACAGGAGAAGGAAGATGAGGACTCTTCTCTCTAAACCCCCATCTAGGATATCTCGTGTCTCAGGATGGCACAGGGATAGGTGGATAAATTCAATTTCTAAACTACTTTCCTCAATTACACCAGATCTGAAAGATGGATGGGCAGATCAACGCCCAGAGAATCTTGAGCCAATCGATTGGATCTCTCTAGTCAATGCAGTCTCTTCAATTCAGTAATTCTAGACAATTTGACATCGACTTGATAGAGGCCCCCCCCTTCGGAGGGACAGCCCGGGTGGAAAGTTCCTGAGCCAAAGGGAGGGATTTAGTGGCAAAGAAGGACACCTATCTGGCCCTTTTGAGAAGGGGAATTGACGAGACAACTGCACAGATTCTATCAGATGGCGGAATAAAGATTGGAGATCTGAAGAAATTAGATTCTGAAACCCTAATCAATAACTACGGAATCAAGAAAGAGGTAGCTAACTCAGTTCTTGATGCGGTAAAGGCAGGTCCTAGATCATCAGGTAGGCAGCGATTCCTAGCCGATGTACTCTCTGATGATAAGAAGAAAGTAGACAAAATTGAGGAAACAAGGTTCAAGAGAGAGCAGAAGGATATCCATGCCGAATTACAGGAAAAGAAAGAGCAACTTCGCCTGGCAAGAGTAGAGGACTTCAGAAACAAGAAGCTCGTAATGAATCGTCTTGGTAAAACGATTGAGCTAATAGTGAAGCTCGAGAACAATCTAGATGATGAGTCAAAGGACGAACAACGGTCTAAACTTAGAGATCAGTTAGAGACTCGAGGACTAGAGGCAGCTAGAGATCACGAAATGCTTGAACTAGCCGGGACCCCTCAAGACATTGTTGATTTTCGCAGAAAAATTGCACCTGTACTATGTTTGCACGCCTGTCCACATTGCGGAGAAGAGATGGATCCCCGTGGAAGCAACATCATGGAGAGCCCTGCAGACTTCTCATTCATCTGTTGGGACTGCGAGGAGGAATTCCATGCTGCAATGGCCCAATCCGTAGAAGGCCGACTAACCAATGGATCAAGAATTACAATTGATCCGAAAATAAAACCACGTCTAACAGTAATCAAACCTCCAATTAAGGACAGCTCAAAGTCAATCACAGATTTGATGATGAGAGATTTAGAATCAGCCGGAGCCTCTGCAGAGGAGCTAGAAGCAGCGTTGGAGTCCAGTACGCTTTCTGGAGTGTTGATGAGTATTGATGAATGGATTGACCAGACAATCGCAGCCAAGGGGTACATCCAAGCTCAGGAGGACAGAGAAGAATTCATCATCGCCACTGGCGCGGGAGCTACAAAGTTCAACAAGTGGATGAAGAAGGCAGGACTCAGATTCAACAAGCAGACAGGAAGATGGACTAGGTGGGAGGATCGGTGAATTCGGAATGTCCGATTTCATGATTTCTTTCTTAATCTCAATCACTGGATTATCATTAATGTCTTGGTGGCTTTACACCAGGATTTCTCAGAAGCTAATCGAGGTAGGAGAAAGAAATAACTGGGATGAAGGAAAACCTTGACTGAGTGAATTACTACTCATTAATCGCCGCAGTCCACCTATCTGATTCTGGAATCCCAACAATTTCGATATGACAGGCAAGTACTCCTCGCTGCCCTTTCAACAGGCTCCTCAATTCAATTAAATCATTAAGACAACAGGGGCAATGAGGTTTGCTAGGTCTAATCCAAAGCTCTACAATTCCAGAATCATCCGCTTCCACACCCTTCAGGATGGAAGGATCAATGATTGGTTTTCCATGAGGGTCAACTCTCTTCCTAAGGGCCCTCGCAACAATCCCTTGTACAATTCCAGAGTCCCTGCCCATACATCTTCGTAAACGAAGTCAGAAATAGGAATTCCTGAAGATTACCGAAATTTAGGAATTCACCACTGAATCAATTTGGGTAGCCTTCCTCCAGAGGTAAGGCACTCCAGTCCTTCGGATGATCTAGCCCATGTGTCTTCTATTCCTATTGCTCCATCTCTGTGAATTAGCTTTGGCTCTATTGCCATAGTCCCCCCAACATTTAGTGGGCGATCGAAGCCATTTGCCACTACAGGAGATTCATCTAACTCCAATCCCACTGAATGACCAAGAAAGCGAGCCTGTTCCGGGCTGATCCCCATTAGATTCTCACCATGCCCCATTTCTTCAGAAGCCTCTCTACCAGCTTCCCAAGCGCTGGAGCAACTGCCACCACTTGCCAAGACTTTCCTAACTAATGCACTAATCTCTACCATGTCATCCAGCCTACTTGTCCACTCACTACCTAGATTTCCTGAACAGAACATTCTGGTGCAATCAGAAACATAGCCCCTGTGAACATGAACAATATCGACAAGTACCGGCTCCCCCTCTCGAATTTTAGAGAAGCCAGCACCAAGTGGTGAAATTGGACTCCCTCCGGTTCCGCCAACTGCAGAGTCGAAGAATGAAGGAATCCCTCCGGATCTACCCGCGGCAATCACCACCCTGTCACAATCCATAGGCCATTTCCTCATTCTAATCTCCCCACCAAATCCAGATTTCCTACTGATCTCTTCTGCGATTCCGGCTAGTTCTAACTCAGATTTCCCGAGTCCATCAGAGTCACGAATAGATTCGAACATGGAGTGATTGATTTCACCACTCTCTCGAATCATTGACAATTCCCATTGAGATTTCACCTCTCTCAACTTGTATAGTGAATACGTGCAATCTTGAGACACTCCACCCAAGTCGGCAATCTTGTTATTTATGAAATTCCATCGACTATGGGGAATCTTCTCTTCCATCATTGCTGGCTTTCTTGTACATCCATATTTTGCAAGATACTTTGACAAATCACTCATTCTTGGATGCTTTTCTGTTGGATGTGGGCAATCCGCTCCGCCTCCTTCAAAGGATGCTCTAGCAACCGATCTCTTTACCAGATGAGTAGTTTGAATTCCAGATCCTTCAGCTCCAATCAGGAAGGCAGAGTTTTGCCGACCACCAGTTAGCCAATACAATTCTACTGGATCCTCAATGAAAGCGGACTCAATCTCCTCCTCAGCTAATGCAATTGACATTTGCTCATGCCTGTTCTCTAATTCAGAAACTGGAACTCTCCAGTCTTGATCCTCGGGCCCAACCAAATCAGAACTATCCCACTCCACATTCAAACTTGTATTGCCATAACTGAAAGGAGTTTCGGGTCTTCGTCATCGACGTATTATCCACAACGGCCAAAACCATCCTCTTACTGGAAGAGACGTGGAAGGGGTTCTAACCCTCGAAGACGTTGACCTAAAAGGACGAACAGTGTTGTATAGGGTTGATGTGAACTCTCCACTCGAACCTTCGACTGGCAGATTGCTCGATGATGGGAGGCTGAAAGCAATCTTGCCGACACTGGAGGCACTTGAATCATCACGGGTAGTAATTCTTGGACATCAATCGAGACCAGGAAAATCTGACTTCACTGACATGTCCAAGCATTGCGAAAGACTATCACAAATTTCAGGAAAACCAATCAATTTCATTCCGGAAGTATGCAGTGAGAAGGCACTCGATGCAATTCAAAGCATGTCGGAAGGAGAGATAATTTTCCTAGACAATGTACGGAAAAACGAAGAAGAGTATGGAGTCTCTTACGGGACAAACAAGGAAACCGAGGAAACTGAGATTGTAGGTCTACTGTCCTCTGTTTCAGATGTTTTTGTTATCGATGCGTTTGCCGCAGCACATCGCAGATCGCCTACTCTAACTGGTTTCACTCACTCACTCCCTTGCATCGCAGGGAAGCTAATGCAGAAGGAGATTAGAAACTTAAGAACAGCACTGAGGGACCCGCCTAGCCCTTACCTAGCAATACTTGGAGGAGCAAAATGTGATGACTCAGTTAGAGTTGCATTGAACCTATTATCCAAGGAAAGAGTGGACATGATAGCATTCGTCGGAGTCACAGGAAACTTGATGCTATGGGCCGATGGAGAAGACATCGGTGAGAGAAACAAGGATTTCATCCGAAATACACTCGGAAAAGACTTTGAAATTGCGTGGGATATGTCTAAAAAAATAATTTCTGAATATCAAGAAAAAGTGTTTCTTCCTGTTGACGTTGCAACTCTGCATGATGGAAAGAGGCTCCCAATCTTAGTCAGCGACCTCCCTACCGAGGACCCCATTTACGATGTCGGAATCCAAACTCTGAGGACTCTCAAACCTCTTGTGCAAAATGCCGGCTGTATACTGTGGAATGGACCAGCATCATTCTTCGAACTCCCTGAATTTGCCTTTGGCACAATCGAGATTCTCAATATGTGTGTGGAGACCAATGCTATGACAATTATTGGAGGGGGGCATACGAGTGCCTTGGTAAACAGTAGGGGGGCATCTCCCCACGTGACTCACAATAGTACCGGAGGGGGATCAACAATGAGCTTCCTATCTGGCGAACCCATGCCCGTCATAGCGTCTCTGAAAGACTCCTATGCGAAGTATTGCGAGGACTTGGTGGGACTGGGTCTGGTCTCATGATGGAGCCACTGGGGAGATTCGAACTCTCGGCCTTCTGATTACGAATCAGACGCTCTACCAGGCTAAGCTACAGTGGCAGCGAAACGCCCACCTAAGGTGCTGGGATAAGAGAATCGGTGGATTATTCGGTCGCCGCTCGGAGACTCATTTTAGCTTGCTAATGTCTGCAACATGCCCTATCCTATGTTCTATATCAGCCAGAATCTCGTCCAATGAGGCTTGGTCCTTGGCCTCTGCCCTCATCACCAAGATCGGCTCTGTGTTACTCGGGCGACAGAGGAACCATCCTCGCTCATATCTGACCCTCACGCCATCGACCTCTGACTTCTCCATATCCGAATACGCCTCCTTGACAGACGCCATCACCTCCTCCCTATCGCCTACTAAGGGCACCTTGCCCTCATCGGTGGATGGGTACTCGGGCATGAATGCAAACCTCTCCGAGAACTCCACCCCGCCTTCTTCAGGAGCAGAATCCCTGCTCACTATCTCCAGAAGTCTAGCTGCGTTGTATATGGCATCATCAAAACCATCCCAGTGATCGTTCATGAAGAAGTGTCCAGACATCTCCCCTGCCATCGGTGAACCCGGATTCTCCCTCAACTCCAATTTCATGAAGGTATGGCCGGTCCTGACCATCTTGGGAATACCTCCTAATCCCAGGATCGCCTCCTCAAGAGCCATGCTGCACTTGACATCGAAGAAGATTGTCCGCTCCTCCTCGGATGCGTCTTGATCCAAATTCTCCAGGACGTCTTTGAGGAAGATCCCCATAAGTCTGTCAGGATGAATGAAGTTCCCATTCTGGTCAACTACTCCCAAGCGATCGCCGTCGCCATCCATCCCAATTCCGAACTCTGCACCGTTTTCGACCACTGCCTTGCCGAGGTCAACCATGTTCTCCTGCCTCGTCGGATCCGGAGGATGGTTTGGGAACGAATTATCCCAGTCACAGTAGATTGGGGTCACGTCCACCCCTAGTCTCTCAAGGGTTCTAAGCGCCAATGGCCCAGGAACAGCATTCCCACAATCCAGAACAATCTTCACCTTTCTCGAGGGCGTCCCGACACTCCCCACAATCGCCTCGATGTAGGAGTCCTCGTACTCATCCATGCTCTGATAAGCACCCTCGCCGGTTCTGAACTCGCCAGCCTCGAGAGTTCTTCTGATATCTTGTAAGTCCTCTCCACCTAGTGGCATCTTCCCCTGGCAGATCTTGAACCCATTGTACTCGGGAGGATTGTGGCTAGCCGTAATTGCCACTGCTACATCGACGGGAAGGTCAACCGTGGACCTGTATAGCACCCCAGTAGTGGAAATACCTAGGTCTACGACATCGGCACCCGCCGACCTAAGCCCGCTTACGAAAGCCTCGTGATAGCTTGGGCTGGATTCACGGATGTCCCTTACTACAGAAACAGCCTTCGCATCCAGGTGGGTCGCTATTGCTTTACCCAATCTCTCTGAGAAATCCTCGTCTAGCTGTTCGCCTGCAATGCCCCTAATGTCATATGCCTTGAACACAGTCATACCCGGTCCCCAGCGATAGCATTACTAAGTGTTCTTGACACTAGTTTTACTCGCTCACTCATTAAGCGGAGATTACTCTTACTCTAGACTCCTCTTTTATCGGAATATGAATCAAGGCCGAGAAGACCCCCGCTGCCACTCCAACCCACCAGACAATCGTATAGGTCCCATATGAGTCGTACAAAACCCCCCCAAGCCAAACCCCGATGAAGCTTCCCAGCTGATGGGAGAAGAAGACGATTCCATAGAGTGTCCCCATGTATCTAAGCCCGTATATGTGGGCCACAAGCCCACTGGTCAGTGGGACCGTAGCAAGCCATAGGAATCCCATGGCGAAGGAGAATACCAGTACCGAGTTAGCGGAAACCGGAGTCATAATGAAGACGGCCGCTGCCACCGATCTTCCTGCGTAGATCCCCGACAAAAGCCATTTCTTTCCGAACCTATTGCCTGCCCATCCAGCCACTAGAGTCCCGATGATGTTGGAGAAGCCGATGACAGAAATGGCGAATCCCCCCAACGCTGCCGTAGTCTCGATTCCGAGATCCCCACACCATCCCCTGGAATCAATCGGGGAACTCATTTCTGTGACCAATGCAGGAAAGTGGGCGGTGATGAAAGCAAGTTGATAACCACACGAGAAGAAACCGACGAAAATCATTGAGAAAGAGGGGTCCTTGAAAGCCAATTTCAGTATGTCCCCCATGCTCTCTTCCAGCTCATCCCTGCTAGCAGCAGGTCCAACTCGCATGAACGGAAGTAGTAGGATTGTGGAAATCACGAATACGGCGAATACCAGGAAAACGGACTGCCATGCCATCCTGGATAGGAGTGCCACGGCAACGGGAGGGCCGACGACTTGGCCCAATGATCCAGCTGCTGTGGCGATAGCCAGACTCATGGAGCGATGCTCGTCAGCACTCGCCCTCCCCACTACTGCCAAGATAACCCCGAAACCAGTTCCAGCGATGCCAAAACCAACAAGAATGGAGTAAAACTGGTGCTCTATCGGGGTAGTTGAACCGGCGGTTAGGATCAGGCCCAGAGAATATAGGACCGCCCCGATGACTATTGCTCTCCGATCTCCGATCTTTTCAGCGACGGCCCCGAAAATAGGTTGGCCGAACCCCCATGCTAGGTTCTGGATAGCAATTGCCAGGCTGAACTCAGTTCGCCCCCAGCCGAAATCCTCGGCAATTGGGATTTGGAAAACGCCGTAGGATGCTCTAACGGCAAAACCAATCAGTGTGATAACGCAGCCAATAATCAGAACAGGAGTGAACAGTGGAGCAGAACCATTCACGTGTCCCTTGGCCAGAAACCCTATACCAGGGCCTCCTCAAGTTCTGCGGTGAATTCGGTTCCGTACTCTCCCGAATTCCTGAATGCCTCGCAAACAATCTCCACTAGTGCCCCGCCTGGGAGTTTTGGGACCTCGTAGGCAGCTCTGGCAGGGGTGATCGTTTCAGTCAGCCAATCCGAATAGACCTGGTTTATCGTTGAATAGAAACCAATGTCAGTCATCAGGATTGTCACCTTGACGAGGTCGGCCTTGGAGCTGTTTGCTGCAGAAAGCAAGTCATCGATTTTTGCAAGAACTCCAGATGTTTGGGATTCTATGTCATCGCCCCAATCCACTGCAATTTGGCCGGATAGCCAGATGTGGTCTTTGACGCATATTCCAGGTGTATAGGGACCTAGTTTCGGCTCCCCAGTGTCTATCTTCAGTTTCCTGCTCATATATCTGCCAAGAGGTCCCGTGTTTAGGTTTACTTGCGAAGCCGCTCGATAATATCGAAGTGGTCTCCAGCTATATCTTCAGATAAGATACTGCCAACCTTCACCCATTCTGCTTCTGAGGCATCATCTCCAGCCACGGGCTCAGATTCTTCCTCAACACTGACCATGTAGAAGATTGAGACTATATGTTTCCTAGGATCTCTATCCGGGCTGCCTTTCACGGCGTACAGCTGTGGATTTCTACCTTCTACTCCGGTCTCCTCCAGAAGCTCCCTTAGCGTTGCGTTCTCAGGGTCCTCGCCATAGTCGACGAAGCCTCCGGGGAACGCAAGCTTACCTTTCCAGGGGGAGGCACCTCTTCTGATTAGGAGAACCTCTGCTCCACCTTTCCTGAGGCAAATCGAGTCCACAGCAAGCGATGGGTTCCGAAAACCATCACTCACCGTATCTCCTCCTCCTCATCTGATAGGTTTCGATAGCATCATACAAATCAGCTTTCGAGAATGAAGGCCAGTGAACATCGGTGAAGTATAGCTCGGAATACGCAATCTGCCAAAGAAGAAAGTTCGAGACTCTCTCTTCTCCACTAGTTCTGATTACCAGATCTGGATCCGGGATCTCAGCATCGTACAGGCGTTTGGAAATCTCAGCAGTGTCAATCCTTTCCAGAGCCAGGTTCCCCGAGGCATGATCAGCAGCAATTCCCTTCACTGCATCGACTATCTCCTCCCTTCCTCCATATGCAAGGCACACGGTGAAGGTGAAATTAGAGTAGCTGCTGGTTCTATCCTGGGCCCTATCAATAGCCCGATTTACCCTAGAGGGGAGCTCATCTGTCCTTCCAACTACTCTCACCTTGACTCCACTGGAGTGTATCCTCTCGTCATCAGAGATTTCATTCAGTCCCGAAACATACAGGTCGAACAATGACTCTAACTCGTCAGAGTCTCTGCTGGAAAGGTTCTCTGTGGAGAGTGCGTATACGGTAAGGTGGGGTATTCCAAGATCCAATACCCAATCCATTACCTCCTTCAATTTCTCCTTTCCTTGCCTATGGCCAATTTCTCTTCCTATGCTCAGGTCCCAAGCAAATCTTCGATTACCATCCATGATTATCGAGATATGCTGAGGCAAATCACTTCTCGAAACCCTGTCTCTTTTTCTCCTAGCACGAACCCTGTCTATCCGTGAAACGAAGCTCCAAGCCAACTTGGAGTTAGAAATCCATCTGGCTGGAGCAGAGAAGACCCTGTACCTGAGAAGTCGTTTTGCGAGGCTGTCTACCCCTCTGCCCACTCTCCTCTTGCCCCTTCCCATAGTTGTCCCGAGGTGCACAGACGTTAAGACAACTAACCAGAAATGCCACTATTCGAAAATAATGTCAGCAGAATCTCCAACCCGATCTAGTAGCCCCCTCTCCGGATTTACCACGATGACTTCTCCCGAGCGTTTCCAAACTGGCAAGTCATGCTTGCTATTCCCGGCATATGCGAATCCCCCTTCACCAAACCTCGAAACTAGAGCCTCTGCCTTTTTCTCCCCTCTGAGGTTATACTGTGAGTCAGAGGCAATTACATCAGAGAAAAGACCCACATGTCCAGCCACTTGCTCGGCAATAAGCCTGTCAGATGCTGTAGCCAGAATTAGAGTCCTCCCCTTCGCCCTCTCCCCGGTCAACCAGTCGAGGAAACCCTCGTGATATTCTAATTCATCCGGATCGAAAACCAGATTCTTCGCAAGGTCCCTCTTCCACTGAGCCCTCCTTCCTGTGATCTCATTAAACAGCATTCGAACTATTGACCAGGGACGTCGAATAAACACCCGCTTAATGCTAATCCAGCTCATGTCAGTGAGGATAAGAGTGCCATCCATATCGACCGCAATTGGAATCCCGGAACTACCTTGCTCCACATCATTCGCCCGGGCTGTCACGATTCAAGCCTTCGCAGACCGATTCAATGAAGCCTTGTACCCTTTCCTAGTCCTGAAAGGAGATGCCGTTGGGGGTTGGTAATTGGAGGCCTCGAGCACTAACTCGAGTAGAACATAAGGAGGGTGCTCCCATTGGATTCGAGAAACTAGCTTTCTCTGGAATAGGACCATTATCTGCACTATCATGCACTATGATTGAGCCTTCTAAACTCGACAAAAAGTCCGATTGGATCGAAATTGTCTCCGAACTCGACCCATGGGGGGAGGTTCCGGATCCTAATTCGATAGATGGAGTCTCAATTTCAGAGGACTTCAAGGGCCCAATTGCCCACCTTCAAGGAGAGATTGGTTGGATCGTTGAGTTTCTCCCGTGGGGTTCGGACGATTTACTGGGAATGAGAGTCGAAGAGTATCCGGAATCACATGACTTGCCTTGTGGGGGGTACTCTTGGCGAGGTTCTGAGATTATCTTGATTAGGAAGGAAAAGAGCCCATCCTCCAACTCCAGAGAACTCCTTTCAGATGCATTCCTGGCCGAGGAAAAAGAAATAGCCTCAGAGATTCTCAGAAAATGCGGAAAAACTCTAGGATATCTGCATAGACACATCGAAGAAGTTAGGATCACTCCCTCGGACCCCAATAGATGGAACTCCAGAATGGCCGAAATGGAGGAGGCTCTACGAGCAAACTCCATTTGGCGTGTGCCATATTCAAGGGACTCAGATTGTATGCTCTCAATCGGTGACGTCAGGCTGGATGACTTCATAGACGACTCCATAAGAATCGGCAGACCCAGACTTTCCGACGCCTTACAATCCCCAGACTGCGGCTTCCCAGCAATCAGAGATCTCGCCTCATTGATTCACGACCTTTCCAGACTGCACTTTGAAACAGGGTCTCAACTGGATATCGTAGACTTACGACTTTCACTGATTGAAGGGTGGAGAGAAAAAGCCCCAGCCAAGTGGGCATCTGACAATGTGTTCTACTCTCATCGTGGAGGCCTAGCTATCTGGGAATACGAACAGTGCCTTCTAGATGTGATTGAGGCCACTTCAAACCAATCTGGACCTCCTCAGCCAGCATTGGGATTGATCGCACATGTCCCTAGTTTTCAGAAGAAGATGTTCAACAACAGAACAATCGGAGCTCTATCTATGATGGCTGGATTCTTTGGATTTACAACACTATTCGGCTCTTTCCCAACTTCTTTCGAGAAGATAATTATTCCATCGATGTGCTTCTTCGCAAGCTTCGTACTGATGGGAACGTATCGCAAGATGTCCCCGCCTCCCGAGTTTCCATTCAACCGGTTGAGATGATTTCTCCTTCGGAGAGTTCGTAATATCTAGGAACACCAGTTGGAATTTCGAATGACACAATGTCTTCAGGTGAAATCTTCTCGATGTGCATCACAATCGATCTCAGGGAGTTCCCATGTGCGGATACCAAGACGTTCATTCCAGACTCAAGATCGGGCATAATCTCATCCTCGAAGTATGGAATCGTCCTTTCTGCAGTCATCTCCAGACTCTCACCCTCAGGAGGCGCCACATCGAAAGACCTCCTCCAGATTTGGACCTGCTCCGAACCATGCTCCTCAGCAGTTTCTGCCTTGTTGAGTCCTTGTAGAGACCCATAGTTCCTCTCGTTAAGCCTCCAATCAGACTTCGTCTCTACTTCACCGGATGCAGCATTAGCACCCATCACGATCTCCGCAGTCCTCTTGGCACGAATCAAGTCGCTAGTATGTACAACGTCAATTCTTTGCTTTCTAAGCTCCTCACCTGCTTCTTTGGCTTCCAAGACGCCCTTGTCTGATAGATCGACATCCGTCCACCCCGTGAATCGATTCTCCGCATTCCAAACAGATTGGCCATGACGGATTAGAATCAGACTAGTCAAGAAAAACACCTAGAGTTTTGCTCTTCGCCTAGGCTCATGGAAGTTCAGATCGCACTCCAGACCCCTTGCTCTGCCCATTAGCAGGATATCTTCGGTGAACTCTCTCTGAATGTTTGAACTGGACTCACAGTAGAAATTACATGAGACGGTGATTTTCGGCGGGAGGCTGTTCGTAATCTTCACCCAGGAATCTCCTGCCTTTGTGGCTCTAGGGTCAGCAAGGACCTGCTCGCATAGTGAATCACAGAACTTCTTCAATGACTCCTGATTGCTATCCTCCTCAAACTCAAATGCGGGTCTAATCCTCCTGAATCTCCTCATTGTAAAGTTCTCGACCGGAGAATTTGTGATGTTTGAATTAGGCATCGTCACAATCGTATCGTTACCAGTCCTGATCATGGTTGTCCTGAGTCCGATGGTAATCACTTCTCCCTCAACACCGTCGACTATTATCCAGTCACCAACATTGAAAGGCTGGTCGATGATTATTGAGATAGCTCCGAAGATATTTGCTACTGAGTCCTTCGCTGCAAGAGCCAATGCAAGACCAGTAATCCCAAGTCCAGCAATCAACCCATTGAGGTTTAATCCCACGAGTCCTGCCATTACGAAGATTCCCACAATAACCACAGCCAGTCTTCCAATTGCCTCCGCAACGCTAGCAAGTGAACGCCTCGCAGCCATATTGTCCCCCTCGACTACGATGAATGCATCCAAGTAGTCGACAAGTCTGTACGCTGCAATCAACATCAGAATTACAAATCCAGCTCTACAGACCTCTCCGATGTTGTCCATCAAGGCAGCATCCCAGATATACTCCCCATCTGCCGCACTAACGTTCTCAATAATCCAATCCACAGATTGCCACATGGCCAGTAAACCAATCATCCACCCTAGTGACTTAGGCGCGAACAGCGTCTTCCCATCAATTCTCTCAGTCTTGGAGAAAAGATCCATTATTCTGGGAAAAAGCACCCTTCTTGAGACTAGACCTGCAGACACAGACACTCCGGTTAGAAGGACAACCATCCCAACCCCCATAGTCGAGAAGTTGTAGAAAAGCTCCTCTCCAGCCAATATTTCTGCTATCTCATCCGCAATCGTCATGATTTTTCGGAGGAGGTGTTATTCAAAAAGACATCCCGGTCCTTCGGACCGTTCTCCGTACGATTCAATACGTAAGGTTTCTCCGCAAACATTGCATGACCAGTCAGGCCACCAGCAAATCCGAAAGGAGGGGACTTTCCAATCCCGGTGCTCCCGTCACTGCAATGCTCCTCCCATTTCTCCTCAGCATGCTATCTCCAGTTGCTCTGGCCCCAGTAACAACAGCTCAGGAATCGGAGTCAGGAACATCTCCCGAAGAAATCTGGTCAGCAGAATATGTCAATCAATACTTCCCCTGGGGTGGCGATGATAAGGCTCAGTTTCGTGAATACCACGATTACTTCACAATGAAGAACAGGATGCAGTTCCTTGCAGACAGAAATCCGGAGATAATGACTTTCCACGAAGGGCTGATTGGCGGAGAAAACGCTCGCGGAGTTGAAATGTCAGGATCTGACTACGAGGGGTGGTATTACAATCACAGAAGCCCATGGCTAAAGATCACAATGGACCCATCTGGTGGTGATTGCAATGTATTTGTTGGAGATTGTGGAAACTATGAAGACAGGCCCGACGTAATGCTAGTCGGAAACCACCATGCTAGGGAATGGATGTCATATGAGGTTCCAATGTTATTCCTCGAGATCGTCGCCCACTACTATGGGATGGCCGGAATCGATAATGACGGGGATGGGGAGATTGACGAGGACCCGTGGAATGGAATAGACGATGACGGGGACTGCGGCCTACTAAACGAGTCACAGCAGGACAGCAATGGGGATGGCAACCCCTGTGGTCCAGGTGATCTGGGAGTAGACGAAGATTTCTCCGAACAGTTCATCACAGACTTGGTCAACTCCCGTGAAATCTACCTCATCCCAATGCTCAACGTAGATGGAAACAGGTATGATAGGGAGGAATACTGCGGACCGACAGCTTGGGAGAACTGTCGCACCTCTGGATGGAGGAAGAATCTCAGAGACAACACTGTGACAGGTTTCACCCCCCTCCCAGACATTGACGAGGAGGTGGATGAGGGCTGTGACGGGGTCGATCTAAATCGGAACTACCAGTTCGAGTGGGGAGCCCCACTAGGGGCAACCGGCCCCCTATTTCCCGGGATGTGCTATGCTGATGGGGCTAACAACGATGTCTACAATGGACCAGTTGATGATACAGACAACGATGGAGACGGGCAGATAAACGAGGATCACGTCGATGGCAAGGATGATGATGCCGATGGCTCAGTTGATGAGGATTGGTGGGGCGGGAACACCGAGCCAGAGACCAAGTTCATCCAAGACATGACTGAGATGAACGATGACGACGGAGACGGCTCATCAGAGTTCAAGACAACGCTAACCTGGCACTCCTTCTCAGAACTAGTCCTTTGGCCTTGGGGCCATTGCACGAACTGCTACTCCCCAGACGATGAGTACCTGGTCTACCACGGGCAGGTTATGGGGGAGATGACCGACTATGCTCCAATGCAGTCTTCGGAGCTTTACCCGACCACAGGAGACTTCTGCGATTGGCATTATGGGGTGCACAACTCCTACTGCTACACTATCGAGATTGGCAATGCCTTCCACGAACTCCCCGAGGATATTGCCCATATTGCAGTCAGGAATGTAGGAATTGCATTCTACATGGCCGAGATCGCAGATGATCCAAGATATAGGGCTATAGTTGGGATCGAGAACACCACCTCAAGACAATGGCTATCAGGCCCAGGAGAGGTACAAATCCCTTCAAAGGGGGACATTCCAATCGGATTCTGCCTTGACATTACGTTCCCATACTCAACCGATATCAATATCACGCATCTGATGTGGAGATTCGTCGAGCCAACCAGGCAGCAGGATGACTTTGGACCCACTGAGTGGTCCACTGTTCCTTGGTCGATGGCCCCTTTCGGAGAACCCGAAAACACAGTCCCCTGCTCCCTCAGGGATGGCTCAAATGGGACCATGCTAGAAGCGCACGTGCCCCTTCCCGACACATCAGTCGGCAGAATCCAATACAAGGCAATGCTAGGAACTACAAACGGCGCATTCCCCTTTATCTATCCAGATGTAGATGAGGGGGGCAACTACTACGAGTTGTCAATCCCATATAGGGCAGACTTTGGAGATACGGTCCTAAGCATTCTGATGTTCCTCGTCATTGCTACCTTCGTCTGGGGGGGACTTGGGTTCACGCTCAGAGAGATGTTCTCTGAAGATGATAGGATCCTGGGGATGCCCTACGAACAAGAACCGACTGCAATCCCAATCAGTACCCCAAAGAGCAAGTGAGGCGGTAGATTGGAGTCAGAGTCAGAGAAGTCAAGCGATCAATTCAGTGGTAGGCTGGGGCTCATCTTCGCCACGATAGGTGCAGCAATCGGAACCGGAAACATCTGGAGGTTCCCACGAATGGTGGGTGCCAACGGAGGGGGGTCATTCCTTGTTCCATGGATCATTTTCCTGTTCCTGTGGTCAGTTCCACTGATAATCGCCGAGTTCGCTCTTGGCAAGAGAAGCAGGGTAGGAACGGTGGGGACCTTCAGGATCTTTGCCGGTCGCAGGTTCGCCTGGATGGGGCTGTGGACAGCTTGGATTAACTGCGCAATCGGATTCTACTATGCCGTGGTGACCGGATGGTGCCTGAACTACTTCCAGATCGCAATCAGAGGGGGCCTGTCCCAAGAGGTTGACACCATCGAAGTCTGGAACTCATTCCTACAATCGCCCATGCAGGTGATCTTCTTCCAGTCGATCACAGTACTGATCACCCTCGCTGCGATTTGGGGCGGAGCAAAGGCGATCGAGAAGGCAAACGTCACCCTGATGGTGTCATTGTTCGTCCTCCTCTTCACAGCACTTTTCCTATCCTTCGTCATGGACGTCAAGGACGGAACCCTTGACGGATTCATCTACATGTTCAGCATCCAACCAGAGTACCTCTTCCAGCCCGAGACTTGGATCAATGGGCTTTCACAATCCGCATGGTCATGCTCAGCAGGCATGGGCATGGCGATAACATACTCCGTTTACATGAGGAAGGACGAGGACACGACTCTGAATGCAGCCACGATGTGCCTCGCAAACAACAGCATCAGCATTATCGCCGGCCTCACAGTGATGATGGCGGTCTTCTCAGTATCTTCTGACCCCCTAGGAGCAGTAAGCGGAGGCAGCTCGGCCATCACCTTCCTAGTCCTCCCAGAGGTATTCGCTCAGGCGCCCGGCGGGCCTATCGTACAACTCGTCATGGTAGCCGTCTTCTTCCTAGCCCTGTCGTTCGCTGCCCTTACATCCATGATTTCCACAGTCGAGCTCTGTGTGAGGAACTTCGTCGATCACGGCTTCGACCGTTCAAGGTCAGTCGCCCTTACCGGATTGGCGATTTTCCTTTTCGGGCTTCCCAGCGCAGCTCTCTGGATCAAGATAGATCCCACTACCGGAGTCGCCTTCCCGCAGTTCCTCGAGGTGCAGGATCACATCTGGGGGTACGGGTTGATGTTCAGCGGCCTGTTCATGGCCTACACCATTTGGAAGTACGGGTGGTCCAGATACAGGGCATGGCAGAGCGACAACGGGATCGAGGGGTTCAGCTTCAGGGACTACCTGGACCACGGCGTATCTGCCTTCCGTGACGATTACATCAACACCGGGGACAACGATTGGTGGATCGGCCGATGGTGGGACTACATTATGTATCTCGGCTTCCCACTGATGTTCACCGTCCTGATGGGGTCTTATTTCGTGGATCTCCTGGCGAACGTCGATGACCCCTGGAACCCGGCAAACCCGCATGGAATTTCCATCATCCTCCTTTTCTGGGGAGTCACTGCATCCCTGTTTGTCGGATTCAACAAGCTGCTTATTTCCAGACCCCTCTTCAGGAACGTTCCCGAAGGCGCAGATGCCCCTATCGACATGCTCCCAGGGGGATCAGATCCCCATGTATTCCAGGTCGGTGATGAGCTACCAGATCACGTCATTGAGGAACTTGGCCTTGCATGAGGGCGGAAGATGGAGAGTGCCAGCGAGATAGCACGCTGGGAGATGCACTGGGACGAGGTCGCCGTATTCGACATCAACTCTGCCGGCCTCGGGGTCGATGAGTTCAGCCTAATGTCCTCAGCTGGCGAATCACTTGCAGTAGAGGCATCAAGGTTATCGGGAGGAGGGAGGATTCTGTTTCTATGTGGTCCGGGAAACAACGGCGGTGACGGATTCTTAGCTGCCTGCTCGAAATCACTGGAAGGGGCGGAAGCATCGGTCCTCACAAGCCACAAGTCATCGAAGACAGCGACCTCATCACGCGCTAGGGATATTGCCTCGGGAGAGTTCCAGATCCACGTCTGGCCTAGCAGGCCTAAAGGCGGATTTGACCTAATCGTCGACTGCCTTCTTGGCTCAGGAGGGTCAGGATTGGGTTCAGAACTCAGGCCTCCGATAGCAGAAATCGCCTCATGGGCCAGGTCTACAGGAATCCCCATCCTATCCTGCGATATCCCAACTGGTCTGGGGGGTCCAGATGCAATTGAACCGGTTCGGACCGTGACATTCCATTCCCTGAAGATGGGGATGTCCGACTCCGAATGCGGGGAAATAGTAGTCTCAGATCTCCCCTGGCCTAACGAGGTGACAAACTGTGGAGAGGGAGATGTATTCAGATTGCCCCCAATGGACTTGGATGCCAGGAAGGGAGACAGAGGCCGCCTCCTCGTCATAGGGGGCGGACCTTACCGCGGCGCGCCAATCCTCTCTGGGATGGCTGCTTCAAGGACCGGTTGCGATTTGACTCACGTGGCAATGCCATCAGTCGCATCAAACAGCTCAAAGTGGCCAACCAGCCTAATTCCAGAGATCCTCCCAGATCCGGATTTCCTAGCTGAAGAGTCCGTCAGCCGGATTTCAGATTTCTTCGACTCGAGCAGATTTCCGGACGCAGTGGTTCTGGGACCTGGAATCGGTAGGGAAGAGGAGAGCATGGAGGCAGTGGCAAAAATAATCTCCCTATCAATAAGCCAATCCATCCCCATCGTTATCGATGCAGATGCCATCTCAGCCCTGCCCCTTGGAAAATGGCCGGAAGGCCTGATCGGAGTTGCCACCCCCCATCCCAGGGAGGCAGAGAGGTGGCTATCCGGGACTTCACCAGAACTCGCCCTTGCCGATTGCTCGGACGAGGAGGCTGTAATCGTGATCACAGGGCCTCAGGATCAGCTATTCGGACCAGGGGGGAGGCACTGCTTCGCCAGAGGGGGCCACCCCAGGATGGCGGTAGGTGGCACTGGGGACCTACTAGCAGGGGCCATCGGCGGCTTCCTAGCTCAGGGGATGCCTCCTTGGCCCGCAGCCAGACTCGCATGCTCCATCCTCAGGGAGGCTGGGTTAAGAGCAGCATCGGAGAAGGGACCTGGACTAATTGCAGAGGACGTACCGGTTCATATCGCTCACACGCTCTCGGAATGGACGAGGTGATGGGATGCTAGTCAACGACGATTACCCCTTGGGCAAGATGCTCAGGGAGTACGCGATGTACTGCGCCGTCGGATGCTTCAACGTGGCGGTTTTCGCCGCCCTCTACCTCCTATTCAGCGACTACAACACATGGACCCCTTACGTGGAGACCGTCGCATGGGCCGCTTCATTCCTGATCAGCTCGGTGCAGGCCTACGCCCTTCACAGGTGGATCACATTCGAGTCCGACTCCGAGCTAAGATCCAGCTTCAGGAAGCTCATGACCGTCTACGGGGCGCTATGGGTCGTCTCCACGGCGACGTTCCACATCATGTTCGAGATAATCGGAATCAGCCAGATCGTGTCTTGGGTGGTCAACACCTCTGCATTCGGCTTCCTCACCTTCATCGCTCTGAGGTACTATGCATTCCCCCTCGCGGATGGCAGGGTTACTCGCAAAGAAAGGCTGGATGCATTCCGAGAACGACGTAGGGCTTGAAGTGGCTCCGTTCATGGCGGCATCGTGACGAAGGGCGTTCGAGGCACGCGGGACTTCTATCCAGAGGACATGCGAGTGCGCAATTGGCTGTTCGAGAGGTTCCACAGCGCCGCCCTATCCCACGGGTTCGAGGAGTACGATGCACCCGTATTGGAGACCGAGGACCTCTACACGAGGAAGTCTGGAGAGGAGATCACCCAGCAACTGTACAACTTCGAGGACAAGGGCGGTCGCAAAGTCGCCCTCAGGCCCGAGATGACTCCTACCCTGGCACGGATGGTGATGGCCAGGTCAGGTGCCCTCCCACTGCCGATCAAGTGGTACTCAATCCCACAGTGCTGGCGCTACGAGCGGACCCAGCGTGGCCGTGGCCGAGAGCACTACCAGTGGAACGTCGATATCTGGGGGGCCGATGGGGTAGAGGCGGATGCAGAGCTTATCTCCGTACTAGTGCGCTTCTTCCGCAGCGTAGGGCTATCATCGGACGACTTGGTCATCAGAGTCAGCAGCAGGAAGGTCCTGGAGGAGGTCCTCGGCTCGCTCGGGATCTCAGGGGACGCATTCTCCAAGACCTGCATCGTGATTGACAAGATGGACAAACTACCAGCAGACGTGATAGAATCGCAGCTGACCGAGCTGGGCCTAGACCAGTCGGCGATCTCAACCATCCAGTCGGTGCTCAGCATCACTGATCTGGGAGGGCTGGAGAGCGCCCTAGGGGGGGACAGCGAGGCCGTATCCGAGCTGACCTCTATCTTCTCGTTGTCCGAGTCATACGGGATTAGCGACTGGATAGAGCTCGATGCCTCCGTGGTCCGTGGCTTGGCATACTACACTGGCCCGGTATTCGAGGCACACGATAGGGCCGGAGAACTCCGAGCAGTTTGCGGAGGGGGCCGCTATGATCGACTGATTGGAACCCTGGGTGGCAAGGACCTCCCGGCAACTGGATTCGGATTCGGAGACATGGTTGTGATGGAGCTATTGCAGGCAAAGGGCTTGGTACCGGAGATCAACCATGGGGTCCAGGACATCGTCTTCGGGATGGGGCCCGAGTTGAGGGGCGCGGCAATGACAGTCGCAGCATCAATCAGATCCGGCGGCAGGAGCGCGGACTTGGTTCTGGAGGACAAGCGCATGAAGTGGGTCTTCAAGCATGCCGAGAGAGTCGGAGCAGAGAGGCTGGTGATGGTGATGCCAGAGGAGTGGTCC
>Ga0208408_1000289_pt1 | contig 34645 bp, 29 predicted proteins | sample ETNtaG_4_FD_185776 | JGI IMG/M metagenome (GOLD analysis project Ga0208408, IMG submission 185776) | Marine microbial and viral communities from oxygen minimum zone, Eastern Pacific Ocean - ETNP201406SV67 (SPAdes) (version 2) | ecosystem: Environmental > Aquatic > Marine > Oceanic ... | reverse complement strand
CACAAACATGTGCTTCGGTTTAAGACCTGTTTCCTCCATCAATTCCCTTTTGGCTGCTTCCGGGGCAGATTCACCTGCTTCTATCTTGCCGGCCACGCCCTGCCATAAATGTTCGTAACGTTTTGTCTTCGCTCGTTTCAAGATTAAGAACAATAAGCCATCATCTGTTTTTCTAAACACATATGCATCAATTACTCTGGAGACGATATTGGCCATTACATACCTTTATAATTTATCATTGTTTTCAAATAATTGTGAGACCAGCCATCAAATGATCCGGCTGCAATCTCATCCCTTATGGTTTTCATAAGCTCCATATAATAGGTCAAATTATGCATTGTGGCCAAGCGATGACCCAATATTTCATTCACATTCATTAAATGCCGTAGATAGGCGCGTGTATGATTTTTGCAGAGATCACATCCGCACTTTTCGTCCACAGTTGTAAAATCTTCTTTATGCTTCTCGTTACGAATATTAACAATTCCACTCGATGTAAATAATTGCCCATTGCGGGCGTTGCGTGTAGGCAATACACAATCGAACATATCTACGCCGCGTTTTACAGCTCGCACTAAATCTGTGGGCCGGCCTACACCCATTAAATATCTCGGCTGATCTTTCGGCAACAATTCGTCCATTTGTTCAACAGTGTCAAACATATCACTTTTATCTTCTCCAACAGCCAATCCGCCAATGGCCATTCCGCATGTTGCAAACGGAATTAATTCTTCTGCACTTTTTTGGCGCAATTCTTCATACACATTTCCTTGAACAATTGGGAATACATTCTGCTCCCAAGCATGTATTCCTTTATTTTTTTCTAAATAACTCACACAACGTTTCATCCAGCTTGTGGTTCGTTCCACAGCTGATTCCACAGTTTGATAATCCGACTGGCCCGGGGGACATTGGTCAAATGCCATAATGATATCCGCCCCCAAGTGTTGCTGAATTTCCATGGATGATTCCGGAGTAAACATGTGCCGGCTACCGTCAATATGAGATTGAAATTCCACACCGTCATCATTAATCTTATTCAGTTTAGCCAATGAAAAAACCTGAAATCCGCCGCTGTCAGTCAATAAAGATCCGTTCCAATTCATAAATGAATGAAGACCTCCGGCCTTGCTGATCAATTCATGTCCCGGTTTTAAATATAAATGATAGGTATTTCCTAATATGATCCGAGAGTCAATAGAACTCAATTCCGCTGTATTCACAGCTTTAACAGACCCTCTTGTGCCAATGGGCATAAATACAGGTGTTGGAATAGAACCGCGATCTGTAACGATTTCCCCCGACCGGGCAGATGTCTGATTATCAATATGGTGGATAGTAAACTTCAACAGTTAAAAAATATACTGGAAAGCTTCTCGGACAGTCTTAACACCGTGAATTTTCAAACCATTGAAGGATTTTTTATTCTTCAAATTTGTGGCCGGAATGATGGCTTTCTTAAAGCCAAGGGCTGCAGCTTCCTGGAGACGCTGATCAATTCGCGCAACTGAACGAACTTCACCAGTTAAACCTACTTCACCCACTAGGACGGTTCCATCGGCAATAACATTATCTTTACTGCTGGATGCCACCGCAGAAATAATCGCCAAGTCTGCCGCCGGATCCTGAATCTTCAATCCGCCAACCAGATTCACAAATACATCATTCATACCCATGATATTTCCCAAGCGCTTTTCTAACACTGCCAAAAGCATGGATAGCCTCCGCCCATCAATACCGTTTGTATTGCGTTGCGGCGTTCCGAAATTTGCTTTAGAAACCAATGCCTGAACTTCCACCAGGATGGGACGACTCCCTTCCATAGACGGGAAAATAGCTGTTCCAGCCGTATTGGCAGTTCGTTCAGCCAAAAAAAGTTCAGACGGATTTTCCACTTCATCCAACCCGGCAGATGTCATATGAAAAACACCCACTTCATTGGTGGCGCCAAATCGATTTTTTACAGAACGAAGAATGCGATGATCGTAACGCTCATCTCCTTCTAAATACAAAACCGTATCCACCATATGCTCCAGCATTTTCGGTCCGGCTATGATACCTTCCTTGGTCACGTGTCCGATGACGATAACCGTAAATCCTTTTTGTTTGCAAGCATTCAAAAGCTGTTGACCGCAATCCCGGAGCTGACTAACGGAACCCGGCAATGAATCCAAGTCTTCATTATAAACTGTTTGGATAGAATCAATCACCAGCAAGCTCGGTTGAACAACAGATACTTGTTCCAGCACATTCAGAATTTCATTTTCACCTGATACATGCAAATCTTTTGATTTTATACCCAAGCGTTCGGCTCTTAATGCAAGTTGGTCTTCACTCTCTTCTGCAGAAACATAGAGAGCTGGCTCACCACAACCGGCGACGATTTGTAAAGCTAAAGTGGATTTTCCAATTCCCGGCTGGCCGCCCAACAGAATCATGGATCCTGTCAATAGACCCCCACCTAAAACTCTGTCCACTTCACTTAAACCGGACGATGATCGTTTTTGATCTTTTTTATGTGTAATTGTGTGGAGCTCTGTCGTTTCTTTGGCGGGGGCGCCGTTGGATTTGCGCCTTGATTTAGGCGGATTAAATTCACTGAGTGTGCCCCATTCACTGCAGGCCGGGCATTGTCCATGCCATTTGGAATATTCATTTCCGCAGTTATTACAGAGAAATATCGTTTTAGATGATGATTGTGCCATAGTCCGGATAGAAAGTTATCTGTAACCGGCTACTTGTGCAAAGCTTACAGAGAAAATTTTTAGGTACTTACCGTTCTACCAATCCGTGCCTAATGAGAAATAATATTGTGGTTTGGAATATCCTGTTTCATTGATATCCCAAGCAGAATCAATTCGTAGTAAAAAATAACCCAGATTAATCTTCATTCCCCAACCAAATCCGGCAATTTGATTTTTACTAAAATCTTCGCCTTCATCCCAAGCTGTACCCACATCTAGAAAAATATGTGAACCAAGATTGCTTAACATAAATTTGTTCGGAACACCCACAGCCAAAAGAAACGGAAAACGAAATTCAACATTTGCCAAGGCTACATTTGATCCGACACTTTCCATATAACGACGCCCCCTGACCGGCATAACAAATTCCGAAAAGAATACATCTTCCAAATCATTGTTTCCATCCAATATGTCATTTCGAGAACGGCTATCATCTTCTACGCCATCCGTTTCACCAGTGCCAAATATCCAGTTTTGTAAACCGCCCAAATAGAATTTTTGTTTATCCGCTCCACGACTGGTTCCCAGTGTTAATCGTCCGGCTAAACTGGAATATCGACCAATCATAAAATATTTTCTAAAATCCATTTTTAGCGTTTTGAAGTCCAGCTTTTTGTTGCCCCAACCTGGACTTACTGCAAAAGTTGTATTCTGGCGAAAACCATCAATAGGGCCGGTGTAACCATACACCGTATTATCATAGACCCAACTGGCGACAGGTAAAATGACGGAAAAATCATTATTGTCCACTTCTTCAAACTCATAATAATTCACTTGCTGCCATTCACTAAATGAAAAATAATTATACGATAATCCGCCTTCAAAGCGCATAAAGCGACTGAAGGGGCGTGAAATATATCCAATCAAAGAAAGATTTCTTAAAAGACCACGATGTTGAAATCCCTCAATATCATAACCAAGGAAATATTCATTCGCTATATGTGAGATAGAAAAATAATAATCTGTTGGTCGGGTTAGGTACGCATAGCTGAAAAAATAATCACTTCGTTTCAGGTCAATGACCATTTCAGTTCCAAAATAGATTTGGTGATCACCCAAGATATCACTGAAAGCAAACATAGTCATTCCCTGGGCACCAAATACATTATTGTACGAAGCATATCCATTAACCAAATCCAGCGTAAAACGTGTTTTATATGCTTTGGGTATATAGCCATTTTCGGATAAATCAGTTGTATCCGTAACAAATCCATCCGAAGCATCTTTGGGTGATTCCATGGATTTATTATAATGATCATATTCCCTGGCAAAAATCCAATCCTGATAATCTCTGCCTGTTGACCTGCCGGAACTCCACCGCCCTCTTTTATGACGACGCAGATCCATTAGATCATCAGATACTTCATCCTGTTTCATTATATATCGCGTTACGGGAACTTCCATGGCTTCTTTATCTAATGGAAGGCTCATGCTATACACATCCCAGCCCATATCCGCGTAGCCGGCAAAAATCAAATAGCCGTCATCATCCGTAAGGCTTAATTGGAATGCGCCAGTAAGAATGTTGGTCAGAGCCACCGGTTCTGTATCCGAATTATGGCGATAAATATTCCATACACCACCTTTATCCGAGACGTAAAATAACGTGTTCGTTTCCGTATGAGCCCAAATTGGATAATCTTCATTATGGTTTGTAGCTGTTAATCGGTTGATTTTTCCAGATTTCAAATCGAAAGTGTAGATATCTTTTTGAGAAAATGTTCCCATTTCAATGGAATCGGGTTTATACAGTCCGTTGAGATCATCTTTGCGGTCTGAAACAAATACCAATGCGGATCCATCATTGTTCCATGCCGGTTCAGAATCAGAATAAATATCATCTGTCAAAGCGGTGAGTTTTTCTGTATTAAGATTATAAACATATAGGTCACTTGCACCGGCTTTCGTACCAATAAAGACCAATTCATTTCCATCAGGGCTCCATGCTGCGGTGAAAATACCATCAAGGTTAAAAGTCAGTTTCTCTTTCTTTTTTGTTTTAACATCAATTAAATACAACGCATCCGTTTTGCCTGCTTTAGCAGCAATGGCAATCCGTTTACTATCCGGTGACCAAGAAATCCCGGGCTGGAGTAATTTTAATTCTTCAAAGTCCACAGACCTGTTTCCTTTAACTAACCGTCTGATTTCTTCACCGTCAATTGCGTCTAATAGATAAATATCAAAATATCCTGATCGATCAGATAAAACAGCTATCTTGCTTCCATCCGGGGAAACTGAGGGTGAAATGTTGTAGTAATTCTTTGCTTCTTTATGATCTGTCAGACGTTTGGCAATATCCTCTATTTCATCCCGCCCGGCAACATCCGGCCAATATTCTTTTTTCAAATATTTATGCCACTGCTTGGTCAAATCCTCAAAATCCATGCCCAATGCCCGTTCAAAACCCTTTTCTGCATTCTGGGTCATTTTCATAGCATTTATGATTTCACCGATTTTTTCGCGACCATATTTTTCAGCAATGAACCGCCAAATGGATTGGCCTCCTTTATAGGCCATGTAAGATTCAAGTTCTTTAACCGTAGGCATTTTTTCATTTATGGATAAATCGCGCATGGTCATGTCTGCTTTGGTCTCCCAATTCATGGATAAGTATTCTGCCAATCCTTCATTTACCCAAAGAGGAATTCTCAATTTTACTCGGCCGCCAATAACACTTTGAATATTGCCGTCATATATCATGTCATTCAATAACGCATGAACCAACTCATGGTGAATGACATGGCGGAATTGTTCATAATCCCCTTCGAATGGCAGCACAACCCTATTTTTAAATAATTCTGTTACACCGCCAATACCTTCCTGCATGTACTGCCAAATAACATTCGTCTGTTGAAAATCATTGTGGGAATAGTATACAATAATTGATACCCGTTTTTTCAATGTCCAGCGCAGATGTTTGGATATCTGTTCGTGGGCGTCTTCAGCAACCTCTGCAGTAAATTCAGCTAATTGGGCATCTTCCCCATAAAAATATACATCAAAATTCGGAGCTGAAATTAATGACCAGTCAAAATCCTTATACTGTACCTTATTTTGACCAAATGATTGAGCCAGAAGCCCTTCAGCTAATAGAATGACAATGACAATTATTTTTTGCATATGTTAAACTTACGTCGATACGTTGGTTGAGTTCCAGAAACTATACTCACCCGAAACTATGGATGTTTACTGCAGAAGTCAATGATTGGACACAGAAATAATAAACATGTTAAATATGACATTTCCTTTGCCTGTACATCTTCAAAAAAGTAAGTTTCTGCTTATGCAATTGCCCGTCTACTTTATTTCCGATATTCATTTGATGCTTAATTACGATGAGCAGGAAAAGAATCGGCAGGAAAAGCTGTTTCAATTTATGGATTCAGTCGCACAATCCGGAGGCACATTATTTATTATTGGTGATCTATATGATTTCTATTTTGAATACAAACATGTTATTCCAAAGGTCTATTTTCCCCTCTACCAAAAATTGTATAGCTTAAAAAACACAGGTGTTGAAATTCATTTTATAACGGGTAATCATGATCACTGGACCATGGATTTCATGAATCAAACTCTCTCCACAAAGGTCTATTTCGATGATGTGTCACTGGAGATTCACGGTAAACGATTTTACATGACACATGGGGATGGTATTCTGTCTTGGGATAGAGGATATAGACTTTTAAAAGCGGTTATTCGCAACAAACTGTTTATCTGGCTCTACCGCTGGATCCATCCGACCATTGGTTACGGAATTGCCAACGCCATATCCAAACGAGGCCGCCATTATGAACATTCCCGGGAGTATAATGAAAAGGTGCTCAAAGAGTTGCGAATTTTCACAGAAACCATTGCAGCAGATGGTCATGATTACGTTTTAACAGGCCATTATCACCAAGCTTGCATAGAAAATGTAAACGGTGGGAAGCTGGTTGTTCTGGGCGATTGGTTGCAGTATTTTTCCTATGCTGTTTTTGATGGTAATGATATTGAACTCAAATTTTGGGAAGAAAATGCGTAGACTCATCCTATTAACATTTTTGGCGGCTTCCCTTTCTTTTCAGGGCTGTTCAATGATTAAAGGACTCTTTGGAAAAAAGAAAGGGAAAGCCGATATAAATCTTGCTCAGGTGGAAAATCTGCGCCGGGATTACCAAGACGGGCGCGTTCAAGCATTGCAGGAATTGATTAGCATGTATAATGATTCTAATCTGCCGTTTGATGTACGCATTGCCGCAGGAGATGTCCTGGCACAAACACAGCACCCCACAGCAATGAATGCCATCGCCTCTGTTGTATCGGAAGCTGAAGCACTGGATTTGAGTTTCATGGAAGCATCCATTGAACTGTTGGCAGAGTTTCGAAATAATCCTGCTGCTGGTGATGCAATGGTTAGAGCTATGCACACTATTGATGAAAAATCCAATAAACTGCACATGACTCTAGTGCGCAGCTTAAATAAAGTTCGAACGAAAGATCAGATACTTGCCTTGCTGGAATTATACGAAGTATCCAAAGCAAATGTATCCAGAACGGACAAATTGTTAACTGAAACACTGGGCGCGATTGGTTCGAAAGAAGTGATTCCAATCCTGGTGACTATTTCCAAAGATTCAGATATAAATATTGCTGTAAGAAATCGCGCTTTAGAAATCCTGGGAAAGAAAGATCCCCACGAAGTTGCACCAGCATTTGCAGAATTGCTGGGTGATCCGGATATGAATACAGAGATACGGGAATTTGCTATCAATACCATGGCGGGAGTCAAAGAAGAAAACTTGATCCTGGCACTTATCGAAACATATAACACGGGTAAGCGTCAGTATTTCAGCATGCTCAATACATTGTTAGATGCTTTAGGTGAATTCGATGATCCCCAAGTGTATAAAGCAACCGTTGATATAGCTCAAAATGATGAATTTCCGGTTCCAATCCGAGCCAAAGCCATTCGCGCTCTGGGCCGATTTGCAGATGATGCAACTGTTAAAATGGTATTACCGGTTCTAGCTAATGCAGATAACTATCCCTTGCGACCGGCCATGATGGACATGCTCCAAACCATGGGTAAAACAGATGTATTTGCAGAAGATATTCGCCGATTGGCTTTTAAGGCTCAACAGGAAGCACTAAATCAATGAAATCGTTTTTCATATTAATTTTCTTTTCTTCTCTTATCGCTCAAGAAGCAGATTCGGTGAAAACGGATTCTACCACATCAATTGATTCAACTTTATTTCCAGAAGTAATCATTGAAAAAAATAAAGCAGAAAAACTAACAGACGAAAATTACTTTTTCGATTTCAAAGATGATCTACAAGGATTACAGATTCAAATCGATTCACTAAAGCGCGTCATCCGTGTTATGGAACGTAAAAAAGCCATCCCCGGCATTAATGAGGAATTGCTCAATCTTATCAGAATACCCGAGCTCCAACACCGCGTTGAACTCACAAACGGTACAGTTGTTATCGGAGAGATCATAGAAGAATCAGATTTGGAAATTATTATCCAAACCACCCTCGGTCAATTATCTATTAATAAAGATAAAGTGGTTAATATTGAAGAGGAAAAACCTCCGACTCCTAAAATAGAATTGATGAGTGAACCTTTTGTCAGTGTATATCCGGATCATGAAGAAATTACGGGCATGGTAAAAAATTCAGGTAAGGCACGTGCGGATTTTGTACGCATTGTTGCAAAACTCTGGACACCGGAAACTGAGCTCGCAGCATCGGATTCTGCTTTTGCATCAGGATCAGTTCAGGAATACAGTACAGGTGTAATTTCAGATACCGCAATCGAAGCGGGAGCAACAGCCAATTTTACAATTACAGTACCTTTAAAAGAGGGATCTGCAACTATTGAATATCGAACCTATGATATTCATTGGACTAAATCAGATTAATTTACTTTATAAGTAAAACTTTTTCAGTCTGAATATTATTCCCGCTTATTAATTGAATAAAATAAACACCACTTGGTAGATTAGACGCCTTCCAAACAACTTCATGTTCACCGGCTGCTAATTCGCCGTTAATCAAATCATCCACCAAACGACCGGTAATATTAAAAATACGTAGAGATGTTGCATACTGCATCTCTAACGAAAAGCGGATGGTGGTTATTGGATTAAATGGGTTTGGGTAAGGTTTATATAATATGATTTGATCAGGTATAACCGATTCATTTTCTACACCCACTTCCGGTAAAATTATGCCATCCAAATCAATCATACCATTGGAAATATTGATAATCCCAGGGGGAAACCCAGCTCGCAGGGCACCAATATCAAAACTGCCATTAATCGAATCTGCAGAAATATGAGCAAGATTGATTGAGCCTGATAATCCTAAATAGGTATCATCTGAAATAATTAATAATATTTCCGTAATTAAATCTTCCAAGAATGTTGAATCAAGAAGTGTGGAGTCTTGTTCAATAGAATCAGGAATCAGAGCCACTAATTGATTGAAAAAAGAAGTATCAATTTCAGGAATAAAACCAAAAACGATATCAGGGTTCAATATATCATCCGGCGGTAAAGACCAATTCCCAGGGGAAAAGATAGGATTATTATCTTGAATATAAATGAGAAGTACTGACACAGTCGTTGAATCAATGGACTGAATAGCTGACATGAATAATGATGAAGTGGGGTCACCATTTATTACTGCAGCAGTAGCACCGCCCAATGTGGAATCACTCAATTCAGCCTGAAACGATCCGTTGATGGAACCGGAATAATCAAAACTTACGGAGCCCACATAGGTGTTTTGTCCTAAACAGAATGATATTATAAATAAAAACGTAATTTTTTTCATTATGACGTCAACGCCACCATGATGGCGTTTTGGACATGAAGACGGTTTTCCGCCTGATCAAATACAATGGAATAATCTGCTTCCATAACATTATCGGTTGTTTCCCTTCCACGCTCTGCCGGAAGACAATGCATAAATAATGTATCTTTACCTGTCCGTGACATCATATCGCCATTCACCTGAAATTCAGCAAATAATTTTTCACGAGCTTCCGCTTCTTCTTTCTGTCCCATGGACGCCCACACATCCGTGTAAATGACATCTGCTCCTTTTATTCCTTCAATCGTATCATGAGTAATTACAATTTCTGACATGCCATTCGTCTTGGCCAATTCTACTGTTGCTTCATCCGGAGAAAAACCTTCCGGGCAAAGACAGGTAAATTTCATGGGAAGACGCGCAGCCAACTGCAGCCAGGAATGGACAATATTATTCCCATCCCCAACATAGCACACATGTAAATCGTCCAGTGTACCTCGATGTTCATTAATGGTCAGAATATCCGCCATGATCTGACACGGATGATTATAATCGGTGAGGCCGTTTACAACAGGCGAATTTGAATATTCAGCCAGTTCCAGAATATGCTTGTGGTCAAATAACCGAGCCATAATAACATCATTGTACCTGCTCACCACCCGGGCGATATCCTTGTTAGCTTCCCGTTTTCCGATACCAATATCATTTGGACCCAAAAATAACGCATGACCTCCCATCCACGTAAAACCAGTTTCAAAGGAAATCCTCGTTCGTGCAGAAGGCTTGGCGAAAATCATCGCCAGTGATTTATTATGAAAATGCTTGAAATCTTCTTTATTGCGGAACTTTGATTTCAAGTCCTTGGACAATGAAATGAGGTCAAAGATTTCTTCTTTCGTGAGATCTTTGATGTGTAAAAAATGTTTGTCCATTATACTCCTTGTCACATTTCCTTTCAAAGATCTTATCACACTTTGATAGGATTAGTATAAGACTTTGTATTCCATTAACCTTCCAAAGGCTTTAAAGCCTTTGGAAGGTTAATGGTTATTACTCGTTCAGTGTTTTAAACAGTTTTGAATCTGCCGGTAAAACCAGAGTTGTTTTTTTATCAATTACTTTTTTATATGCTTCCAGTGTGCGCATGAATTCATAAAATTCAGGATCTTTGTTGAATGCGTTAGCATATATTTCCAAAGCTTTCGCTTCTCCTTCACCGCGGATTTCTTCAGCCTCTTTATAGGCATTAGCAAGAATAATTGTTTTATCCTTTTCAGTTGATGCTCGAATCTTTTGAGCCTCTTCTTCACCTTCAGACCTGAATTTATTAGCCTGGCGTTTCCGTTCCGCATCCATGCGAGCATAAATGGATTCTTCATTTTCCCTGGGAAGATCCACCCGCTTTATACGCACATCCACCACTTCAATCCCATATTGATCCGTGGCTTTGTCACTTGCATTCGTAACTATTTCCATGATTTCTTCCCGAGTTTCGGTAATAATCTCAGACATGTTGTGTTTCCCCAGTTCCTGACGAAGCTCTGAATACACAATATCATCCAATCGAGTTACAGCGTTTGGAATCGCCTGGACAGTTTGTAGAAAAAGCAACGGATCTTTAATCAGCCAACGGACATAATTATCTACAATGAGCGTTTTTTTATCTTTACTCAATATTTCTTCCGGTGCAACATCGTATTCTAATAAACGGTCGTCAAAGGTAACTGCATTTTGAAAGGGTACCGGTAGTTTAAAATGTAGACCGGGTTCAGTAATGGTACGGACAGGTTTACCCAATTGCAAAACGACAACCTGCTGGCGCTCATCTACAATAAATACTGTTGTGAAGAAAACAATAAATCCTAAAGCAATGATGACTAATAATGATTTTTTCATTTTTTACCTCCTTCTGAATTGAGGTTCAAGAGGTTTAGTAAATTCCCTCCACCACTTTCCGGAATGATGTATTTTTCAATGTTAGGCAAAATTTCTTCCATTGTTTCCAGATACATACGCTTACGAGTAATATCTTTCGCTTTTTTATATTCCACCAGCATTGCATTAAATTTTGCTACATCTCCTTCAGAACGTTTGATTCGTGATTCTCTGAAACCTTCTGCTTCACGTATCATTGCTTGAGCTTCACCCCGGGCTTTTGGTATCACATCGTTCCTATACCCTTCAGCTTGATTAATCATGCGATTCTTGTCTTCTTTCGCAGATGCGACATCCTTAAATGCAGCAATAACCTGTTTGGGTGGAGATACATCCTGCAATTGAACTGCAACAATCAAAATTCCGGTTCCATACTTGTCCATAATGCTTTGAAGCAATTCTTTTGTTTCTTCCTGAACTACGAATTTTCCGGACGTAAGAGCTTCATCAATTTTATGCTTGCCAATGATTGTTCGTAATGATGCTTCCGCTGCTTCCCTGACAGTTAGTTCCGGCCTCACAAAATTAAAAAGATAATTCACAGCATTTTTAATTTTGTATTGCACGATGAGTTCAGCATCGACGATATTTTCATCGCCCGTAAGCATAAGGCTTTCTTTTTCTATAGTTCGGAATTGATTTTTACCCATTGACCGGAATCCAATTTCAATTCGTTTTACTTCTGTAACTTTTGGCGTTTTGACTGTTTCAATCGGAAAAGGGAAATGATAGTTTAATCCTGATTGAGCAACGCGGGTATGTTTTCCAAAGGTCTGTACGACGCCCACTTCATCGGGGCCAACAACATACACACCAGAAATCAACCATAGAATCAGTCCGATACTAATTATGGGCAATAGCCCAAGATCGGGAAGACTTAATTCCTTATCGCCAATTATTATTCGTTTTGGTGACATTATTTTTCTCCATGTTTATTAATTAATTAAATCTGTTTACGCAACCTGGCTACGGGAAAGTGAAGTTGTTCACGATATTTTGCCACAGTCCGGCGTGCGACAGGATAACCCTGCATATTTAAAATTTCTTTTAATTTTTCATCTGTATAGGGATGTTGTTTATTTTCTTCGCAAAGTAATTCTTTCAGTAACCTCTTGATTTGCATGGTACTGATTTCCTCTCCACTTGTTGTAATCATCCCTTCTGTGAAGAAAGATTTTAATTCAAAAATGCCATAAGGTGTATCAACATATTTCCCCCGGGTAGACCGGCTGACAGTAGAAATATCTACTCCTATTTCATCAGCAATGTCCTGGAGTTTCATGGGCTTTAATTGATTTAAGTTACCTTGGAAAAACTCCGGCTGTCGTTTGATAATTTCCTGCATCACATTTGTTAGTGTTTTACGCCGTTCAGAAACAGCATCCACAAACCATACAGCATTATCTACTTTTTCCTTAATGAATGACTTGGCTTTTTTATCTAATTCACCCGCCAGCATATCCACGTATTCACGATTTACTTGAACATCAGGCAACCAGCTATCATTCACTACAATTACCCAATTATTTTCCCTTTTATACATGATTAATTCCGGTATAACTGAAATGGTTTCCGCACTTTCATGTCCGGCCCCCGGCTTGGGATTCAAATGACTTATAACGTCCAACGCTTTTTTTATTTCATCTTCTGAACACCCTACTTTTTCTGCAAGTTGATCGTAACGGTGATTGGCTACATCATCAAAAAATTCAAGTAATAATTTATGAGCGACTGGATGTTTAGAATCATCAATTTGTATCAATAAACATTCCTGTAAATCTCTGGCGGCAATTCCTTTGGGGTCAAATGTTTGAATTTTCTTCAAAATTCCAATAACATCTACCAGTTCCATTTCAAATCGGTCGCTTATCAGTTCCATCTCCATTGCAATATAGCCGTTATCATCCAAGTTATAAATTATCTCTTCTGCCACTGCTCTTTCATTGGGGATAAAATCACAGAGGTCTAGTTGGTCAGCTAAATATTCCACAAAATCTTTTTTCTGGGGAAGTGGCATATCTTTGTATTCTTTTTTTTCATAGATATTGGGTGGTTCAAATTCATAATCCTGATCCCAATCCAAATCATCATCGTCAGCTGTTTCTTCTTCAGGTTCATTGGTTCCTTCAACTTGATCCAAAGCAGGATTTATTTCCAATTCATCCAAAATTCGTTCTTCTAAATTCACAGCATTGAGTTGCAAAATAGCTGCTTGCAAAATCTGTTGAGGCTGGAGGACTTGTTTTTGTTCTAATCGCTGTTGCAGCTTTGCCATTAGGTTTTTCTCAATCCAACTTAAATTTTTCGCCTAAATACAGGCGTCGAGTTTCTTCATCATTCGCCAGAAATTCCGATGTGCCGGAATTTAAAATACGGCCGTCAAATAATAAATATGATCGATCGGTTATGGAGAGTGTTTCCCGTACATTATGATCCGTAATCAATACACCTATATTTCGATCTTTCAGTGAACGGACGATCTGCTGAATATCTTCTACAGCAATAGGGTCCACACCGGCAAATGGTTCATCCAATAAAATGAAATTTGGATCCATTGATAAGGCCCGACAAATTTCCACTCGGCGCCTTTCACCTCCGGAAAGAGTATTCCCTTTGTTGTTCCTCAAATGAGATACGGATAATTCATCCAACAGTTGATCAATTTTTTTCTGCTGTTCTTTTTTAGTCATGGAAGTCATTTCTAAAACCAATTTCAAATTATCTTCCACAGATAATTTTCCAAAAATAGATGCTTCCTGAGACAAATAACCAATCCCTTTCCGGGAGCGCATATACATGGCATCTCCAGTGATTTCACCTTCATCCAAATAAATTTCACCTTTTGATGGCTTAATCATTCCTGTAATCATATAAAAAGTCGTTGTTTTTCCGGCACCATTAGGACCCAACAGACCTACGATCTCCCCCTGGCTTACTTCCAAATCAACACCGGATACCACCCAGCGTGTACCGTACTGTTTTGATAAGTTTTTGCCTTTTAATGTATGTTTACTGCTCATTTTCTTTTATTGCTGTCACGCCGGAGGGTTTAATAATCCGCCAGTTTTCCATGGCGATGTCCGATTCAAAACCGATGCCGTAAAGTGTATCACCTTTTTCAGTCGTCAGCATGACATTATCCTCTGTATAAATTAACTCTTCTTTGGAATCCCAAACCAATGTATCCGTATAAAGTGTCACGCCGCTATCGGACACAACAATCACATTTCCCATGGCCCGCATAAAATCATTTCCTTCTTCAACTTCAGCTAATTCTGATTTCAGGTTTGTAGTATGATTCTCTTCTTCATTAAAAAAATCAGAATTTACACGCTGATCCAACAGGATGAACTGTTTGTCATCATATTTCTCCAAATGACCTGATCGAACAATGGAGCGAATCGTGCCATGATCTGTGAGCGTAATGGTTACTTTCCAACTTTCCTGATCTGGAAGACCCTCCCGTGTGTTTGCATTTTTTTCTTCAACACGATTGAAACAGCTCATGGAACATAAAAATAAAATAGTCAACAAACCCAAAGGTGAGAAAATATTGAATATTGAAAATTGATCTCTTGTGGTCATAATTATATCATCTCTCCACCAGCCTACGTTTCGTTTCCGACAGGCAGGGATTTAGGGGTGGTGGAAAATATTATATTAGGTCATTACGCTAATGATACGGATCGGTTTCCGGTGGATTTTGGACTTCATCTTGCAGAGCCAGTAATACCTCATCTAAACGGTCTTGCTGCGTAAGAATCCATTCCAACGCCTCCCGAAAAGCACCTTCACCACCTGATTTTTCTGTTATATGAACAGCGGTTTCTTTGACTAGTGGATACGCATTGGCTACAGCGATGGGTAGGGCTACCTGCTCCATGATGGTTATGTCAATAAGGTCATCACCGATGTAAGCAATTTCATCATCACTTAATCCGTGCTTTGCTTTGATTTCATTGTAAGGAATTCGTTTGTCCAACGTGCCGTTATATACTTCCTTAATTTTCATTTCCGCTGCTCGTACAGAAGTTGCTTCTGAATGACGTCCGGATATTAAAACTAATTCCAACCCGGCAGTACGGGCAATAGCCGACCCGGCTCCATCTGTCACATTGAAGCGTTTTAATTCTTCACCATTAGCTCCTTTGTAAATGGATCCATCTGTAAGAACACCATCCACATCAGAAATGAGCATCTTTATATTGGCGCAGAGTGATTTTGTATCAGCCACAAACAGCCTCACGGATTCGTTTTATTGACATTAATAATTCTTCTAATTGATCCAGAGGCCATTGAGTAGCAGCATCGGACTTGGCTGCCTCTACATTATCATGAACCTCCATAAAGATTCCATCTGCTCCGGCAGCTGTGGCTGCTTTAACCATCATCGGAATAAATTCCCTTGAACCGCCTGTATTGCTACTACCTGTTCCCGGCATCTGTGAGCTGTGAGTTGCATCAAATATCACAGGATAGCCGGTTTTCTTCATGACAGGAATAGAGCGTATATCAGAGATCAAACTCTCATAACCAAATGTTGTACCTCGATCCGTTAGTAAAATTTGATTCCCTCCGGCATCTTCTATTTTTGAAACAATGCTTCCCACTTTCCATGGAGATAAAAATTGCCCTTTTTTCACATTGACTGTTTTCCCTGTTTTGGCTACTGCTTCAATGAGGTCTGTCTGCCGGCAGAGAAAAGCCGGTATTTGGAGGATATCCGCCACTTCAGCAACGACTGCAGCCTGATCAGGATGGTGAATATCCGTCAATACAGGGATGTCTATAGATTCTTTCACTGCAGACAAAATGGATAATCCTTCATCCAACCCTGGTCCTCGAAAGGAATCACCGGAAGTTCGATTGGCTTTATCGAAAGAACTTTTGAACACCAAGGGTACATCTGTTTTTGAGCATACGTTTGCAATTGCATCTGCCATTGCAAGTGTGTGTTCCCTGCTTTCAATGACGCAGGGACCGGCGATAATAGGTAAAGCATCACCACCAAAGGAGACGCTGCCTGCATTTATAATATTAGACATGGTCTGATTTTAAATGATATTGGACTGCTGATCCAACAAAATCCCGAAAAAGTGGATGGGCTGCGCTGACCCTGCTTTTCAGTTCAGGATGAAATTGTCCGGCCACAAACCAAGGGTGATTTTTCAATTCGATCATTTCTACTAAATTCAATTCTGTATTAACACCGGAAAAAACTAAACCGTTCTTTTCCAGTTTAGTTCGATAGCGATTATTTACTTCCCAACGGTGGCGATGGCGTTCTGAAATTTTCTTTTTGTGATACGCTTTGTAAGCTTTTGTCCCGGATTTAAGTTCACAATCATAGGCCCCAAGGCGCATGGTTCCTCCTTTGCGTTTGATAGCTCGTTGAGATTCCATAAGTGCAATAACAGGATATTTTGTACGGCGGTTAAATTCTGTGCTGTTGGCGCCGTCCAATCCACACACATGGCGAGCAAAATCAATCACAGCACATTGTAATCCAAGACAGATTCCCAAAAACGGTACATTATTCTCTCGGGCAAATTTACTGGCAAGAATTTTCCCTTCAGAGCCACGGGAACCAAATCCTCCGGGAATTAAAATTCCATCAATATTTTTAAATGCTTTCGCCGCATCTGCATCATTATAGATTTTTTCAGTATTCACCCATTTCACATTCACACTGGCATTATTTTCAACGCCGGAATGGACAAAAGCCTCTAATATACTTTTGTAAGCATCGGGAAGCTCTGTATATTTTCCGCACATGGCTATGTTTACTTCGTGAGTAGGATTTTTAAAACGGTGGATAAACTTTTCCAAATATTCAATATTGGGTTTAGACAGCAACTCCATCCTGTCCATAATTTCTTGGCCCATTTCTTGTTTATGTAGAACTAGGGGCACTTCATAAATGCTGGGAACATCAAGTCCTTCTATGACATGATCAGGAGACACATTGCAAAATAAAGCCAATTTATCCCGAACAGATTTGGTCAATTTCCTGTCTGTTCGACAGAAAATAAAGTCTGGGGTTAAACCAATTTCTCTAAGCTTCATTACAGAATGCTGGGTCGGTTTTGTCTTTAATTCTTCACTGGCTTTTATGTATGGGACCAATGTTACGTGAACCAAAACATGGTTATGGTAGCCTACCTCCAATGATAATTGACGAATTGCTTCCAAAAAAGGTAAACTTTCAATATCACCCACTGTACCGCCTACTTCACAGATCACAACATCATATTTCCGTGGTTTATTTACTTCACGAATCCGATTGATAATCTCATCTGTAATATGGGGAATAACCTGAATCGTTGCGCCTAAATAATCCCCTTTACGCTCGCGATTTAAAACAGTGCTGTAGATTTGACCTGTTGTGGCATTATTGTTTTTGCTCATATCCACATCGATAAAGCGCTCGTAATGACCGAGATCCAAGTCTGTTTCGGAACCATCATCGAGTACAAATACTTCGCCGTGCTGATACGGATTCATGGTGCCGGGATCTACATTCAAATAGGGGTCCAGCTTTATGATAGATACTTTCAATCCGGCGCTTTTCAATAAATAACCGATAGATGCAGCAGCGATCCCTTTCCCTAGACCTGAAATGACGCCGCCGAGTACGAAAATATATTTTGTTTGTTTAGCCATGAGTCTCTATAAATGCTTTTAAATCTTCTTCAGTATCGATACCCCTACCCGAATAATCGGTCATGAGTACATGGATCGGCAAACCATTATCTAATATACGTAATTGTTCAAGTTTATATTTTTTTTCATTTTCTGACTGGGTCATATTGGTGAATTTCATTAGCGCTTTTTTTCGAAAAGCATACATACCAATATGCCTGTAATACCCGCTCATTTCATACTGGCGCGGCTCCCGGCGAAATGCCATAGCTATATTATTTTGATCCACCAATACTTTAACAACATTTGGGTTCAATTCATCTTCAACAGAAATATCAGAAGTCGCGGGTGTAGCCATAAACACATTCGGTGTATCAAATATTCCCACAAGATCATCAATTAATTGCGGTTCCATAGCAGGTTCGTCGCCTTGGATATTAACCACAATGTCTGTATCCAGTTCCTCGACCACTTGTGCCACACGATCCGTACCTGATTTATGGTCGGAAAATGTCATAACTGTATTGACATTAAACGGTTTTAGTACTTCCGCTGTATCATCACTGTCAATAGCCACGAAGACTTCATCCAAAGAATCCGCCTGCAAAGCCTGTTCATAGACGTGCACAACCAGGGGCTTTTCGTTAATGGGGACAAGTATCTTTCGGGGGAGTCTGGTAGAATGTAGCCGGGCTGGGATGACACCGACATTCACGAGGGAAAAACCAATTTATTGAAGGGACACGTTTCCACCGGAATTAAATTATTCGTCATAATGATATTATTTTTGAGCATATACCAGCGAAAACAAGTTGATAAATTAAGAAAATGTTCTTTATAAAATAGATAGAAAAATTATTCAAACCGCAATGATTCAATCGGATCCAAATTAGCTGCTCGCCAAGCTGGATAAATTCCAAAACCAATCCCAATAAAGGAACAAACCGCCATGCCATAAAAAGCCCAATCCATGGGTACCACAGCAGGTACCTTGAGCAAGACAGCCACCAAATTCCCTCCGGAAATGCCAAGGATTACTCCTACCACACCACCAAACTGACTCAAGAAAATAGCTTCCATCAAAAATTGGGTTAGAATGTCTCGTTTTGTGGCGCCAATGGCCTTTCGGATGCCTATCTCCTTGATCCGCTCCGTGACGGAAACGAGCATAATATTCATAATGCCGATCCCGGCCACAAGCAACGCAATAACGCTTACGGCACCAGCAAACAATTTGATTCCCCCAGTAAAACCGGCAAATGTGTCCATGAGTTCTTCGTTGGAAATAATTTCAAAATCATTCTCTTCTTCGGGAGGTACCTTGCGAATAACACGCATGAGGCCAATCACTTCATCCATGGTTTTTTCATACAATTCAGTAGATTCTGCTTCAACATTGATAGCTAAGGATGTCCATCGACTGGAAAACCGTTGGATATAAACTGAAATCGGAATCATTACAAAATAATCCTGGCTCTGACCGAAAGCTTGTCCTTTTCTTTCCGTAATACCAATAACCGTATAATCCAGTCCCTTAATTTGAATAATCTTCCCAATGGGATCTTCAAAGGGAAACAGGATATCAGCCAAATCTGGCCCAAGGATGGTAACGCTGCGATAAAAACGAATATCATCCTCCAAAAAATTCCGGCCATCTGCCAGATATGTTTTGAATGAACGCAACCCCCATTCATCCACACCGGACAATTCTGCTGTTTTCTTTAACCGTTTATCTTTATACTGAATATTTCTTTCACCGGTCCCATCTACCACACTGACCTGCTGTGGTAATTTTGCACGTTGCTTTAGTTCTTCATAATGGGCATATCGAATGTTTTTCCGTTTTCGGATTTTATTATTTCCTGGACCGTGAATTTGTATAGCAGGTGATTTTTGAATCATAAAAGTATTGGTACCAAAAATATCGAGTTGTGAATTCACTGATGATTCCAAAGTGCGTATGGCGGTCATCACACCAATCACGGAGAATACACCAATACTGATACCGAGTAAAGTTAGAATCGATCGAAGTTTGTTTTGACGAATGGATTCGATGGCCATTCGAAAACTTTCTTTAATCGTATTTTTTAAATGTGATTGCTTGGCCATCACTCGTATCGCAGTGCATCAATGGGATCTAATCGAGCTGCTTGATAAGAAGGAACCAATCCGGATACAATACCTATTACAACGCTGATAATAATGGATCCAATGGCCAATCCCACTGGCATTGATGAGGGGAAAAACTGGTTAATAAGGAGACTCAATCCCCCGGCCAATCCCATCCCCACCAATCCGGCAATGAGACAAATTAAAACCGCCTCCATGAGGAATTGTCCTAAAATCATGGACTGTGTTGCGCCCAATGCTTTCCGGACACCAATCTCTTTCGTTCGTTCTTTAACCGATACAAACATAATATTCATGATGCCGATTCCACCTACAATCAACGATAGTGCCGTAATAAATAAACCTGTGCCACCGATTGCCAATTTAATTGCTTTATATTGAGCTTCCATGGTGGCCGATTGATTGATGGCAAAATCATCTTTTTCCATTGGTTTTAACCCACGTATTTGTCGCATAACGCCATAGATTTCTTCTTTTGCTTCATCATAATTATCCGTATTCACCTTGACTCTCACATTCATCCATCCTCGACGAGAAAATAAGCGTTGAAAGGTGCCAAATGGTAAGACCGCTTGATTATCCAAACTGAACATTCCCATAAATTTCCCCTGCTTTTTAAGTACACCAACCACTCGAAATTTATGTGAACCAATTTTAACATATTCATCAATGGGGTCTTCATCTGGGAATAGGGCATCAGCCACATCCCCACCAATGACCATTACCCGAGCACCCGATCGATTTTCCCCGTCAGTAAAATATCGCCCTGTTATCACGTCTGCCGATTCGTTTGTTGCCATATATTCCGGCGTGGTCCCAAAAAATCGAGTATCAATTCGTTTGTCGCCTCGAATAATACTCCCCCCCCGCTCTGCCATTGGCGCAACCGCCGCAACAAATTGAGATTTCTCCCGAAGTTGTTCCACATAATCTTCTTTAATGCGGGGACGATTTCTCAACTCCCACCAATCCATATCACCACCAAACCAATCCATTCGACTGATAATCAAAACATCCCGGCTAAGGAAAGACATACTTTTTTCAAAGGTACGATCTAATCCAGAAATAAGGGTGCCCATCAACGTCACCGATAAAACACCAATTACAATACCAAGGGCGGTTAATATTGAACGAGATTTATTCCCAAAGATTGAACCCAGAGAAATGCGCAAATTCTCCCAAAAAAGTGAAATCAAGCCACTACTCGTTTTCTTTTTTTTGTTTGACGATCTTCTTTGATCTTACCATCAAAAAGGTTAATGGTTCTGTCCGCATGTTCTGCAATATATTCTTCGTGGGTCACTAAAATAATGGTATTACCGTCATCATGTAGACTGTCCAGTATTTTCATGATCTCAACACCACTTTTTGAATCAAGATTTCCGGTTGGTTCATCAGCTAAAAGAATGGAGGGATTATTTACTAGTGCACGGGCAATAGCCACACGCTGTCGCTGGCCACCGGAAAGTTCATTGGGTTTATGGTGCATTCGATCACTGAGACCTACAGCTAATAGTGCTTTTTCCGCCTTTTTTACCCGTTCACTTTTGGAAATGTTAGCGTAGATAAGCGGCACTTCCACATTACGCAGGGCCGTGGCCTTGGGTAAAAGATTAAAGGTCTGGAATACAAAACCAATTTTACGATTCCGGATGGAAGCTAATTGGTTGTCATCCATCTCATGAACTAGTTCGCCCTCGAATTCATACACACCTTCTGTTGGCGAATCCAGGCAGCCTATCATATTCATCATGGTGGATTTTCCTGACCCTGATGGACCCATGATGGAAATATATTCATTATGATTTATAATCAGATCTACACCATCGAGTGCACGAACGACTTCGCCCCCTACATCATAATGGCGTTTGATTCCTCGCAGGGATATAAGATCAGCCATAGTTATTGCTTTGAATTCGAATCTTCAGATTCATCTTTAGATCCTCCAATTTGAATATTAAAGCCTTTTCCCTTGTCTCCATTATCTTTATCAAAAGTAACTGCCTTATTGTGGGACAAATCTTTACTGATGGCTCGATATGAACCAGTGACGATTTTATCCCCTTCTGAAAGTCCATCTAAAACTTCATAATGGGTTTCAGATGAAATCCCAACTGTAATGGGGCGGATATGAACTAATTTACCATCTTTGGGTGCTTTGAATTTCTTGCCTTTCTTTTCATCCCATTCGGACATTTTCCCGTCCCGTAGTACACCTCCAGGTTTGTCCGCTACGATAAAAACCAATTCTTCCATTTTCTTAGCTTTGGAGTTTTTAACTCCCTCTTTTTCACTGGATGATTTTTTCCCTTTACCTAATGAAGATTTTTCGGATCCTTCCGGACGTACTGTCAGGCTTTGGATTGGAATAGCTAAAACATCATATTTCTTATCTGTAATGATATTGGCAGTGGCGCTCATACCAGGGCGAATACCATCCGGCACATCAATGATACGAATCTTGACTTCAAAATTTGTTACTTGTTCTGCTGAACCCATGGATGTGGTCTGGGCCATGTGAGCAATTTCACTTACTACCCCGTAAAAAAGTGTGTCCTGGAATGCGTCAATTTCAATCTCCGTTGTATCCCCAAGTGATACGGAAACAACATCATTTTCATTCACATCTACGATAACTTCCATACGATTCAGGTCGGCAATGATCATAAGCGTCGCTGCCTGGAACATGCTTCCTACGGCCATTTCACCTACTTCAATATTTATTTTGGTGACGATTCCATCTGAAGGGGCAGTCATTTTCAACTTCGATAATTCATCTTCCCGTGATATTAACGCTGCTTTGGCTTGCCGCAATTGGTTCACGGCCAATTCATGCTGCGCAGTGATAGATTCCAATTCCTGTTCTGAAATCAGTTTTTGATTGTAGAGTGATTCCATTCGTTTTTTCTGGGCCCCGACCTGTTTCAAACTTGCTTTAGCAGAATTCACTGAAGATTGTGTCTGTTCTGTTGCCGCTAAATGTTGTTTTTCATCGAGGGTAATCAACAATTGCCCTGTTTTTACGGCATCACCTTCCTTAACTGTGATTTTTGTCACCCATGCGGATGTAGTCGCACTAATCTTAATTTCCCTTATGGGTTGAATTTTTCCACTGGCGTTTACTTTATGAATAACCGTTCCTCTCTGAACTTCCTCCACTTCTACTTTGATGGTATTGTCATCTTCACGGAAAATATTAGCAGCAATAATAATGATTAATAACACCGCTGCTCCGCTGATGATGTATATTTTTTTCTTATTCTTTTTTATTCGCAAAATTTACTCCCTGTTATCTGTAATCTTGATCAAGTGTTCCTAATATTGCTCTTAATTGAGCTTCCTGTATACGTGCATTGTATTTTGTGCTTACCAATGAACTACGCGCTTGGCTGACTGATACCTGAGCATCCAACACTTCCAAAATGGTTGTAGATCCAAGTTTATAACGTTCCTGGACTAAATTCAAATCTTCTTCAGCAGAAGCTAACACCTGCTCGCTGATGGGTATTAATTCCTGGTAATTTCCCAGAATATTGATCAAATTTTCCAATTGAACCATTAAATCATGTTTCTGGGTTAAATAATCGTATTGCTGCTTTCGGACATTTAATTCTGCCTGCTGCTGTTTTGTGGATAAACTATATCCGGTAAAAATTGGGACGGACAATGACAACGAAACGCTCGAAGACCAATCATCTAATTGAGTCATGTTATCAAAATCATTTGTGAGAATTCCATAATTCATTGATGCGTTTAAATTGGGTAGACGTGTTCCAAATAATATTTTCCTGCTTAATTCAGCTCCGGCAATTTGCGACCGGAACACGAGCAGTGTGGGGCTATATTCTACTACTTCAGACATAGATTGCTCAACGTCCGGAACAGGAAGAAACGGTCGTCCAGTATCTACAATTTCATAATGAGTATCGCTGCCCATCAAACCCATACTGTTTCGGAGAGCAAGATTCGCATTTCGTAGATTCGTTTCCTTTATTAATACATCCGAATGAGCATTCCCTTTTAAAACCTGTGCTTTTAATAAATCCGTTTTTTTAACCGCTCCCAATTCAAATTGGGTTTTTACTAGACTCACTTGATGGCGAGCCAGAGTTAAATTTTTCTTGGATACATCTAACAGTTGTTGTGCTTTTAAAAATTCATAGAAAGACTGGTGAACATTGAGGATAACATTGATCTTCTGCTGGCGAGCAAGTTGCTGATTAATGACAAGTGAATTATTTGCAGACCTGATCTGGTTCAACCATTGGCCACCATCATAAATAGGTTGATTGACAGAAAATGAGGCACCATAATTATTTGATGTACCACCGAAAGGAGTTGAAAAAGATAGTGTATCACCCATGAACACCGTCTCTGATGTGTTCACACCTTTTGTAGAATATGATTCACTCCATGAATTTCCATAACTGAATGTAGGGAGAATATTGCTCAATGATCCTTTTTTCCCGGCAATAGCAGACTGCACATCTAATTCTACAGATTTTAATGATTCCTTATTCAGTAACGCAATCTCAATGCAATCTGCCAAGGAATACACTTGCGCATTCAAGTTTACAAAGGGTAAAAAACAGAATAAATATAATAGACTTTTCATTGTTTAAGTAAATAGTGACCCAATAAATGAGAAAAAGGTTGTCTGGAATATCCAATAAATAACTAAAGCGATCATAAATGGTTTTACCTCCCGGCGATATAAAACACTCATACCAACGGCAAGTACAATTACTCTCCAAAAAGCAAAAAGATCCATTCCTCCCATAAAATTATATAAAAAACTTCCTTTTTCTCCCAACCCCAATAATCCCAAACCTGTATGAATATCAACACGCCATTGAGAAACCATAAGTGGAATTTTTATGAGTGATTCTATAACAGCAATCATGTACGTATAGGACGTCATAACAAGAATAGTCCCGTAAGATGATTTTCCGCCAAAAAAGAAATTTCCGATTAGCAAGATTATCAAACTCATCATGAAAATTCGTACTGGAGTAGATAATGAACTTGAAACATACCCAATAAAAACCATGGTGCTTGTTGGATGCGTAATATTTTCCAGGCTTTCTGATAAAATTTCTTCTTTTTGATCATCGGGAATTTGTGAACTACCCATGATGTACTTTTCAGTTTGTTCGATTTGCACTTCCGTCAACAATTCGCTCAAGACTACCATGCTGACAAACCCAATGATGGCTGCAATGACGATGGGTAAGAAAGCATTTTTCCAATTATTTTGTTCTTGTAATGAAGTAAATGTCTCTCTTGGCTCTAGAAAAACGTTTATTAGATTATTCATATATTTTCTCTATTTAGCTAAAATGTCTTCTTTAATTTTGAACATGTATTCTTTTGCTGCATCATAACTATTTTCAATCTCACCATTTAGAATTGCTTCCTCAATTGCATGTTTGATTTTTCCAACTTCCTTACCTTCAGTCAATCCACACGTTTCCATAATTTCTCTACCCCTTACGGGAGATTGAAATGCACGCATGGCATCTCTTTCTTCCACGTTAGACATTTTCGATTCTACAATTTCAAAGTTCTGCAAATATTTTTTAACCCTGTTTGGGTTGCGCGTGGTGATGTCTGCTCTGCACAAAGTCATAAGGTCATCAATTTCAGGGCCTGCTGCAGCCATGACCCTCCGCACAGCAGAATCAGTGACTTCTTCCTTAACCAAAGCTATTGGACGTAAATGCAATAGGGTTAATTTTTTTAGATAGTCCCGCAGATCATTAGACAGCTTCAAGTGCTTTGCTACCCTGTTCAAAATGCGCTCACCTACGGCATCGTGTCCATGAAATGTATACCCTTTTTTCTTGTCCACTCTGCGGGTGTTGGGTTTTGCTATATCATGAACTAGAGCCGCAAAGCGTAATTCCATTTTTGTGGATAATTGTGCGGCATTATCCACAACTTGCATTGTGTGGGAAAAAATATCTTTATGATGCCATTCCTTTGTTTGTTCCATGCCGTACATTTTATCAATGTCAGGAAAGATATACTTCATCAATCCCGTCTTTTGTAAAATTATCAGCCCGATGGATGGTTTATCTGTGGCTAATATTTTCAAAAGTTCAGCTGTGATTCTTTCCTGTGAGACAATGCTGATTCGATCAGCTTGTTTGCATATCGCTGCAAAACATTTTTCTTCAATCTCAAAATTCAGAGCCGCCGCGAAATATGCTGCCCGCATCATACGCAAAGGATCTTCATTAAATGTTTCATTCGGATCAAGGGGAGTTTTTAAAATTTTAGTTTTTAGATCAGTTATACCGCCATGAGGGTCATGCAACTCGCCAAATCGATCAGGATGTAGGTCCACAGCTAATGCATTGACAGTAAAATCACGACGCAATAAATCTCCATTAAGATCTGTATATATAACTTCTTTGGGTTTACGGGAATCTTTATCATAGGATTCCGTTCGTGCTGCAGCCACTTCAAGAGGTATAGCTTTATAAGGAATTTTGGCTGTGGAAAATTTTGGGAAAGGAACAATTTTTTTGACCTTTAATTCTTTTGCAAGCACTTTAGCAAATTCCACACCATCACTCAGAACCATAAAATCGATCTCTTTCAACGGCCGTCCGATAAAAAGATCGCGTACGTAACCGCCCACAACAAAGGCATCGTGCCCTCGATTTTTGCCCAATTCTCCTACGAGTCGCAGAATCTTGGAACCGATGGAATCTTCAGATATTAAATGATGTATGTTAGCCATAAGAACATGGAATTTACGGAACTTGTTTTAAATCATGCATAGGATCATAATTTCATTTGTTCGACAGGAAAACTACCTCTATTTTCATGTATGGTGAGTATGAGACAGATTTGGATATTCCTCCTTTTTTCATGTTTTGTTTACGGGCAGTTTGGTGAAGTGAAGGTTGTTTTTGACAACCGTCTACTGAAAGTCCATCAACAGCAAAATATTTTACCCCTCAAAGAAGATATAGAACGTTATATAAAAATGACACGCTGGGATGAAGATTACAGCGATTTGAAAATTCCACTCCACATCCAGTTTATTTTTGAAGGTGCAGCCCAAAAAGGCGCCCAGGAAACCTATCTTGCTCAAGTCCTATTTACTACGGGTACTGATCAACGTTTTTTCGATAAATCGGTTCAATTTCCCTATGGTCAGGGCGGAACATTGTATTTTGATCTTGTACAATTTGATCCATTGGCCAGCTTTTTAGCTTTTTATGTAAACCTTGTTTTAGCGGGAGAAATTGATACGTATGAACCGATGGGTGGAACACGCATCTTTGAAATGAGTCGTGAAATCGCCTTGCGAGGCACAGCAAGTGATTTTTCCCGAGGCTGGTCAGACAGAGCAAAGCTCGTTGATAACGTAAGTACGAACTTTGGTTTACGAAAAGCAAAGTTTTCTTTTTATTACGCAATGGATCTTTTCCAAAATGGAGAAATGGATGAAGCCATATCAGAATTTAAAAATATGATCAAGGGCCTTGATGAGGTTTATGATCGAGCTCCACGGGAACATTATACGATGATGTTTTTGAAAGCTCACACCCATGATTTAGCGACTGTATTACAGTTATTGGGTCAGAAAAATATGCTTCGTGATATGATAGAATTGGATCCGGATAATTTGGAAACCTATAAAAAAGTTCTTGATTAAAGATCGCTGTATTTTTTAACTCCGCGTATGTAATGGGCAAACACTATACTACCGCGGAAGAATTTCTGTAAAATTTCCCTGTCATTTTTAATTCGCATTCTCTGAACAAGCCTTCTTTTCTTTATAATTAATAGGGGATGGGTCAATAACCAGAATAATGATTTACAAACTGCACCGAAATGCCGTAAATCCCATTTAACCAACGCATATACCATGGCTATGAATTCCAATATCAGGCGAATAGGTAAAAAATACAATGTAAGTGGTAAATTATAATTTGTTAAAAGCATGAAAAATGAATTTCGGTGATTCAAATAATATTTTTGAAACGAATACATGGGAAGCGAAACAGCATTTTTATGATACACCACTGCTTTGGGTTCAAAAACAATGCGCTTGCCCGAAAGTTGCAAACGCCAGCATAAGTCAATCTCTTCCTGATGGGCAAAAAATGTTTCATCAAATCTGTTGACTTTCTCAAAAGCATCTTTACGGACCATAATAGCCGTTCCCGATGCCCAGAAAATATCATTAGCAGTGTCATATTGACCGCTATCTTCCTCTTGTTCTAAAAAGATCCTCCCTTTAGCAAAGGGATAACAAAACAAATCCATATGTCCACCGGCTCCACCGGCATAATCGAATAATTTTCTCTCGTAATAATTACGGATTTTAGGTTGGATGGCTGCTACATCATTTTTTCCTTCGACTCCTTTGGCTAAATGCTCCAGCCAATCCGATTCATGGATTGTATCATTATTCAGAAAGAGCAGCCACTCTCCCTTTGCAGTTGAAACGCCGCGGTTGCACCCTCCGGCATAGCCGTAATTCTGATCATTTTCGATTAAAATTATATCTGGATGATTTTCTTTAATCCACCCTTGACTATCATCAGATGACGCATTGTCTACAACGATAATTTCTTTATCTTTATACGTAGATTTTTTGAGGGATTCAAGACATTCAGAAAGAATATCAATCCCATTCCAGTGAGGGATTATAATTGAAATAAACATATTAGTTAGTGTTTATTGGAAGTTGGTTAGCAGTAAGTTGTTCTATCAATCACCCCTCTACCAGTTACAACTCTATCCCTCACCATTCTCCAATTCCTTTAATAACTTGGCCGCTTCTTTATCTTTTGGATTTCGTTCCAGCCATATAGTCAATAAATCTTTAGCATCTTCATTCAATCCAAGATTGCGGTAATTGATGATTAAATGACTTACAATATCCGGATAATTTTGCCTGAATTGATTCCACACTTTCGAATTAATATTTTTTCGATCTCTTCCACCTACCAATATTTTTGCTTCCAAAGAATTATATCCATCATACAGATCTTTTAAGATAGATAAACTGGTGTCAAAATCTTCTAATTCCATATACGATTGGGCATATTCTACACGATGACGAACTGAGTTATCATTTCGTTTTGTGAGTTCAGAAAGTACACTTCGGAATTTCTCTTTATTTCCAACGCCCATATATAATCTGCCAACCTGATAATGTAAATCCCTGTTATCCATTCGGATTGGATTTTCAGGCAAATTCTCTGACATTTTATCTAAAACTTCTTCAACTTTTGTTCTTTTTAATTCTGCCTTATCTGTCTTTTTAGATGCTTGTAATTTTTGAAAATCCATGAAATGATGAACAGCTAACTGCATGTATGCACTGCGGTAGTTTTGCAGTAGGCGAATGACTTGAGTGTTATAAAAAACATCCTCATTACCCAGGTTACGAAATAAATATTTTTCATGAGGACTTCGGTACCAAAGAGACCCTTCCTGCTCTTCCCATTCTGTTCCAACCAAATCACGACTCCAGGTTTCTTCACCCAATTCTGTCATTAAGTGCAATTCCATGCGTTCAGCATTAATACCTTTGGTTTTATACGGACGCAAACGATAAGCCAGACCTTCCATTTCCAAGTAGTTTTCAAGTCCGATGCGATTTCCCGGAGAAACAGTCACAGCAAAATAAATAGGTGATGACCAATCCGTATCATTGATGATTTGCATGATCATCATGTCTTGCACTTTTAATGCCTGTTTTGCAAATGTGGGTTTAACACTCCACGTAATCTGCTGGTCACTTTTCACCGGAAATGTAACGTCCCGTGTTTTCCAACGGGTTAAGCCTGAGGTAATATTGCGAATATCATCATCGCTAATTTTAACAAATCGCTGTCCGATAATTTCATCGCCCTCTCGTTCCTGAACAAGTTTGTTATATTCCGCATCCGTAGGTCGTAAATCACGCAGTTGCTTAATGTACCAAGGTGTGTTCAGCAAACTCAAATTAGCAACCGCAACATCCTTTCGTATACCTTCTACTTCCTGTAAATACCATAGGGGAAACGTATCATTGTCACCGTTGGTAAAAAGAATGCCATTGGGCTCACAGGACTGTAAAAGGTTATAACTGTAATCCCAGGCAACATAATTCCCTGAACGATCATGCTCTCTATAATTTGCTTTAAGCATAATTCCGGGAATAAAAATTGTCTGCAAAACCAAGGCTCCCAAAATAACATTTTTCGCCAATGCCGGTTTTTTCAAAAGGTTTGTAATCCATTCGCTCAATGCCGCTGAACCAATTCCTATCCAAATGGCAAACGCCATAAAACTGCCCACGTAGGAATAATCCCGTTCCCGAGGTTGAGGATTATCTTGGTTTAAATAAACGATCAATAACCAACCGGTAACAAAAAAGAGTGTAAAAACCGTAAAGAAAATATTCCAATCTTTACGCAAATGATGTACGAGACCAATAACACCCAAGATTAATGCCATGGGCAATCCAAACTGCAGCCAGTAAATACCATCTTGTCGATTATTGGCTCCCATAGCTGTCGTATAGTCACCAGCAGATGGACCGCGCCCAGCATATTGCCAAAGGAAATAACGGTTATACATTTTTTTGATCTGGTAATTCCAGAAGAAATCCCACTGTTTTGAACTATTGAAAAACATGTATTTCCTGTTTTGACTGGACGAATATTTATTTCTCCCGGCTGATGGACGGCCGACTGTTTCATGTTTAGCCGGTAGACCATTATACCGACGAGGGAATTGACTTATTTCACCATATTGTTCACGTTGTAAATATGATATAGCTCCTGACATTGTTTCCGGGTTATTTTCATCAATTGCGGGATTTTGATTTGATCGAATAAAAATAAGAGAATAACTCGAAAAGCCAATTAATATTAAAACAGTTGATGAAAGAGCTAATGACATTAATTGGTGTTTATTTCTAATTGACCACATAGTTGAACCAAACACTAAAAGTACAAGAATAATCACACCCGCAAGACCAACTGAACCCGCTAGCTTAGGCAGACCTATAATAATTCCATTATGAATAACCAAAAAAACAACGAATGTAATGACAGTTGTTAGAAAAAAGGTTTTCCATTCGAATTCCATTTTACGGAAATAAATAATGAGTGCAATAAAGGGCAGAGTTAAAAGATTTAGTATATGTACACCGATGGCTAATCCAAACATATAAGCAATAATAAGAATGTAGCGCTCGCTACCCGGTTCATCTGCTCTATCAGACCAATGTAAAATTAGCCAAACCACGATGGCAGTAAAAAAAGTACTGATAGCATAGACTTCTGCTTCCACGGCATTGAACCAATGACTATCGGTAAAGGCAAATGTCATTGCGCCTATAAATGCAGCTCCAAATACAATTATGGCATCTTGTCGAGACTGTATTTTACCGCGATAATGAGCAATCACTTTTACAATAATAAGATAGAGAAGCATGACTGCAACTGCACTGGCAATCGGCGACATGAGATTTACGCGATAAGCTATATCTGTATTCAAAGGTAACAGGGAAAAAATACGCCCCAGAATTAAATAAAGTGGACTACCCGGCGGATGTGGAACCCCCAAAATGTAAGAAGTAGCAATAAATTCACCACAGTCCCAGTACGGTACAGTCGTCGCCATTGTACTTAGATAAACAACAAAAGAGACCACTAGCGTTACGACTGCCAATACTCTATTCATAAAAATATTATCACTTGAAATCACTTGTTATCCTCGTCATTCTCTTTGTCAGTTTCTTCAACTTTATCAGATTCTTCCGTCTTTTTTTCTACTTCTTCCTTGTCTTTATCTTCTTTCTTTTTATTTTCCCCTTTTTCTTTTTCTTCATCATCTTCCATGTTATTTTCTGTCGGTTTATTTTTTTCTTCCACAAAATTCATTTTCAATTCTCGCACTATGTGGCCAAGATATTGTTCTTCATTTTCAGAAAGATTACCACTCATACGTTTGAAAAGCATATCCAGCATATCAATCTGAATGGATGCTTGGTCCAAGTTTTTTTCCAATGTATCATTCATGGGATTCTTTATTTTACCGAGAGACACCCATGCACTATGCACCAGTGATGAAATCAGTTGGTCGAATAATTGTTCTTCTGTTAATTTACTATCTAATACCATATTTTTTACCTAACTAAATAAATGTGTTGTTGTTTCAATCTAAAAAAGCCTGCGAATTTATGCTTAATGAGACTAAAGATGAATGATTGATTCCAAATTAAATTTTCTATTTCATTACATAAATCAACGAACTGCACTTTTCTTTATTAACCCAACATGATAGCCAGGAAACAAATCCATTCCAAATTCCGCTTAACATTGATTTTCCTATATGTTGTGAACTCAATAGGGATACATAAAATGAATCAAAAAACATCCTATATATTTGGTCGATCAAAAATTCATTATTGAACATGATCTTTTCTATGGATGACGGCGTAAAATGATATAAATGGCGTGGAGTATCATAAGCAGCCCAATTGGATCCGTATATGTTTCCGTCCGTTGATTCATAATTCGGTAATGCCACAATTAACACACCATCAGAACTTAACTGTGTTTTGATTTTTTCCAAATAGTTCCATGGTTCATACACATGCTCCAGGCTGTGCCAACATGTAATCACATCATATGCTTCTTCTGAACTCAACCAATCTTCAGGAGTCATTCCATCAATCTCGTATTGACTTTTTACCAATTCCCGTGCTTTTTGGGAAGCATCCACACCTTTTACATCCCAACCGTTTTCTTTCATTGAGTTTAAGAAATGTCCGGCTCCACAACCGATATCCAAGATAGTTCCTTGTTTTTTCCCGGATGATTTTTCAACTATATTTCTTTTTCTGCCTAACATATAGGACCTGACCAAATTATACATGGAATCAAACAGCCCTTTTGTTTCGTTCGCGTGCGAGATATATTCGTCGGATTCATAATAACCGCCAAGGGTTTCTTTTTCCGGAAATGGATTTGTCAAACGCAGTCTGCAGTCTGAACATTCCACAATATCAAATTTTTCCCCACTCACTAAATAATCTTTGGTAGTAAAAACGGTTTTTAGTTCCTGGCGGCAAAGGGGACAGTGGGTTTGATTAATCATTAACTTATTACTACCGTATCTAAATATTGTGCATAATCCTTCAGAAGCCGTTTTTTCATACGTGGATTATTTTCCAGTTTTGTATCTGTTTTAGCAATGGTCTGCGCTACTTCACGCGCTTTTCTAATAATAGCACCATCTGTAACCATATCCGCAATTTTATGTTTAAAAAACCCACTTTGCTCCGTACTGAAAAATTTTCCCGGTCCCCGCATTTTCAAGTCCTCATCTGCGATGACAAAACCGTTATTTGTTTTTTCCATGATCGCCAGTCGTTTCCTGGATGTATCCCTGATATTACGCTCAACCAGAATGCAGTAACTCTTGGAGCTGCCCCGGCCCACACGGCCCCGAAGCTGGTGCAGCTGCGTAAGGCCAAAGCGCTCAGCGTGTTCAATTAACATAACGGATGCATTGGGAATATCGATTCCCACTTCGATTACTGTGGTTGAAACAAGGATTTTAATCTCATTTTTTGCATAAGCATCCATTATGGCATCTTTTTCTTCCTTTTTCATCCGTCCATGGATAAGGCCAATTTTTATGCCTTTGAATATATTTTGCAGTGCTTCAAATCCTTCCGTTGCAGCGGCAAGGTCAGACTTTTCCGTTTCTTCCACAAGTGGGTAAACTACCATACATTGTCGTCCGGCTTGTACTTCTTCACGAATAAATTTATATACATTCTGGAGTCGGTCTTCTTTGACTATTTTTGTGATGACCGGCTTTCTGTCTTTTGGCATTTCATCAATGATGGACAAATCCATATCACCATGATACGTGATTGCCATGGTCCTGGGAATGGGAGTTGCTGTCATAGCCAGTAAATGTGGATGGGAGCCTTTTTGCAAAAGAATACCGCGCTGAACTACGCCGAAGCGATGCTGTTCGTCCACAACAACAAAGCCTAGATTTTTGAATTCGACTTCAGCCTGAATCAAAGCGTGGGTGCCTATGACAACATTGATTTTACCATCTTTAACAGCTTCAAGGATCTGTTTCCGCTCCGTCACTTTTTGTTTCCCAACCAATAATGCACAGCTTATATGCACTTTATTTAATTGATTCTTGAACGATTCAAAATGCTGGTGTGCCAGAATTTCTGTAGGTGCCATGACAGCAACTTGGACACCATTGGCAACAGCAGCAGCGGCAACTAAAATGGCCACGATTGTTTTTCCTGAACCGACATCACCCTGCAGCAATCGATTCATAGCTTTCGGACGTGCAATGTCTATTCGAATTTCCTGAATCACTTTTTGTTGT
>Ga0208408_1000288_pt1 | contig 34676 bp, 26 predicted proteins | sample ETNtaG_4_FD_185776 | JGI IMG/M metagenome (GOLD analysis project Ga0208408, IMG submission 185776) | Marine microbial and viral communities from oxygen minimum zone, Eastern Pacific Ocean - ETNP201406SV67 (SPAdes) (version 2) | ecosystem: Environmental > Aquatic > Marine > Oceanic ... | reverse complement strand
AATTTATTATACTAAGACCATCAGCGTTGATTGCTGAGGTCATCGGCCCTCCAACACCATTAACCTTTGTATCAAATTTTTCTGAAAATTTGTCAACATAATTCTGAAAATTTGTCAATAGAATCCAATTTCCATACTCTTTTGGATTCGTACCAGTATATCTTCTTAACCAATCATAGGTTATGGTATCTTTTTTATTCATAATTAGAAACCTTATTTCCCTCTCTATCAAGAAGAATTGGCTTACCAAAACCAAGAGAATTCATACCGCTTAACTGAGAAGTTGCATCACCAACAACGAGATATATCATTTCATCAGGACGAATATATTTTTTTGCTAAAGCATTGTGATCTTCTATTGTCATATTTTGAATTATGCCTTCTTGTTTTTTAATATAATCAAATGGTAGATCATATCTAGCAATATCAGATATCATTGCGCGTAGCGCACTTAGAGTTTCAAATCGACGAGCATTTGATTTTAATGTCACATTTTTTGTAAATGTTAAATCTTCTTCATTGATTGGCTTAAGATAGTCATTCATAAGATTTTTAAAAATATTTACTGATTCTTGTGTAGTGTTTGATCTAACAGCGGATGAAGCAGTGAATGTGCCTGGAAATTTTGTTCCCCTAAATGCCGTGCGAGCTCCATATGTATATCCTTTTTCTTCACGCAAAGTCAAATTAACATCACCACTAAAATTACCACCAAGTTTCATATTCATTATTGTGGCAGCAAAATAATCAGGATCTGTCCTAGCTAAGCTTAAATAACCAATTCGTATTTCAGACTGCTTTGCATTTGGGACATCAACAAAATAAACTTTAGCATTCTTGTTAGGTTCAGGAATTTCAAAATCAGGTATTTCTATATCTTTTAATTCCCATTGTTTTACTAAACGTTCAAATGCATTTACTGCTTCATTTTTACTAATACCACCGACAATACTTACGGTAGATAAATGAGCAGAAAAATTAGCTTTAACATATTCTTTTAAATCATTTAATTCAATATTTTCTACAGATTTAACTGTTCCCAAAGTTGAATTAGAAAGTATATGATCCCCATAATTCAGTTTATCATAAACATTTGATGCAATAGATGACGGAATAGCTGAACGTCGTTTGATATTTTCAGATGTTTCCCGTTTGATTCGATCAAATTCTTTGGAATCCCACCGAGGTTCAAACAATATTTCTTCAACGATTTCAAGGGTTGGAACAAAATTCCTTTTAAGAGTATTAACTTCTATATGTATCGCTTGCGTACTAGTATAGGTGAATATTGATGAACCTAGATCATCAATAGCCTCTTCTAGTTCTATAGGGGTTTTATTCGCAGTTCCTTCCATCATCATGTCAGACACTAAATTAGCTACCCCAATCTTTTTTGGGTTATCTAGCAGCATGCCACCTTCTATTGTTATTCCAAAGCTAACCAGAGGTAATTCATCATGGTTAGTACCATATAGAGAAATTCCATTGGAATAGTCATGTTTCCATATTTTTGGGAGATTTATTCCAGGTTGCGGACCATCTATTGGCTCCACTGAACGGTCAAACAAAGATGGGATCTGATCTACATTCATACCATCATCGTTTATCTTTTTTTCTTTATTATCAACAATCTTTTCTTCATTAATAGGAAAAAGAATTGATCCTTCAGCAATAAGATTAATTTTACCCTTAGGCACAAAACTTGTAAGAATATAATTACGACCTTTAATGTATTGATTATAAACTCGTTTTATATCGTCCATCGTAACATCAAGAACTTTTTGTAGTTCTACGGTAATTGCATCAGGTGATCCATAATATTCATTATAATTTGCTAGTTGGAATGCTTTATAAAGAACTGACGAAATGCTGTTATAAAATCCTGTTTCATATTTAGCCTTCAATCTTTCAACGTCTTTTGTAGAAAACCCTTCAGTTTCAAACAGATCAAATGCTTCGTGAATTGCGTTTTCTATATCAGTAAGATTTGTTGTCGGGAATCCGGTTGCAACTATATCAAAAGTTCCTGCTATTTCTTGTGTACCACTATATGCATATAAACTTGGAGCTAATTCTTTTTTCTCTACAATAATTTTATAAAGTGGAGCTTTTTTACCATCTCCTAGTAATTGCCCTAATAATTCCAATGCAGGTGCATCGTTATGACGTTGATCAACTGTAGGAAAAGCCATAGATAATCGTGGGGAGGTAGCAAAGTTATCCTCATGATAAACTTTTTTTATTGATTCAAGTGAAACTAATTGTGTTGCTGGGTCTTTAGTTTCAGGTCCTCGTTTTATTTCACCAAAGTATTTTTCAACTAATTGCTTTACTTCAGCTTTATTAAAATCCCCAGCTATAACCATAGTAGCATTATTTGGTCCATACCATTTTTCATAAAAATTTCTTACATCCTTAAGTGTTGCATTTTGAAGATCTTTTAGTTCACCAATTGTCGTCCAGCTATAGGGATGACCTTTAGGATACATATTTTTGATCATTACATAGTTAGCATGACCATATGGCCTGTTATCAACTCTTTGCCTTTTTTCATTTTGAACTACTTCTTGTTGATTCATAAAGGCTGTTTGAGTGATAGTGGACAGAAGCCAACCCATTCGATCTGATTCTAACCAAAGAACAGTTTCTAATGCGTTTTTAGGTACAATTTCATAATAAACAGTTCCATCTTTATTTGTTCCGCCATTTAATGTTCCTCCAACATTTTGAATCTTTTTAAAGAATTGATCTTGTGCTACATGTTGTGATTCCTGAAAAAGCATGTGTTCAAAAAGATGTGCAAATCCTGTACGACCAGGGGTCTCACGGTTTGATCCTACATGATATTGAATTGCTACCCCTACAATGGGATCAGATTTATCCTCATGCAAAATAATATTTAAACCATTATCTAATTGGTACTTTTCGTAATCAATAGCAAAAGTGTTTTCTTTTGTATTGCTACAATTATTTGTCAGTAATATTATTGATAAAATAAAAGAAATTTTTTTAAACATTTTTTTACTCCTAAAAATCCGTTTTTACTTTGTAAATATAATAATCGAAAATGAAGGTTATCGCTACCTTGAACCTAAAAGTTAATGTATTTTTTTATCTGAACAAAAAATTGTTTAATTTTTTTTTAAAATGGCTGATTAGGAAGAGATATGTTGTTTTGCGTAAATTTCAATTAGTTAAATTAAATATCTAATTAGTAAATATTCATTAATTGAAAAAATTCCGTACAGTAATTGAACCTTTTATAATTAAAAGTGTTGATCCAATTCGGATGACTTCCGAAGAAGAACGAGTGAATGCACTTGAACAAGTAAACTATAATTTATTTAAAATTCCTGCACATATGATCCTTATCGATTTACTAACAGATAGCGGGACAGGAGCAATGAGTAGTGAGCAGTGGGCTGGTATTATGCGAGGAGATGAATCGTATGCTGGTAGCGCCAGTTTTGAACGTCTAGAGAAAACTGCACAAGAACTATTTGGATTTAAACATATAATCCCCACTCATCAAGGACGAGCTGCAGAGCGAATATTATTTTCAACAATTTGTAAGAAAGGGGATATAATACCTAATAATACGCATTTTGATACAACAAGGGCGAATGTTGAATCTCAGGGTGCATTAGCAATTGATTTGGTAATTCCAGAAGGACTTGATCCAAGCAATACTCATCCTTTCAAGGGTAATATGGATATTATAAAATTAGAAGAATTAATAAAAAATAAAGGCGAAGAGAATATTCCAGTTTGTTTACTTACAATTACAAATAATTCTGGAGGAGGTCAACCGGTTTCAATGGACAATATACGTTCTGTCCGCAAGGTGCTTGATATATATGGTATTCCGCTTTATTTGGATGCATGTAGGTTTGCTGAAAATGCATATTTTATAAAGCTCCGTGAACCAAAATATAAAGATGCAAATGTTAAAGATATTGTATTAGAAATGATGTCCTTTGCGGAGGGTTGTACTATTAGCGCTAAGAAAGACGGTCTTGTAAATATTGGAGGATTACTTTGTACCAATAATGATTCTTTAGCTAAAAAAGAAAAGGACCTATTAATTCTTACAGAAGGATACCCCACTTATGGTGGTTTGGCTGGACGCGATCTAGAGGCGATGTCAGTTGGGTTGAAAGAAGTTATGAATGAAGACTACCTACAGTATCGTTTAGCCCAAGCTAAATATCTAGGAGAGCATTTGATGCGTATCGGTTATGATACAATCCAGCCTCCTGGCGGACATGCTATTTATATTGATGCAAAATCAACATTAGATCATATTCCTCCCTTAGAATTTCCAGGTCATGCTTTAGCCATTGAATTGTATAAAACAGGCGGTATTCGTTCTTGTGAAATTGGAACAGTAATGTTTGGAAAAATAGATAAGGCAAGAGGAAAGGAAATACCTGCTAAAATGGAATTGCTTCGCCTTGCGCTTCCTAGGCGAACACACACACAAAGTCATATTGACTATGTTCTAGAAGTTGCAAAAGATGTTTTTGATAGGAAAAAAAATATTAAAGGATTAAAGATTATTGATCAACCAAAAACCTTGAGACACTTTACAGCTTCATTTCAATTATTATAGTAAAATTATCTAATCAATAATTTTACAAGTTGTAATTTTTATTAAAAAAATCAATTTTTTTCACTTTAGCTCTTGCGCCATATATATACCCCGCTTAGTTTTTAGCTACCTATAAGATTAAAATTTGATAGAAATATAGAGTTTTAATCTTGGAGGTTGGCAAGTGAATAAGTGAATGGCTCCGGGTTGGCGTTCGGAGCCTTTCTTTTTTTATACTATCCTAATAAATGTTCCATTGCGGTTTAATATCTGTATACTTAATATTTAAATAATTTAGTTTTTTGACAATGGGGGCGACCGGTTTCGACGGGGCAAGATAATGATAAGATTGCATGCAGAGGTTCGGGATCCTCTTTAATAACCCCGGAATATCAATAAATGCCGATTACGGCTACATGGCAGCTGCTTAATTAGCTCTGCCCGCTCTGAATTGAATTTGTCTGTGGTTTAATTTAAGAGCGTCATAAACGCAGGCTGGTCCCTGGACCTGTTTACTCGAAAGGGATAAGAAACTTTGTAAACTGGTTGATATAAAGGTTGTTATTTGTCCGTTATATCAATGAGAAAAAATCAGATAACTATGTATGTAGACGTTTTATTAGCATCTGTTTCGGACGGGAGTTCGAATCTCCCCGCCTCCACTCAATTATTATAATCTGTTAATTATTGTCTCTACACCATTAATAATAAATTGAACGGCAATAACCATTAGAATTAATCCCATCATACGCTCAATAACACGCATACCTGTGAGTCCAATTCTTTTTGAAAGAAAATTCCCTGTTCTTAATATTATATAAAAGACAACCATTGTTATAATTACGGCTAGCAATAGAATCGCAAGACTATAATCCGAAGGCATTTTACCTGATAGAATTAGCACTCCTGTAATAGCACCTGGCCCAGTTATAAGCGGAATTCCAATTGGACTTATTGCAATTTCATCAGATTCTTTAAATTCTTCTCTTTCAGATTCAGTAGTTCTTGAACGACCAACTTTCGCATCAAGCATTCTTAAACCACTTCTAAAAAAAATAATCCCACCCATTATTTGGAACGCTTCAATTGTAATACCATACAATCGAAATATAATGGAGCCTAAAAATGTGAAAATGATTAAAACAATCGACCCAGTAATAATTCCTTTTTTTGCAATCTTAATTTTGTCTTCATTGGAATATTTGTCAGTCATTGCTACAAAGATTGGCGTGATCCCTAAAGGGTTAACTAGAGCAAAAAGGGTTGAAAGACACAATGCAAGATATTGTAATTCTATATTAATTAAATTGTTCATTTACATTTTTTCAGGTGCTTGAATACCAAGAATCTTTAGACCATTACCTAATATTATTTTTACTGATTTGATCAAATGTAGACGTGATTTTGTTAATTCAATATCATCCGTGATCACACGACATTTAGCATAAAACTTGTGAAATTCTGCCGAAATAGTATGTAAATAGTTTGCTATAACTTGAGGCTCAAGACTATCTAAAACTTTTATCATTGTTTCAGGAAATTCATTTAATGATTTAATCAATGAAATCTCAGATTTATGAATTAATAAAGATGTATCAAACTCGCCATCTACAGATAAATTATTGGATTTGCCATTATTTATAATATTTGAAATCCGAGCATGAGCATACTGTATATAATATACTGGATTCTTTTCCGATTGATCTGCTGCAAGATCTAGATCAAAATTCAAATGACTATTCATACTGCGCATAATGAAAAAATATCTAACAACATCACCGCCAACTTCATGTATTAATTCATCTAAAGTAACAAAGTTTGCTTTTCTAGTAGACATTTTGACTTTTTCACCACTTTTTAATAAAGTTACAAATTGATGAATTAAAACTTTTATAGGATCAGTATTAACATCAAGAGCATCTAATGCAGCTATAACATCAGGATAGGCATCTGCATGATCTGCGCCAAAAATATCAACAACTAAATCAAATGATCGATCTAATTTATGTCGATGGTAAGCAGTGTCTGGTAGTCGATATGTTGCTTCCCCTGAGCTTTTATAATAAACACGATCTTTTTTTAACCCCAAATCTGTTGCTTTAAACCAAACTGCACCATCCGATTTATATATTAGATTTTTATTGGTTAGTTCTTTAACTAATGTGTCAATTGAACCATTATCATAATATGTTTGTTCATTGGAAAAAACATCATGAATTATCCCGATCGAGTTAAGTGTTTTTTTAATATTATTAAAAATTACTTTTTCCGCTTCTTTTCTAAATACAGTTGAATCTTTTTCTAATTCCTTACCATGTGCGTTCTTTATTTCATTTGCAATAGATACAATATATTCACCCTTATATCCATCATCAGGGAAATCATATTCTTTGCCTATTAAATTAAAATAACGGGCAGCGACAGATTCTCCTAATATGCGCATCTGTCTCCCCGCATCATTATAATAATATTCTCTAGTTACTGTATAGCTATGCCATTCTAATATATTTGCAATAGTGTCCCCTAAAACAGCTTGGCGGCCATGGCCAACGGTTAAAGGCCCTGTGGGGTTCGCGCTAACAAACTCCACATTCGCTGTTTTATTTTTACCAAAACTCGTTCTTCCATATGCTTCTGATTCCGATATTATATTTTTGATAGTTTTTTGGTAATAATTATCTGAAATATGAAAGTTTAAAAACCCAGGTTTTGAAACAGAATATTTTGCAATAATATTATTGTCATACTTTAATAGACCACCAATTTTTTCCGCAATTTTTATTGGGTTATTTTTTAATTGTTTTGCTAGTGACAATGCAATATTAGTCGAAAAATCTCCAAAATCTGGATTAGATGATTTTTCAACCACAACATTTGATTGAACATTTAATTCTATTAAAGCGTTAGAAATCATATCATTTATATATTCTTTAAAATCAATCATTATATTCTATTTTCTTAGCATCAGCCCATAATCTCTCTATTTGATAATAATCTCTTTCACTTGTTCGAAACACATGTACAATTACATCAATATAATCTAATAATACCCAATTCAGTTGCTCGTATCCTTCTATTCGCCAAGCTTTAGTTTCAGTTCCTTTTCTAATACCATCTGATATTGCTTTTACTTGTACATCAGTCGATGCAGAACAAATAACAAAATAATCAGATATACTTGTTAGTTCAGCAACATGAATAGCAATTACATCTTCAGCTTTTTTAGCTAAAGCTAGATTTGCTATAGATTCAGCAAGTATTTCCGAAGAAGAATTTGATTTATCAGTTTTTGACAGGGCAGTAAATTATTTATCCATATAGGTTTGGATTGATTTTATAGAACTAAAATCTTTTCCAAGAATTAATGTCAGATCAACGCTAAGACTTTCATCCGGCTGGTGTATTACTCGAGGATCTTCATTGGGATTTAAACCAAGCGATTTAGCAACATAGTTTAAATCTTCAAGGTTTTCATTTCTCAATATTAACATTGTTTGAGTATAATTAAAATTATCAGCATTTTCAGATCTAACTACATCAACATTATTATCTCGCAATAGATCTGATACTCTTGAAGCAAGCCCTACGACACCACATCCATTTAATATCTCAACTTCAATATCCATAACGGGTTTTTTCTCATAAACTTCGACAGCTAGTCGAGGCTGATCAGGTATATCAGGAAAAGTAATTTCTATCGGGACTCCATTATGCGTTTGCTTTGTTGTGAATGAGAATATAAAAGCAACTAATAGTAATGATAATACCACAATAGCTGAATTAATTATTGATCCTTGTAAATCCTTACGAGAACCTTTTTTTGATTTCTTTTTTTTATTAAAAAATGAAGATTTTTTACGAGGCATTCTTTTTTGTTATTCTTTATCTATATAATAACCATTTATTATTTGTAATAATTATTAAAATATGGATTTGGATTACGTTTGTAGTTCTGCATGTATCTTCGTTCATTATTATAAGAATTATTAGACATTCTAAATTCAAAAAAAGTATTATCAGTTGGTTTATATCGTAAATGTGCATCATATACAAATTGTGTTTTATCTAAACCATAACTTAAAGGACTTTGCATTCCAGTAGGCTGAATAAGGCTAAAACTTGCACCAATATGTAAATTTGGATTTAATGTATAATTCATCATATTTGTATAGGCTGCCACATTAATCATTTGATTACCAACATTCATTGCAGACATAGAAAAACTATGATTCATAGAAAATCTGCTAGGATCAAATAAGGGTAACGGTTCAGAGCTGTTGCTACCTGTTATCATTGTTCCAGGGCTTTGGTTTGGTAATTGTGAGATTAGTTGAGCCGAAAGACAGCTAACTAGTAGAGAAAAAGTAATAAAATATCTTATTTGATTATTCATAGCTTATTAAAGTAATCCATTTAGGATAATTACCATATTCTAAATTTCGGTTTAATATGTATTAAATAGCAATGTTCGTGTTTATTTATATTATTACTATTAATTAACATATGGTTCAATTATTCCTCCGCCTAAGCATACATCATCATTATAAAATACTATGGACTGACCAGGCGCTGCAGCAAAAACTGGTTTTTGAAAGGTGACTATAGCTGAATTATTATTTAACATTTCAATATTGCAGAACTGATCCTTTTGCCGATAACGAATTTTTGCAGTTAATTCTTTCGTAGTATCTAGTTTTAGATTAGAAATCCAGTGTAGATGTGTTGCAATAATCTTTTCATTATAAAGCGATGGATTGTCCTTTCCTTGACAGACAATTAGATTATTTTTTATCATATCTTTTCCAACAACATACCAAGGGCTTGATAAATTGCTATGGCCTCCGCCAATGCCTAACCCTTTTCTTTGCCCAATAGTGTAATACATTAAACCTGAATGAGTTCCCACTTTTTTCTGATCTAGTGAAATTATCTCCCCAGGGTTTGCAGGGAGATATCTTTCAAGGAACTCCTTAAAATTTTGTTCACCTACGAAGCAGATACCAGTACTATCTTTTTTGTCTGCGGTAGGCAACCCTGCCTTTTTAGCAATATTTCTTACATCTTTTTTGTTTAAATCACCAAGAGGAAATTCACTTTTTGATAAAGGGTCGTGGGAAAGCATATAAAGAAAATAGCTCTGGTCCTTATTTTTATCTTTTCCTTTCAATAGTCTATATTCTGAGTTTTTATATTCAATTTTTGCATAATGACCCGTAGCAATTTTATTGACTCCTAATTTCATGGCATAATTAAGGAAGGCTTTAAATTTTATTTCACGGTTACATAATACATCGGGGTTTGGGGTTCTTCCAGCCTTGTATTCAGAAAGAAAATAAGAAAAAACTTTATTCCAATATTCTTTGGAAAAATTTACACTATGTATTGGTAACCCAATAAGATTACATACCTGCAGTGCATCATTATAGTCATCAGCTGAGGTACAGATTTCGTCATCTTGATCTTCCCAGTTTTTCATAAAAATACACTCAACATCGTAACCCTGCTCTGTTAGTAAAAGTGCGGCTACAGAACTATCTACGCCTCCGCTTATTCCTACAACTATTTTTTCTTTCATGAGGAATTCTTGCGAATAGTAATAATTGATGATTGTATTGATTCAACCAGCTTATTTACTTCATCAATGGTATTATGTTTTCCCGCACTTACACGAATAGATTCTAAATTCTTTTTATCAGAAATACCCATAGCTTTTAAAACAGGTGAAGGGCTAATCGTTCCTGAGGAACAAGCAGATCCATTTGAAATTGCAATACCTTCCTTATCAAGATGGATTAATAAAAGATCACTGGAAATATTTGGGATTGTTAGGTTAATTAATCCGGGAAGATGGTTTTTATTAAACCCATTAAAAATTATATCATCATTTTTCTCTATTATACGATTTCTAAAATGGTTTTCTAATTTTAACAAATGCGAAAAATCTTCATTTGCAGATTTGTTTGCAATTTCAGCTGCAAGACCTAAGCCTGCAATTCCACTAACATTTTCTGTTCCAGCACGCATATTTTTTTCTTGGCTGCCACCAATTATCATTGGTTTAATAGTAATTCCATTCTTTATAAATAAAGCACCTACACCTTTAGGACCGTAAAATTTATGCGCTGAAAAACTCATCATATCTACATTTAGTTTTTTTACATCAACAGGTAATTTCCCCAGCATCTGTATTGCATCAGAATGAAATAATATATCATGCTCCTTTGCAATATTCGCAATATCTTTTATAGGCTCAATAGTGCCGACTTCATTATTAGCCATCATTATCGATATTAGTCCAGTATCGGATATAATATTATTTTTAATATCTTCAAGATTAACACATCCATTTTTATCAACAGAAACAATTGTATGTTTCACACCTAACTTTTCTAGTTCTTTTAATACCAAAAGAACAGCAGGATGTTCAATTGAAGATGTTATCACATGCTTTCTTTTTTTGTGAATCATATTCCAAAGAATCATATTATTTGCTTCACTTCCACCACCAGTAAATATGACTTCATTTGGCTCACAGTTTATTGAATCTGCAAACTGTCTTCTTGCTATTTCAATCACATGTTTAGCCTTTCTTCCTAAATCATATGTGCTAGAAGGATTTCCATAGATGGTCAGATTTAATTCACTCATTAGTGATTGGACACCTTGATCTATAGGCGTTGTTGCGCTATGGTCGAAATAAAGCATTAGAATTGATTATATTTTATAATTAATGAAAAATATTATAAGTACAATAATTATACTAATCGTTTTTTATTGCAGCATACCGTACTGTATTTTGAAGATTAGAATAGAATGGTGGTTGTCTATCTTCAAGTAAATTAACCATTGCCTCCACATCATAGTCATACCTAACTACTTCCCAATCAACTGTTTCCTCAACAGTTAAAAAAGCAACGGCACCTTTTGGTTGTTCATCAAAAGGAAGGCCAGTAGCACCTTGACAATAGATGGAAACATTATCTTCTTCTTCAACTCTCGGCGTGTGAATATGACCGTGAATGAAAACAAACTTTTCAACTTCAGGATGCGTATTCTGAACATGGTTTTTCCAGTTTTTAATTTCTATCATACTGGGTGGTTGTTCATCACGTTGGTACCATGCATGTGTAAATTCTATTAAAATTGAATTAATAACTTCTCTATGAGCTACGTGCATATCTAAAGCAAAATCAACACCTTCTTTTCCAAGTTGTTCCGCAGTCCATTGTTCATTAGCAACTATTGCTTGATTAATTGGATCGAATGGATCCATCCCTTCAAGTGAAGGCATTTCTTTTTCCCATAGTTTTTCTATTAGATATCTGTCATGGTTTCCCCGAATAAAAATACAATCATCTAAACCTTTTAGGACGGCCAGAGTTTCTTTTGGGGCTGGACCTAAAGCAAAACAATCACCCAAACATATTAGTTGATCAATGTTTCCTCTCTCCTTAATAATAGAGATACCTGTTTCCAACGCAGATATATTGGAGTGAATATCGGTCAGGATTGCAAACGTTTTACTACTCATAAGTGCAAAATATACCTCTATGATATTCCTTATAGCAAGATAATATAGAATTGATCATCTAAACAATTTCTATTAATATGACTATAGGTATGAGTAACAATAATACATTAATTGTTGGTTCGATTGGTTTGGATACAATCGAAACTATTTCTGATCGTAAAGAATCTATTTTAGGAGGTTCTGCAACTTATGCAACTATTGCTGCTGGCAAATCCTCAGATGTTCATTTAGTTGGTATTATAGGGGACGATTTTCCTCCAAGTGGAATGAAGATATTCAAAGAAGCTACAGTTGATTTATCGAATCTTGAGCAAAAAAAAGGAAAAACGTTTAGCTGGGGAGGAAGGTATGCTAAAGATTGGGACAATCGTCAAACATTATTTACTGAATTAGGAGTATTTAAGGAGTTTGATCCAGTTTTAAAACAGCAAAATAAAGAAGTCCCTATTATTTTTCTCGCAAATATTCATCCTGTTCTGCAATTATCTGTTCTTGATCAGTGCACAAAAAGAAAATTTGTTATCATAGATACAATGAACTTATGGATTGATACTGAAAGAGAAAAATTAAAGGAAGTAATTAGTTCTTGCGATGTTTTGCTGATTAATGAATTTGAAGCCGAACAATTTACTAGACGAAAAAACCATGATGATCAAGGTACTGTTTTGCAAGCACTAGGGCCGCAAAATATTATTGTAAAATGCGGATCCAAAGGTGCGAAGCTTTATGCCGGGCATCAATTGGATACAATAGGGGTGTTCCCTATAAAGAATGTTATTGATCCTACAGGGGCTGGCGATGCTTTTGGCGGAGGGATAGCAGCTTCATTGGCAAATGGTGAGACAATGATTGAATCAATAATAAATGGTTCAGCCCTTGCAAGCTTAACGATTGAGGGTTTTGGTATTGATACGGTTTATAATGCTAGTGTTGATGAGATTGAAAAAAGAAAAGAACATCTTAGAACAACCCTTAATTCTTGATAGGATTATAATCTGATCCTAATTTCACGGGTTTTTAATGAATAAATTTACCAAGGGGTATAAAATGTTTAATAAAAAATATCTAATGGCAACACTTAACCTATTGCTGGTTTTGATAGTTATTCGTTGTTCTAGTCAAGAGTACACATCAGCAAAATTATATATCCAACAGCTAGAATGGGAAAAAGCTGAAGATTTCCTTGTTAAAGCTATTGTGGTAGAGCCTGAAAATCCTGAAATACCCTGTCAATTAGGTTATCATATTTATGCCCTTCAGAAAAAAGACTGGAAAATGATGAATGAGTCTTTTGATAAGGCTCTTGCAATAGATCCGAATAAAAAAATAGCAATATTTGGACAGCCAACAACCGTAAAGGAATTTGTTGCTATGGCAAGGACACAATTTTGGAGCGAAGTATATAATAAAGGAGTTGTCCAATTCAATAATTATAGAAATGGTAATACGGCTGACAAAGATGCAGAATTGCAAAAATCAATTAATACATTTATAACTTCTACTGAAATAAGCCCAGATGAAGCTCAATCATATTTAATGTTATCAACTTGTCTCTTTTTAGCAGGAGATCAATTAGAATCTGAAAAATACATTATTAAAGCTGTTGAATTATCGCCAGATGATGCAAATATTAATTTAACGGCTGGTCAGATCTTTATGCAAAAACAAGAACTTGAGCAGGCATTACCATATATTAAAAAATCAGTTGAGTTAGATCCTAGCAATACAAAATCTATTAGAAACCTGGCGCAGATCTACTATGATACAGGTAGTATGGAAAAATCAATTGAAACATATGAAGATGCGATTAATAAGGAAACTGATAGGAAAGTAAAAGCAGATCTATATTTTAATCTTGGTATTTTATATAATAGAGTAGATAATTTTGAAGAAGCTGAATTTAATTTCATGAATGCCTTGGATGAAAACCCTGATGATGTTGAAGCAATAATGGGAATGGCGCAAGTTTTCGAAAATGCAGAAAAATGGAGAAAAGCAGAAAAATTTTATCGCGAGTTAATTTCTATAGACCCGGATAACCCCGAACATTATAGAGGGATGTCTCGTGTAAAATTGCAACAAGGGGAGCCCGATCAATCCAAGCGCTTTTTAGATAAAGCAAAAGCTCTTGGAGGATAATTTTAATATAAGATAATTGTTAGCCAAGGCGCTGTCTTTTCTTTAAAAATTCATTCAAAGCTAAATCTAAGTTTTGATCAGTAAATAAAGGGACATAATCTATCTTTTGCTCCCTACATCTAAGGCGTAATTCATCTTGATATGATTGAATTGATTGTTGGTAAATTTTCCTAATTTTCCATGGTTCAGTTGTAATTTGTTCATCTGTTTCCATATCTTTAAATTTTGTTCTGTTAGTAAAATTGAAATCAAGCTCTTTTCGATCCATAATATGAAACACAATAATTTCTTGTTTATTATGCCTGAAATGTTTCAAACCCTTAATTATATTTTCAGTTTCATCAAATAGATCTGATATTAAGATTACCAATCCCCGTTTTTTAATTCTTTCTGCCATTTCATGTAATACGATACCTACATCTGTGTCTTTTCCAGATCCTATTGTATCTAAATGAGTTAAAATAGTATTAATATGACTAGGTTTTGATCTAGGAGGGATGAACTTTTGTATTTGATTATCAAACAATGTTAATCCAACACCATCTTGTTTATTAATCATTAGATATGCTAAAGCTGCAGATAAATAATTTCCATAATCAAGTTTTGATATTTTGCTACTTTTATACTCCATTGATCTACTAGTGTCTAATAATATATAAGCACGTAAATTGGTTTCTTCTTCATATTGTTTTACAAAATATCTGTCTGTTTTTCCATATAGCTTCCAATCAACATGTCGAATTTCATCTCCTGGCCCATAAGCCCTATGCTCAGCAAACTCAACACTGAATCCATGAAAAGGGCTTTTATGCTGGCCAATAATATATCCTTCAACTACTAAACGAGCCCGTAAAGACATATTACTTAATCGAGCTACCATTTCTGGTTCTAAATATTTTCGCTTATCAATAGGGTCCATTCAATTAGCTTTCATCTAATAGTTTGAATAAAATATCATCCGTACTTAATCCCTCAGCTTCGGCATTAAAATTTGTAATTAAACGATGCCTCAGTACGGGTTTAGCCATTGCTTTAATATCATCTATTTCAGGAGCAGGTCTTCCATCCAATATTGCTTTTGCTTTAGCACCAAGAACCAAATACTGTGATGCCCTAGGACCAGCCCCCCAATCAATCCATTCTTTAATTGTTGAGGATGATTTATCAGATTTTGGTCGTGTTTTAGAAACCAACTCAACAGCAAACTCAACAACATTATCCGCAATTGGTACTCTACGAACAAGATCTTGATAAAGCACTAAGTCATTACGACTTATTATTGTATTTAATATTTTATCTTCTTCACTAGTGGTTGATTTGACTATTGAAACTTCATCTTCATGTGATGGGTAATCAATCTTAATATTAAACATAAATCGATCTAATTGAGCTTCTGGTAGAGGGTATGTTCCTTCTTGTTCAATGGGATTCTGAGTTGCTAATACGAAAAAAGGTTCTTCTAGCACATATGTTTGACCAGCTGTTGTAACCTTGTGTTCTTGCATTGCCTCTAATAAAGCAGATTGTGTTTTAGGTGGCGTTCTATTTATTTCATCAGCTAAAATTATATTTCCAAAAATAGGCCCTTTAAAAAACCGAAACTCCCTTTTACCAGAATTTTGATCTTCTTCAATAATTTCCGTACCTGTTATATCACTAGGCATCAGGTCTGGAGTGAATTGAATACGACTAAAATTTAAATCTAGCAATTCCGCGATTGATTTAATTAGCAATGTTTTAGCAAGTCCTGGAACTCCTACTAAAAGAGTGTGCCCTTTGCAAAGCAATGCTATCAAAATATGATCTATTACTTCTTGTTGACCTAATATGCGTTTTGATATTTCAACATTGAACTGATCCCTTGTTTTTGTAAGTTGTTTTACTAGTTTTATATCTGACATTTTATCCATATGATTTCCATTTGTTATGTTGCTTAGATTCAGAAAGGGTCAAAATTAAATGGACGCCTATCAGGAAACAATGTTATTGTCTTGTTACAGTATACTTTTTAAAAGATATTATGTTATATGTCTGAAATAATTAAAAGACAAAATAGCCAGATTATTGGTATGAGTCTTACTGAATTGGAAAATCTTTCAGAAGAATTTAATCAATCGCGATTTCGAGGAAAACAATTGTTTAATTCAATATATAAACAACAAACTGATTCCTTTAATAATATAAAAACTCTACCAATTATATTTAGGGATATACTATTAGATAAATATGTTCTACATCCTTTATCATTAATTAAAAAAACCGGATCTAATTCTGAATTAACACAGAAATATTTATTTAAGCTATCCACTGGAGAAAAGATTGAATCTGTTCTTATGTATGAAGATAAACGCGTTACTCTATGCGTAAGTACTCAAGTTGGTTGTGCGGTAGATTGTAAGTTTTGCGCTACAGCAAAAATGGGTTTTATAAAAAATCTTACATCTGGTGAAATTATTGATCAATATTTAATAATAAGTAATTCTATTGATAAACAAATAACAAATATAGTGTTTATGGGTATGGGGGAACCCTTTTTAAATTATCAACAAGTGATAAATGCAGCTATATTATTTAACCATAGGGATGGAATTAATTTAAGCTCAAAAAGAATCACAATATCTACAGTCGGTATTGTTCCAAAGATTAAACGGTATAGTGAAGAAGGGCATAAATTCAAACTGGCTATTAGTTTAAATAGTTCTTATCAGAGTCAACGCCTTCAAATTATGCCAATTTCTAAAAAGCATTCCATAAATGATTTAATTAAAGCTGTATGGTATAACTACAAAAAAACAAAAAGATTAGTAACCTTTGAATATGTATTATTGTCAAATGTGAATGATTCTATTTCAGATGCTGATAGGTTGATTGATTTAATAGGCGATTTACCTTGTAAAGTAAATGTAATTCCTTATAATGAAATAGAGGGCCCATTTAAAAGGCCTTCAGAGCAAAGAATTAATAAATTTGTAAATCAAATCAATAATTCAAAATTTGTTGTTACAGTTAGATGGAGTAAAGGAACAGATATAAATAGTGGATGCGGTCAACTTGCCGTATTTGAATCTTGAAAACCACACCAAAATATCACATAACAAAAATGAAAGATTATATTCTTTCAAAATCGCTATTTAACGGCGATACTGCTATTATACTTGGTTCTGGGATGGGAGCATTTGGTGATAGACTAGATGATTTGATTAATATTTCATATAGTGATATTCCAGGTTATCCTCTTTCTACTGTAAAAGGACATAGCGGGGAATTATCCATTGGTACTATTAGAGATATTTCATTGATAGCTGCAAAAGGAAGATTTCACTATTATGAAGGTTACGATATAGAAACAATAACGTTACCTGTAACATTATTTCATTCATTAGGAGTGAAAAAATTAATTATTACAAATGCAGCAGGATCACTTAGTTTAAACCTTCCGCCTGGACAGATGATGATTCTTGATAGTCATATGGATTGCACATTTCGGGAAAGTGTATCTATACCGAAAAAACAAAATAGTAAAAAATTTCATGATCGTTCCTTTATGCAAATAGCTTTTCGTAGTGCTGAAAAAATTGGAATTCCTATTTCAAAAGGAACTTATTGTTGGACGTTGGGTCCTGCATATGAAACCCCAGATGAAGTTTCTTTCATTCAATCAATTGGTGGACAAGCGGTGGGAATGAGCACAGTTCCAGAAATTCAACAAGCGGCAGAATTAGAAATGAAGATTTTAGCTATCTCTACAATAACAAATTATGCAGCTGGGATTACAAACAAACCCCTTTCTCATGAAGAAGTAATCCATGTCTCTTCGCAGGTAGAGGATGATTTTGCCAATTTATTAACCGAAATTGTTATAAGGATTTGACAAAAATGGAAATAAATATACGTTCAGAAGTAAACGATATAGCAGAAGAAATAGTTGCTATAAGACGTGATATCCATAAACACCCCGAGCTAGGGTTTGAAGTTCATCGAACAGCGGAACTAGTATCAAATCACCTGAAAAAATTGGGATTTAATGTATCTGACGGTATAGGGAAAACGGGCGTTGTTGGTGATCTAATTGGTAATAGCGATGGTCCAACTATTGGATTGCGAGCAGATATGGACGCTTTACCAATTCAAGAAACTAGTAATCTTCCATATTCATCAGTAAATAAAGGAATTATGCATGCTTGCGGGCATGATGGACACACGGCAATGCTATTGGGAGCCGCTACTGTATTAAAACAACTCCAGGATAAAATAAATGGGAAGGTACGCTTTATTTTTCAGCCTGCTGAAGAAGGTGATGGAGGTGCCCGTTATATGATTGAAGATGGTTGTTTAGAAAATGTAGATGAAATTTACGGTATTCATTTATGGAATTATCAGAAATATGGAGAAGTTGGAGTAAAGGAGGGGCCAATTTTAGCAGCTGCAGATGTTTTCTCAATAACAATAAAAGGTGTAGGTGGGCATGGTGCAGCACCACAAGGGACAGTGGATGCTATATTAGTTTCTGCTCATTTAATAACTGCATTACAAAGTATAGTCAGTCGAAACACAAACCCATTAGAAAGCACAGTCATTACTGTAGGGCAAATTAATGGTGGGCATAATTTTAATGTTATTGCTGATGAAATAGTCTTAAAAGGTACTGCCAGATCTTACACAGAAGAAAATCGTCAATTAATAAAAAACAGGATGCAAGAGATTATATCTGGAATTGCCAAAACTTTTTCTGCTGAAATTGATTTCAAATATACTGAAGGGTATCCACCTACAATCAATGATGAAGCACCTTTTAAGAAATTAATGATATCTGCAAAAAAAATAGTAGGGGATAGATGTGGTTTCCCATATTTGTCTATGGGAGGGGAAGACTTTAGTTATTACGCTCAGAAAATACCTGGTTGTTTTTTCTTTGTTGGATCAGCTCCAAGTAATCAAGAGCTTAGATCTGTACCGCACCATTGTTCACATTTTGATATTGATGAAAATGCTCTTCTAATTGGCTCTTCAATATTTGTACAGCTAATAGAAGATCAGTTGATTAATAACCGATAGCTGTATTTTCTCCCCTAGTATCTGCGCCTCCAAAATAACCGTTTTCATTAATTAATATTGCATTCATTTCACCGATCATTTCCGTTCCAGAATAAATAATATACGGGGATATTTTATGTCCCTTTCTTTTTAATAACTTTCCCACGTCTTTGTTGACGCTAAATGGTTCAACCATAATAACCTCTGGCAACCATTGAGAGTGAACTCTTGGGGCCGATACGGCTTCTTGGATGCTCATATTATGAACAGTTACATTTAATATTGTTTGCAGCACAGTCGTTATAATTCTTGAACCGCCAGGAGAACCAAGAATAATTAATGGTTCATTATTTTTTAATACGATAGTAGGGGTCATCGAACTTAAAGGGCGCTTCCTTGGTTCGATAGCATTCGCATCATTCCCTATCAATCCAAAATAATTAGGCACACCAGCTTTAACGGAAAAATCATCCATTTCATTATTGAGAAAAAAACCAGCGCCCTTTACAACAATACCGCTACCGTATCCTAAGTTTATGGTAGTCGTGACGCTTACGGCATTACCATCTTTATCTATAACAGAATAATGAGTAGTCTCTGAGCTTTCATAATCATTTGGATCGCCGGCAAAAATATCTGCACTAGAAGTTGCCTTATCCATAAAGAAATCATTCATGCGGTCTTTAGCGTATTGCTTGTTAATTAACATAGAAATGGGAGAGTCCCAAAAATCGGAATCTCCTAAATGTTCAGCTCGATCAGCATAAGCTCGACGTTCAACTTCAGTAAGAATATGGATATAGTTAGATGTATTCCAACCTATATCGGCCAAAGAAAAATTTTCAAGCATGTTTAACATTTCAATTAGGATAGCTCCCCCGGAACTGGGTAAACCCATCGTGATTATTTCATGTCCATTGAATGAACCAATAATCGGTTCACGATATTTCGATTCATAATTCAATAAATCCTCATGTGTTATTAAACCAATTCCGCTATTCATTTCTGCAACAATAAGATCAGCTGTTTTACCACTATAAAAGCCATCTCGACCTTTCAAGGAAATACGTTTTAATGTTTTGGACAAATCCTTTTGAATCAATCGATCCCCAGCTTTCCATGGTTTTTTATCTTTACGGATAAATATCTTAGATGCCGCTTTATTTTTTAAAAATAAATCTTTATATATGTTGAAGCGCCTTGCTTCATAATAACTGAGTTCGAACCCTCTTTCCGCAAGAGTAATTGCCGGCGCCAATATCTCTCGATATGATAAGCGACCAGAACCATAATTTTCCCAAGCTTTTAAAAGTCCATCAACGCTTCCAGGAACACCAGAAGATGCTCTTGTTCGTAGAGACATATCATTTATAACATTACCATTGGAATCAAGGAACATATCTCGATGGGCAGCTAGTGGAGCTTTTTCTCTATAATCTAATGTGAAAGTTGTCCCATCAGCCATGTGAGCTACCATGAAACCTCCGCCACCAATATTACCATTTGAAGATGAGGTAACAGCTAAGGCAAACCCTATAGCGCAAGCGGCATCAACTGCATTCCCACCCTTTTTCAATATCTCGATTCCTGCAATTGAAGCTTCACGGCTAGTGGAAACAACCATCCCGTTTTCTGCAAACACTGGATTTGGACTGGCCCAGCTATTATAACCGAAAGAAACAATCCATACTATCAATAATTTATTCATATTCATTATCTTTTTTTGTTTAGGTTAATAAAATTTAGTCGCTTACAGCGGTATTTAAAACAGTAGTTATTACGCATTTGTTGATCATTCAATTAATATATATTATGTAAATTAATATACATTATGTAAATTAATGAACGCCAAATTTAATTCATAATTAATATTATAAATAAATCAGAGGAATTATGGCTTCATTTGCAATTTTATGCCCGAATGCATTCGATTATATATTAAATAAGACAGGGAACATGTTAATCCGTTATCGGCCCGAAGATGTTTGTTGTGTGATAGATCCTATTACATCTGGCAAAACTGCGCAGGAAATATTGGGGTTTGGAGGGGAAATTCCCGTTGTTTCTAATTTTAAAGAAGCAACAGAATTTGATCCAAATGCAATGTTAATTGGTAGTGCTCCTCAGGGTGGTTTTATTAATGAACAATATAGAAAAGAACTTAAAGAAGCTATACAATTTGGGTGTGATATTTACAGTGGAATGCATCAGTTTTTAAATGATGATCCAGAAATTTCTGTTCTTGCAAAAAAACACTCTATTACTATCAACGATTTACGACGACCACCAGATCCTCCCCATTTTTCTAAGGGAACATGGAAAAACCGCAAAGTGAAAGTATTGCTTGTAGTAGGAACAGATTGTGATACCGGAAAAATGACAACGGGATGGGAAATTTCAAAACGTCTTACGAACCAAGGTAAGAATGTCCGCTTTGTTGCAACCGGTCAAACGGGAAAAATGTTAAGTGGGCACGGCGTACCTGTTGATGCTGTGGTTGGTGACTTTATGTCTGGAGAAATTGAACATGCAATTGACCATGTAGAAAATGGAGCAGATCTAGTGGTTGTTGAGGGTCAAGGATCCTTAACAAATATGTATTACTCTGGGGTAACATTGGCTCTTATGCATGGCGCTATGCCCGACTTCATGATAATGACAGATGAGCCAGGTAGAAAAAAAGATGTATCGGGATACCCAATGTCTACTATTGGGCAAGTTATGCAATTACATCTTGATTTAATGAAGAATTTCAAACAGTCTCAATTTTTAGGTATAAACTTGCTAACATTAAATATGGAAGAAAAGGAAGCCTTGCATGAAATCAAAGAATTGGAACAAGAGCATAAAATGCCTGTGACCGATTTGATTAGATTTGGGGATGGAGATTTAATCAATAGTATATTACAAAGTTTGAACTAAATTGATTTCTTGAATTATTTATGAAAATGGATAAAAAAAATCAGGATATTTTAACACATTATATTAAAGTTGGGGAGATTGTTGCTGAAATGTTTTCTCCTTATTTGGAAGTAATTGTTCATAATCTCACCAATCCGAATCAATCAATTATTGCAATTTTTAATAGCCATATTACTGGACGAAAAATTGGAGATGGTACATCAGATATAGGATACAAAAAGCTTTCGAATGAACTTCCTGATAAAATCGTAAATTATAGCAACAAAAGTCCTGCTGGCGTTGAGTTAAAATCATCTTCCTTAACAATAAGGAATGATGATAACAAAATAATAGGTTCCATGGGGTTTAATTTTGATCTTTCCCATTTTGTAAATATGAGAGAGTTTATTGATTTATTTTCCAAGAGTGTTGAAATGGAAGAATTACCAAAAAAAGAAGAGTTCTTCATGTGGAGTATCAAAACTGAAATTCAACAAGCTTTAAATAAATATCTTATGATAAATAAACTACAGAGTAAAGTGTTGACGAGAGATGATAAACTAAAAGTGATTAGTTATATGAAAAACAAAGGATATATTAGTAAAAAAGGCGCCAAGACAATTATTAGTGAATTATTGGCGATTTCAAGGCCGACATTATATAAGTATTTAAAAGAAATATAAATAAATCTAGTGATAATATTATTACAAACTGTAAAATATTATATAATTATGTATTATATATATTATTGTGATTATATTATACTAGGTGGTCATTATTAATTAATTAGGAGTATAAGTTAATGAAGAATATAACCTATCTATTTTTTACAGCTATTATTTTCAATTGTCTTGTTTTAGGGCAGTCTGTTATTGAAGGCAATGTGTCTTCTGAATCTGGAGAAGCATTGGTTGGTGCAAATGTAACCATTGATGGGACGGCCTATGGTGCTGCTACTGGACCGGATGGTAGTTATGAAATAAACATCCCTTCAGGTGATATAAGTGGTGCATCGGTAATATTAACTGCTAGTTACATCGGCTATGAAAATGGATCCCAACAAGTAAATGTACCCGCAAGTGGATCTGTGACACAAAATTTTTCCTTAGCTGTTGATGCTATTGGTATGAAGACTGTGAGCGTAACAGCATTGGGTTTTACAGCTAATCGTGATGAACAGGGCTCTTCTAGTGTATCTGTAGCAGCTGCAGATATGACGCGCTCAGGTGAATCATTAATGGGAAATTCTCTTGCTGCGAAAGCATCAAACGTTATTGTTAATGCAGTAGCTGGAGATCCAGGAGCATCAACTTCAATCAAGATAAGAGGGGCTAATACTATTTCCGGAGCTAGCCAACCATTAATTATTGTTGATGGAATGCCAATGAATAATTCTACAGTTTATGGCGGTGGTAATAATATTTCTGGCGGAAGATCTTCAGGAACAGTACAACAATCTCGTTTAAATGATTTGAATGCAAATGACATTGAATCTGTTGAAGTACTTAAGGGCGCATCTGCAGCCGCATTATGGGGCTCAAGAGCTGCCAATGGAGTTGTAATGATTACGACAAAGGATGGTGATGCTGGAAAACTTAAAATGAACTATAAAAGGACCATGTCTACGGATGAAATTCATGAACGTATTCCTATGCAAGATGTATGGGGACAGGGACAAAATGGATCTTTCAATAATGGAAAAGCTGAGTCTTGGGGTGACTATATTCCAGATCGTGCTGGTGGCGCTGATGAGGTTGATGCTTCCGGAGCACATTTTGTTTCTGAGGATGGGTCCTTCACCCAGCATAAAATAACTTCAAAAAATTCAAAGGATACTTATGTTGATTCCAACTGGGATCAGGTCTTTCAAAAAGGTAATTATATACAAGATGATTTCCAGGTTACTGGCGGTGACGCTTCAAAAACATTTTTGTTCAGTTACAGTCGGCTCAGACAGGATGGAATTATACGTGCTTCTTTTTATGATCGCGATAATTTCAGGTTAAATACAAAGTTTAGGTTGTCAGATATGGTTTCCATGGAATCAAAAGCTTCTTACACCTATACTAATTCAAACCGAATTCAGCAAAGCTCCAACGTAACAGGATTAATGCTTGGTTTATTAAGGACTGCGCCGGATTTTGATATTACACATTATAAAGGATCTTATATAGATGGAGATGGGGTTGAGTATGCAGGCCGACACCGCGCCTATCGTCGATATCTCGGCGGATCCAGCACCAATCCGATTTATAATAATCCTTTATGGACTATTTATGAACAACAGGCTCTTACAAAAGTTGATCGCTTTATGATGACGAATGAAATGACCATAACACCAGATCAAAACACAAGTTTTGTTATACGAGCAGGAATTGATGCTTGGGGAGATGATCGTTCGTGGTTTTTCCCAGTTGGTTCATCTGGATCTAGAAATGCAGGTGTATTTGCTGAGGATGCGCTGACGAATCGTGAGGCTAACTATGATTTTATTGTACGGAGAAATCTGGATCTAGGATCAAATATGTCTTTGAATGTAACTGCCGGGTATAACTGGTGGGATCGCGCTTATAACAGAACCAGTTTTAACATAGCCAGCTTTTTAGTAAACACAGATAAACAGACAGTAAATGTAAATACTGCAGCTGAGGCATCAACAGTCGATAATGGAAAATTATTTATCCGTTCTGGACGTACATATGGACTTTTGTCATTATCTGCGATGGATAATCTATTTGTAAACTTATCTGGTTCAAGTGAAGATCACTCAACAATAAGTGACCCTTATTTTTATCCTGCAATGGATGTAGCCTATCAGTTTACGGATATGCTAAAAGGGACACCCCTTAGTTTTGGTAAGCTACGTCTTGCCTGGGGTCAAGTAGGTGTGCGACCATCGGCCCATCGTTTTGAAACCTTGGCTGAGTCAGGCTTCGCTTACAGTGCATACAGTGATCCTCTTGAAGTATCATTATTTGGCGGTGGTTACCGGGTGGATGATGATAAAGGGAATCCCAGCCTGAAGCCAGAACTAAAAACAGAGACTGAATTTGGTGTTGATCTACGTTTGCTTGATGACCGACTTGCTCTAAGTGTAACAAGCTACCAAAATCAGATTGATGATATGTTAATTAATGTATCAAAATCACCATCAACTGGATATGATACCCAGTATATGAATGCTGCTAGCATGGAAAATAATGGACTTGAATTAGATGGCTCATTTTTGTTGATGAACCAAGACGATCAATCGGTAAACCTATTTTTCAATTGGGCTAAGAATGAAAATAAAGTTACAGATTTGGCTGGAACCGAGGTTATATTTTTAGGAACAGGTTCTGTTAATTCGGTTGCGATTGTAGATCATTCTCTAGGTGCATTGTATGGAACAGGTTCGCAAACTGATGATGGAACTGTAGATGGGAATCTGACCCTGGATGCAAATGGTTTCCCCCAAATTACATCATTACCTATGGTGCTTGGCGATCCAAACCCTGACTGGCGTGGAACCCTAGGTTTAAATGCGCGCTGGAAGAATTTCAACATAGATGCTTTGTTCGAGCATTCTCAAGGAGGCGATTATTCTCCAAGAACGCAGTGGGTATTGCGCCGTTTTGGTACCACCGAAGAAACAGCCGGAGCCGTAACAACAACAACCGAATTAATGAATTTTGATGGAGATACTATTCCTGCGGGAACGTTTGTTAGAGGTAATATACATAATTTTGGTGGAGGCGATGTTCTGCTTGATGAATCGTGGTACCGTCATGGTATCGGCGGCGGCTTTGGTGATAACCAGGCCTATAATTTTGCGGTTAAGGATGCTACGTATTCCCGTTTAAGAGAACTTTCGATATCATATACATTGACTTCTCAGGCATTTAGAGATAAAACCAATCTAAGTTCTATTACATTTAGATGGACGGGACGTAATCTGTGGGCTAACTATAAAGAGCTGGTAGGTATTGATCCTGCTACAAATCAAGCTGGAGTGGCAAATGGGTTTGGCTTGGATTATTTTACTAATCCAAGTACGAAGTCCTACCTGTTCACAGTTTCAGTAAACTTCTAAGGGAGGATTAAATAATGAAAAATTCAATGAAAAATATATTTGGCCTAGTGTTGGTTGCTTCAATACTGATGCTTCCTTCCTGTGAGATTCCTACTGATCTAAATGATAATCCAAATGAGATAACCTTACAAGATGTTGAACCAAGCTTGTTTTTAAATGGTGCGCAATTAGCGAATATAATGGTTCAAAATAGTCATCTTAATAGGATTACCGGAATGTTTTCCGGGCAGTTAGTGGGGTATACATCTCTATATTCAAACATTTATGGATATTCATTATCAACGGTTGAATCCAATGATGAATGGAATGGATGTTATACTGGTGTATTAACCAATGTTCGACATATCCGTGAAGCAGCAGCTGATGATAAGTTATTAAATGGAATAGCAAAAGTGATGGAGGCTCATGCTGTTGGAACGATGGCCATGTTAATGGGAGACGTTCCATATTCGGAAGTACTAACAGAAGTAGAAGATCCAAAGTTCGATTCTCAAGTATCGGTATTAAATGCTGTGTCGTCACTTTTAGATGGTGCAATCACTGATCTTGGAAGCGCAGGAAACCCCACGTCGGTTCTAGAAAGTTATGATCTTTATTATGCTGGCGATAAAGATAAATGGTTAGCAGCCGCATACACGCTTAAAGCAAGATATGCATTGTTACAAAGTGATTATTCCGCTGCTTTATCGGCCGCAATGAATGGTATATCATCTTCTGCAGGTGACATGAACTTTGTACCCCGCGGTGATGCTGCTACAGCAGATGGTGATAAGAATCTCTTCAATGAAATTTTATCAGGTTCGAGAACAGGTGATCTCGGAAACAATGGTAGTTTTTTATTAGAAGTCTTAAATGATAGTACAGCTAACTATAGAGGAAATGCCAAAACGAATGAAACTGCCCGTCATAATTACTATCAGATTGATGAAAACTCCGGTGAAGGCAATTTGGGAGTTATAGAACGGTTTGAACCAATGCCAATGGTAACTTATTTTGAAAATCAATTAATTAAAGCAGAAGCAGCAGCGAGGACATCAGGTTTTTCAGAAGGATTAAGCCATTTGAATGATTATCGATCTTGGTTAGCTAGTGGTGGCCGACTAAACGCAACATTTAATGATTCTGCAAGCATGATGTATGAAGGGTATGATGCATCAGATTTTGATTCAGGCGGGATGGAAAATTCTGATGGTGTATCAGCTGAAACTGCTCTTCTTCGAGAAATAATTGAAGAAAGATATGTATCCGGGTTTGGTACTTATATGCCCTTTAATGATCACAGGAGACTCCGTGGAGATGGAGAATCTAATTTGATCCCAGCATTTCCATTGAATACTAATGCTGCCACTGATCATGTAGAGCGAATTCCATACGCACAGGATGAATTAACTTCTAATGGTACCGTTGATGATGATCCAGGACTTTACGAAAAAACAGAAGTAAATCAGTAATTCAATCTACATTTAGCGAATTGAATAATGAAGAGCCCCCATTTTGGGGGCTTTTCATTTTTAGCTATTAATTTTTACCAGATACATATATTTTTATGTCTATCTTTATAAACAGATGAAAAAAAATAATATACTAAAAAAGCCAATATTCACATCAGTTGCCGTTGTTTTTTTCTTATTTATTGGATGCGAGGAACCAGAGCCTGAACAAACTGGATACATTCCAATAGTTCCTCAGGATACCTTTCCAGATCTTGGACATGATGGTCCTTATTTTGAGGATTCAATTTATTTTGGACGAGAAAATTATATCGAATATCATTCTGGAACTATCCCCATAATTTTATCTGCAGCTCATGGTGGGTGGGTAGAGCCAGATGAAATATCAGATAGAACTGAAGGGACTACTGTTACAGATATTAATACGTATCAATTGACCAAAGTAATCATGGATACACTAGCATCACATTTTGGCGGTAAACCTCATGTAGTTCTTTGTTTATTAGAAAGACTAAAATTGGATGCTAACCGGAATATAAATGAAGCCACTGATGGAAATATTTATGCGGAAAGAGCATGGAAAGAATACCACCATTATATTGATGTAGCTAAAGAGTTGGTAGCAATAAACTATGGCAGTGGAATATTGTTTGATATTCATGGACATGGAGAAAACCCCGATGGGTTTTATGATTTGCGAACATGGTTAGGATATTTGATTTCAGGTAATGATTTAGATTTACCAGATGAAGATCTGAATTCGGACGAATTTAAGAATCAATCCAGCATTAGAACATTAGCCGATACAACTACATTTACATTTGTAAATATTTTAAGAGGAGAAACCAGTTTTGGAACACTTATGGATAGTTTAGGATATGCATGTGTACCAAGCGTAAATGATTCTAGCCCTGCAGGGTTGCGATATTTTAGCGGAGGGTATATTACTGATCGTCATGGATCTTCTGATGGAAGCGCCATTAGCGCAATACAGATTGAATTACCACAACCAGGTATCCGCGACACAGGAGAAAATTGGTCTAGATATGCCAGCGCTTTCGCTAAGGTTTTAGATGCATATTATAAATTTCATATGGGAAGAGAGTTAGAATTATGATTAATTATTCAAATTATGTACCTAATAATTGGTTTAGATTGTATATATGAGACACTTTTTACTTATCCAGATGCTTTTGGTTATTAGCTGTACGAATATAAAACACCAGCCAGATGAAATCTTTCAATTACAAAATCAAAAGGTTGCTCGTTCAAAAAATGGAGTTGTAACCACTGCTCATCCATTAGCTACACATGCAGCTGTAGAAATCCTTGCAGCCGGAGGTAATGCAATGGATGCTGCAGTTGCAGCTGCTTTTACATTATCGGTTGTTGAGCCTAGTATGAGTGGGATAGGTGGCCGTGCTCAAATATTAATATATAACCCTGCTGATGGTGTGCATGGCATTGATGCAACTACACAGGCGCCATCCTATTACAAATTTGATGATACTCTTGGGGTTGAATATGGTTATCAAACTATTGCTGTTCCAGGTGTGGTAAAAGGCCTAACGGACGGTTTGCAAAATTATGGAACATTGCCACTTGCACAGGTAATGAATCCTGCAATTGCATATGCCAATAATGGATATAAGCTACTTCCTGGAGAAGCCTTGAGACAAAGGTCAGTTAATGAATTCTTAAAGGAATTTGCAGGGACACGACAATATTATTTAGATAAAGACTCTCTAACATATGATGCAGGAAAATTGATTATTCAACAAGATTTGGGCAAAGTACTAAAAGCTATTTCTGATAATGGACCTGATGTTTTTTACCAAGGATGGATTGCAGAAACAATGGTCAAAGATGTTCGTGACAATGGGGGATTTTTAACGTTGGAATCCTTAAAGAATTATAGGTCTGAGAAATCCCACATTGTAAATGGAAGTTACCGTGGGTACTCTATAAAGGCTTTGTGGCTTCCAGCTTATGGAGCAATTACGATAGAGGCACTCCAAATTCTTGAACAATTACAGTTTAACATGATCGAGGAGAGGGAAAGAGGATTGGCAATATTTCATGCGGTTGAATCAGCTTATCTGGATAGAAAAGAACAAAAAACATTAGATGATGCTTACCGTTTTACCTCTAAATCCTGGGCAAAAATGAGGGCATTAGAAAATCCAATATTTAATAGAAATGATAGTATAAATGTTAACCCAGGATCTATTAAGGATCCAAATGGACACACTTCTCATTTAACGGTGATAGATAAAAACGGTATGATTGTTTGTTTAACGCAAACTATTGGCCCAACTATGGGTTCGAAGGTCGTAACTCCTGGTTTGGGATTTTTATATGCACAAACAATGGGTGGATACTTAGGGGAGGTAGAACCAAATCTTCGTGTTCCATCGCATATTTCACCAATAATTATTTTCAAGGATGAAAAACCATTTTTAGCTATTGGAGCAGCAGGAGGAAGCCGAATACCTTCATCCATCGTGAATATTGTAAGTAATATTATTGATAAGAGGATGACTTTATCTGAAGCATTGTATTTTCCTCGAGTGCATCCATCCGAGAACATAATCAACCTTGAAGTTGTTGATGGAAAACGATGGAATGACTCGGACAGTATTTATTTTTCTCAAAAAGGTTATACTGTTGAAATGAACCGATTACCCGCTAAATTTGGACGTATCCATGCTGTTATGCTGGATACAATAACAGGTGAATGGGTTGGTTGTGCAGATCAGGATTGGGAAGGCACTGCCCTATCCCCTTAAGGGAACTAATTATCTATGAATAATAGTTATAATAAAATTATGTGTATGAAAAGTCTACATATATTTGTGTTATCGATAATACTTATCACAAGCTGTGAAAAGCAATCTACAGAAGATGAATTTACTCTTACATTAGACATTTCTGGTGCTTTAGAAGGAGACACGTATTTAGTAAAAAGAGACTCTGGTAAATGGATTAATATTGATTCTAGCAATATTAAGACAGGGATAATAGAAATGAGCGGCTCCATAGTTGAACCGGAATTTTATTATCTTAAATTTGAAAAAAAGTATGTTGGTATATTTTTAGAAGCAGGAAATATAGTATTTAAGGCACATGTTGACAGCTTAGACAAGAATTCTATTTCCGGATCAAAATCAAACGAAGAATTAGATTTATTTAAGTCAAGTATTTTACCTATTACCAATAATTTAGATGATCTTTATAAACAATATAGAGTGGCTATTAAGTCAGATAATAAAGACTCACTAAAATATATAAGTGATTTAATTGATCATAAAGACCAAGAACGTTTAGATGAAACTCTAGAATATGTATATAACAATAATAAAAGTATTGTATCAGCATACTTAGCAATGTCAAACAATTATTATTTAGATTTAGAGCAACTAGAATCAATAACAAGTAATTTTGACCATTCTATAAAACAGTCAAAGTATGTTAAATCTTTAATTGAACGGGTAGATAAGCTTAAGACTGTTTCTATAGGATCAACTTATACCAATTTTACTATGGATGATACATCAGGCAATCCAGTTCAACTTTCGTCTGTAATAGGAAGCAATTATTTGCTAATAGATTTTTGGGCATCTTGGTGTGGTCCCTGTAGAAGAGAAAATCCAAATATTGTTTCTGTATATAAAGACTATCATAGTAAAGGGTTTGATATTCTTGGTGTATCATTAGATACTGATAAACAAAAATGGATTGAAGCTATAGGGAAAGATGATCTGAATTGGATGCATGTTTCCGATCTTAATGGGTGGAACAGTAAAGCAGGTAAATTATATGCCGTGAATGCCATTCCTCATAGTATAATTCTTGATAAAGATGGTGTGATTATTGCTAAAAATTTGAATGGTGATGAATTGCGAAAAAAAGTAGCTGACCTATTGGACTAGAAATTATTCTTATCGTCTAGATTGTAATTTTGCTAGAAGATGTAAAATTTCTAAATAAAGCCAGATTAAAGTAACCAAAAGACCAAATGCTCCAAACCACTCCATATATTGAGGAGCTCCTCGTTCTGCACCTTCTTCAATAAAATCAAAATCAAGAACAAGGTTAAGAGCAGCAATTACAACTACACCAAATGAAAATAAAATACCAAAATTAGAATTGCTATGTATTAACGGAATATTGATTCCAAAAAAACTTAAAATAAAACTAATGAGGTAAATAAAGAAAATTCCTCCTGTTGCAGCAGCAATACCAAGTTTAAAGTTTTCTGTAGGCTTAATAAGTCCTGATCTGTATGCTAATAATAATGCCGCGAGCGTCCCAAAAGTAAGGAACACTGCTTGATTGACAATACCAGGATACATGGTTTCGAAAAATTTAGATATTCCTCCAAGAGCCAACCCTTCCAATAAGGCATATATTGGTGTTGTATAAGGTGCTAAATGTTGCCTAAATGCTGTTATCAATGCAGCAATAAGTCCACCAAAAACCCCAATAAGCATAAACATGGTCGTTCTTGGATCCGTTGGGGATAAATTCCATACAAATATTGCTGTTGTCATCAGCAGTAATAGACACAATGCAGTTTTATTCACAGTCCCCATTATGGTCATTGTTCCAGTATTTACTTCAGTATGTCTACCAATAAATGTGTTAGATCGAAGAACCGGGTTTCCAGATCTTAAAGAAAGATGATTATTCATAAGATTCCATTCTATTTTGTACGATCTTTTTTAAATCATTGATCAGTACACGATCTTGTTTTTGATCATCTCTATTTCTTAATGTTACAGTATTATTTTCTTTAGATTCATGATCTACAGTAATACAGAAAGGCGTTCCAGCTTCATCTTGTCTGTAATATCTTTTTCCAATGGATCCTTGTTGATCATAAAGCACTTTAAAACTATCCATTAAATTATCAACAATCCCATGTCCAATTTCTGGTAATCCATCTTTTTTTACCAATGGACAAACCACTGCTTTTACCGGTGCTAATTTTGGATGAATTTTCATAACGATACGTTTATTTTCAGAGTCATCCCAATACGCATCACACAGTATAGTTAATAACATACGATTTAAACCTGCCGAGGTTTCAATTATGAATGGAAAATATTTTTCATTCAATAATTGATCTGAATATTGCATGTTTTTCCCAGAAAACTCGTGATGCCTTTGTAAATCAAAATCAGTGCGGTTATGAATTCCTTCGACTTCAGACCAACCAAATGGAAACTCATATTCAATATCCCAAGCCTCTTTTGCATAATGAGCTAGTTCATCTTTCCCATGTTCCTGGAAACGCAATTTTTCTTTATTAACCCCTAATTCATCAATATAAAAGTTGAATCGCTTATTTTTCCATTCCAACATAGCATCATCATCATTACCTGGTTTAACAAAATACTGCATTTCCATTTGTTCAAATTCTCTAGTTCTAAAAATAAAATTTCTTGCAATTATTTCATTACGGAATGCTTTTCCAATTTGGGCAATTCCAAATGGTAGTTTTTGGCGCATGGAGCCCTGGACTAATAAGTAATTTACATAGATTCCTTGCGCAGTTTCTGGCCTCAAATAAGCAATATCGCTATCAGATTCTACAGGACCAATACTCGTTTTGAACATCAAATTAAATTGCCGCGGATCTGTTAAATTGCCAGTTGTACCACATTTTAGGCATTGGATTTCACCCCATTTCGCATTTAAAAAATCTTCATTAACAAGTTCATCTGCTCGATAACGAGCTTTACACTGCTTACAATCAACCAAAGGATCATTGAATGCATCAACATGCCCGGAGGCTTCCCAGATTTTTGGGTGCATCAATATGCCACTATCAAGTCCAAGGATATTCTCATGATTTTGAGTCATACATTTCCACCATAATTGAGAAATGTTATTTTTTAACTCAACGCCCAAAGGGCCATAATCGTATACTGCTCCAAATCCTCCATATATCTCAGAACTTTGAAATATAAACCCTCTTCTTTTACAAAGAGAAATTATTTTATCTAGTGAAGATTCTGACATAGGAATATTATTTTTTCTTTTTTCTGCGTTTTCTTTTTGTTGGTCCTTTTGCTCTTTTTTCATTTATCAATTCAGTTGCCTGCTCAAGAGTAATCGATTCAGGCTCAAAGGAATTATTTAATGAAGCATTTATCTTTCCATCTGAAATATATGGACCATAACGACCATCTTTTACAACAAGTTCTTCTTTACTATCTGGATGAGAACCAAGAGATCGTAAAGTAGAGCTTTTTTTATTTCTATTAGCAAGAAGCTCTAAAGCTTTTTCAAGTGTAATATCCAATGGGGTTTCCGGACCTCTAAGTGATGCATTTTGCTTGCCCATTTTTATATATGGACCATATCTACCATAATCAGCAAAAATTTGTTCCTTGTTTTCGGGATGTTCCCCAATATTCCTTGGTAGAGAAAGAAGTGATAAAGCATATTCAATATTTACATTTTCTAATTCAACATTCTTTGGAATAGATTTTCTTGTTTTAGAATCTCCTAATTGAACATATGGTCCATATGGACCAACTTTTAATAAGATATTTTGGCCTGTATCAGGATCTGCTCCCAGTTCTTTATCTTCTTTATCAGGGTTTGCATTAAGAATTTCCAATGCCTTTTCAATTGTTATATCTCCAGGGGCTAGGATGTCAGGAATATTTCTTCGCACATCTCCCTGTTGGATATATGGCCCATAATTTCCAACACGAGCTATAATTGGATCTTTTTCATTTCCATTTAACGGGATAATACAAGCTTTAGGAATATCTATTTTTTCATCAAGCATTTTTAGTAAACCAGCCTCTGATTCAGATCCAAAATAAAATTCTTTCATAAAGGGAAGAGAGTTTTGCTCTCCTCTTGCAATTGCATCTAGAGCATCTTCCATCTCTGCAGTAAATTTTGTATCAACCAAAGGATTAAAATGATTCTCAAGTA